>Ga0209123_1000385_pt1 | contig 60695 bp, 48 predicted proteins | sample BarGraIncu00431A_FD_184500 | JGI IMG/M metagenome (GOLD analysis project Ga0209123, IMG submission 184500) | Arctic peat soil microbial communities from Barrow, Alaska, USA - Barrow Graham LP Incubations 004-31A (SPAdes) (version 2) | ecosystem: Environmental > Terrestrial > Soil > Wetlands >... | reverse complement strand
GCTTCACATGGGCGATTTCGTCAAAAGTTAAATTGGGAATATTCACGTTGAGCAGCCAGGGGCTGCTCCCAATCAGGTTTTGCTGAGACATCTGCAAGACCAGATCACGGGCTTTACGCGCCGCCGAGGCCAGATGACTCCAATTTTTCTCAACCTGGGAAAATGCAATAGCCGGTATGCCAAACAGATAACCTTCCATCGCCGCACCCACGGTGCCCGAATAGATCGTGTCGTCGCCCATATTGGCACCGTTGTTGATGCCTGCCAGCACCAAGTCCGGCCGATAGCCCAACAAGCCGGTCAGCGCAATATGCACACAGTCAGCCGGCGTGCCATTGATGTAGCGAAAGCCATTGCTGGCACGGCAGACATACATCGGGGTATGCAGGGTCAAGGCGTTCGATTTGGCGCTGTTATTTTGTTCCGGCGCAACCACCTCGACCTCCGCCACGTCCTTCAGGGCGTCATACAGTGCCACGAGGCCCGGCGCCTGGTAACCATCGTCATTGCAAATAAGAATTTTCATAGTCAAACTGAGTTGATATTCATTGTAGGTGGCGCAGCAGGTTGGGCGCTCAGGTCACGCGAGCGACATTTTTCGAAGTTGCGACCAACTATCATCTACGCAACAAATTAGGAGACTTACCCTCATGCATGCCTGGCTTTGTGAAAACCCCGTGGGCGTCGATGCCCTGTCCTGGAAAGAATTGCCCACCCCGAGCCCGAAGGCGGGCGAAGTACTGATTGAGATCAAGGCGGCCAGCCTGAATTTCCCCGATCTCTTGATCGTGCAGAACAAGTACCAGATGAAACCGCCCCTGCCCTTTGTGCCGGGCTCCGAGTATGCGGGCGTGGTGCAAGTCGTGGGCGATGGCGTGACCCATCTGAAAGTTGGCCAGCACGTGGCCTGCCTGTCAGGTACGGGCGGCTTTGGCACGCACACGGTGGCACCGGCAGCGCTGTGCTTGCCGCTACCGGATGGTTTTCCATTTGTGGATGCCGCAGCCTTCATCATGATCTACGCCACCTCGTACCACGCACTGGTGGACCGGGCGCAGCTCAAGGCAGGTGAGACCGTGTTGGTATTGGGTGCCGCCGGCGGCGTGGGCACTGCAGCGATCCAGATTGCCAAGGCCTGTGGGGCCAGGGTTATCGCGGCGGCCTCGAGCGCTGAAAAATGCGCGCTGTGCCAATCCATTGGGGCCGACGCCACCATCAATTACACCAGTGAGAATCTGCGTGAAGCAGTCAAGACGCTCACCGCGGGCAAAGGTCCGGATGTCATTTACGACCCGGTGGGCGGCGACTTTTCTGAGCCCGCCTTCCGCTCCATTGCCTGGCGCGGGCGCTATCTGGTGGTGGGATTCGCGGCCGGGCCGATTCCCGCCTTGCCGTTCAACCTGGCACTGCTCAAAGGCGCCTCCATCGTCGGCGTGTTCTGGGGCGACTTTGCCAAACGCGAACCCCAGGCCAACGCCGCCATGATGAAGGAATTGGCCCAATGGTATGGCCAGGGCAAAATCAAACCCGTCATCGACAGCACCCTGCCGATGGCGGAACTCAAGGCAGCCTTTGCCCACATGGGCTCACGCGGCGTCAAGGGCAAACTGGTGCTGGTGAACTGACCGGGTCATCGAATCAAGCCAAATCGCCACCGGTTTTGAACATAGTCGCGCCAGAGCCGAAGTTCTTACAAAAATGCACTGAGCGCTACGGGCGAGAGGGGGCGTGACTGATGGTTGGATATATCTTTTCAGCCTCTAGCCCCCGTCCCTACTGCCTAAGCAGCTATAAATTTAGCAGCAAAGAGTCCTGAACTCTTTGCTGCCGAAAGGCTCAGGCGGCTCGCAGCAGTGGCTTGGTCCGCTGGCTGGCGTGCAGCCAGGCACGGCGCAACACGGTCGGCGACTTGGTTTCTTCGGGAATCAGCAGGTAGTTTTGCGCCCGCATCGCCGTCCCCAAGCCGACGCGGCTGGTCACGACGGTCATGGGAATGGACAGCAGCAGTGGCAAGCCGACGGGCAGCAACCAGACCAGGGCGCGTGGGTCGATCATGGCGACGCCGCCAGCCAGCACAGCAATCATCAAACTCATGGGGGCGAGTTGCGCCAGCGCATAACGCCATGGCACTGCCGCCGCTTCGCGCGGGGGCGATTTCCATTCGAGCTTGAGGCCGGTGAGCGCCACCACCACAAACAGCGAATGCGCCAGCATGCGAACGGGCGCCTGCAGCAAGGCAATGAGGGTTTCCAGCATGGCGCTGCGCAACAGGCTGGCCGTGCCGCCGTAAGCCTGCTGCTGGCGGTTGAGCAGCACGGCGGCGAGACCCAGAATGCGCGGCAGAAACAGCATGCACAGCGTCCAGGCCCAGAGCGATACCAACTCGCCGGGCAGCAGCATCCAGTTGGAAATCATGGGCGAGCCCGACAGCCACAGCGCGGTGCCCAGCGTCATGAAGCTCAACCACAGAGGCGCTGACAAATAAGCCATGGCACCGGTGGCAAACATGGAGCGGTGCACCGGATGAATGCCGGGCTCGGCAATCAGGCGCGAGTTTTGCAGGTTGCCCTGGCACCAGCGGCGGTCGCGTTGCAGTTCGGCCAGCAGATCAGGCGGCTGCTGCTCGTAGCTGCCCACCAGATCGGCCACCAGCCAGACGTGGTAACCGGCGCGGCGCATCAGTGCGGCTTCCACAAAGTCATGCGACATGATGCTGCCCGACATGCCGCCGGTGCCCGCAATGCGCGCGAGCGCGCAGTGCTGCATGAAGGGTTTGATGCGGATGATGGCGTTGTGGCCCCAGTAGTGCGACTCGCCCATTTGCCAGAACTGCATGCCCAGCGTGAATAGGCGACCCGTCACGCGCGAGGCAAACTGCTGCGCCCGGGCGTGCAGTGTGACATGGCCGATGGCCTGGGTGGCGGTCTGGATGATGCCGGCGGTGGGGTTGGCTTCCATCAGCTTGACCATGGAGACCAGGCAGTCGCCGCTCATCACGCTGTCGGCGTCCAGCACCACCATGTAGCGGTAGTCCTTGCCCCAGCGACGGCAGAAATCGGCCACGTTGCCGGACTTGCGGTCGGTGCGGCGCTTGCGCAGACGGTAGTAAACCTCGATTTGCGGCTGGTCGGGCTGGCTGGCGAGCTGGGCCCGCAACTCTTCCCAGGCGGCGCGTTCGGCTTTCTGGATGGTCGGATTGTTGCTGTCAGACAGCACAAACACGTCAAAGGCCTGGACATGCTTTGTTAGCGCCACCGATTCACAGGTGGCGCGCAGGCCGGCAAACACCGTGCGCACATCTTCATTGCAGATCGGCATGATGATGGCGGTGCGCGTGGTCGCATCGAGCGTATGGTGCTGAACCTTTTTGGCCGACAGGCTGTGGCTGTCGCCCCACAGCATCACGTAAAAGCCCATCATCGCTGTCATGAAGCCCGTCACCACCCAAGCCGACAGCAAGGCAAACAGTGTGGCCTGGCCGTACTGCAAAAAGGCGTTGTCGTAGTCGGGCTGTATGTCCGTGAAGAGACTGGTGGCCAGTACCGTACTGATCACCGTCAGCAGCAAGAACACGGCGCGCCGGCGTCTGGCGGCTTGCTGCCAGGGCTCCGGCTTGTCAGCGATCGAAGCGGCTGGAAGCTCCTGGGCCTGGGCCTGAACCCGCCCCGTCAGCTTGAGGACGGGCCGCAGGGCCGCACTGGCGAGGCTGTTCCAGAAACCTCGCCACGGCCGCGGCACCATGCTGGCGCGATTGACCGGCGGTGCCGTGACTGCATTGGGGTGACGTTCTTCGCGCAAGACGCTGCGCCCGCTGATGGGGCTCACGGTGTGATCAGGTTGGTCCATGTTTCGCTCAGTGTTTGGTTGTTGTGTTGGAGGAAGGCGCGCAGCTCGACGGGCTGGGCCGGATTGAGTCGCTGCACGCGCAATGTCATGCGCCAGGCGCCGGTGGCCGGGTTCTTGTAGGCCAGGCTTTCAGTCACGTGGCCATTGGCGTTGGCGGTAGCGATGGCCTTGACCGGCGCGTCCTCGGGCAAGGCGTCCAGGGCCGGGCCGGCAAAATCAATCACGAACTGGATTTGCTGGCCCAGGGCCTCGGCTCCGAGCTTGGTGTAGCCCGTGCCGCGGCGCGATTGCGTGACCCAGCCGTTAGGCGGCAACTGCTGGTTTTTGCCCTGCCAGTGAATGGTGTAGGCGAAATCCAGCGATTGGCCCGGCTTCGGGCTTTTTGCCGGGACCCAATAGGCGGCCACGTTGTCGTGGGTTTCGTCGGGCGTTGCAAATTGCAGCAGCTCGACCCGGCCGGCGCCCCAGTCCCCCAGCGGCGTCACCCAGGCGCTGGGTCGGAGTTCATAGCGGGCTTCGGTGTCTTCGTAGCTGTTGAAAGCGCGGTCGCGCTGCATCAGGCCAAAGCCCTTCAAGCTCTTCATGCTGAACGAGGTCGTGACGGGGGCGGCCGGGTTTTGCAGCGGTCGCCACAGCCATTCGCCTTCGCCGGTGGCGATCATCAAGCCATCGGAGTCATGCACTTTCGGGCGAAAGTCGCCGGGGCGGGGCTGGTTCTCGCCGAAGAAGAACATGCTGGTCAGTGGTGCCAGGCCCAGTGTCGCGACCGGCGTGTCGGTCGGTCGCATGAAGATGCGGGCGTGCACTTGCGTCACGGTCTGCTCGCCCGGCGTGATGTCGAAACGGTAGGCGCCGGTCATGCGCGGCGAATCCATCAGCGCATAGATGGTGAGTTGCTTCGCATCGATGGCCGGCTTTTCAAGCCAAAACTCGGTAAAGCGCGGGAACTCTTCCTTGGCGCTCCCCGCCGTGTCGACCGCCAGGCCGCGCGCGGACAGGCCGTAGCGTTGGCCGGTGCCCAGCGCCCTGAAGTAGCTGGCGCCGGAAAAAACGACCAGTTCATCCTTGTACGTCGCCGAGTTCAGGTTGTTGAAGGCGCGCAGGCCACCGAAGCCGAGATTGCCCCACGTCTGCGGTGACAGCTTGTTTTTTCCGAAGTTGAAGTCGGCCGGGTTGTAGGGAATCGGCTTGATACCCTGCGGGGTGATTTCATGGACGCGAACGGAGTCGCCGCTTTTCCCGACGTGGAAAAAATTGGCTTCATACGGCAGCTTGTCCGCCCGCCACAAGGTGCTGTCTGCATTGAAGCGGATGTCACGGTAGCCGTCGTAGTCAAGATTGGCGAGTTCCGCCGGAATCGCGTGGCTTGCCGGTTTGAAGGGTGCCTGGGCTTGCTGGCGGGCGAGCCCGGCGACATCGTCGAGCGTCCACGCCTGCGCCTGACCGGCAACGAAGGCCAGGACGCTGGCGACTATCAGGGCAACAAAGCGGGCTGCAAAAGCTGGTTTGCGAAGGTAAAAATAAGGGAGGCAAATAGTCTGCATGCCAATACTAGTGCAAACCCTATGCCAGCCTGGAAAAACCTATTTGAATCAATAGCTTGAGGCTTCTTCTGAATTAACAGTCCGAAAAACAAGCGAAAAGCCAGCGCCAACCGTTGTTTTTGTCGCCAAAGAGCGACAACATCCGGCTTGTAAAGATGAAATCCCTTTTAAATCAATCGCTTAGGGCTGTCGCCTGCGAGCGACTCAGCTTCAGACGGCGGCTGAGGCCGGGCCGCTGTTGTCGGCCTTGAACAGCCCGGGCGTCAAGCCGTGCTTTTGCATCAGGCGGTAAAACTCGGTCCGGTTGCGGTCGGCCAGACGGGCGGCGTCGGCCACATTGCCATCGGTGAGCTTGAGCAGGCCCACCAGGTAGTCGCGCTCATAGCGTTGCCGGGCCTCGGCCAAAGTCAGCACCTCCACGCTGGGCGAGCGCAGGGCGCGCTGAACCAGGGCCAGCGGCACCAGCGGCGAGGTCGACAGGGCGCAGACCTGCTCCACGACGTTGTAGAGCTGGCGCACATTGCCCGGCCAGGCGGCGGTGGTCAAAGCGATCAGGGCCTCGGGCGCGAATCCGCTCAGGCGCTTTTTGTATTTGCCGGCCAATTTGACCAAAAAATAGTTGGCCAGCAGCGCGATGTCCTCGCGCCGCTCGGACAGCGGCGGCAAGGTCAAGGTGACGACATTGAGCCGGTAGTACAGGTCGGCGCGGAATTGGCCCTCGGTCATCGCCAGGTCGAGGTCGCGGTGCGTGGCCGAGATGATGCGCACATCCACGGGAATGGACTGGCTTGAGCCCAAGGGCCGCACCATGCGCTCCTGCAGCACGCGCAGCAGCTTGACCTGCAGCGCCGACGGCATGTCGCCGATCTCGTCGAGCAGCAGGGTGCCACCGTCGGCCGCCTGAAACAGCCCGATGTGATTCGCCACGGCGCCGGTGAACGCACCCTTGACGTGGCCAAACAGCTCCGACTCCAGCAAGGGCTCCGGAATGGCGCCGCAGTTCACCGCGATGAACGGTTTGCTGGCGCGCGAGCCGGCCTGGTGAATCGCCCGGGCCAGCAGTTCCTTGCCGGTGCCGCTTTCGCCGCGCAGCAGCACGCTGGCGTCCGATTGCGCCACCATGTGCGCTTCCGCCAGCACTTCCGCCATGCGGCTGGAGCGGCTGATGATCTGGTTTTGCCACGCCTGCGGGCTACCGGGCTTGACCGAATGCGCTGGGGCGCTGAGCGACAGCGCCTGCGCAATCTTGTCGAGCAGGCTCTTGCCATCGAAGGGCTTGGTCAGGTAGGAGAAGACGCCGCGCTCGGTGGCCTGCACCGCATCGGGAATCGTGCCATGGGCGGTCAGCAAAATAACCGGCAACGAGGGGTGTTGCGCGCGAATGTCGTCAAACAGGGCCAGGCCGTCGCGGCCCGGCAGACGCACGTCACTGAGCACCAGTTGCGGCCGCTCGATATGCAGCCGGGTCATGGCGGCCTCGGCCGAGGTGACCGCCGTCACGCGGTAGCCCGCCGCCGTGAGCCGGATGGTCAGCAGACGCAGCATGTCGGCGTCGTCGTCAACCACCAGCAGATGGGGGCCGGCGACGAGCGGCGCCGTGCTGGGCGGCGTGACAGGGGGGGTGGGCAAATCGCTCATGGCGCTGCGGGGCGGGTGCCACGATTGCCCGGCGCCGGGGCGCTGGCCGCGGGCGGACGGCTCGTGAGGCTGCGTTCGATCGCCTTGAGTGCTTCCAGCCGCTCGTTGGTCTGATCCAGCCGGCGCTGCACGTCGCGCGTCTGCTGCGTTTGTTTCTCAAGCTGCTCTTCCAGGCGGCGCTGCTCGCCGTAGCGCGAAGCCAGCAGGCCTGCCAGCGGATGCAGCGTCTGCGCCTCGGTGTCGGCATTGGCCAGCACGCGGCCCAGCAGTTCCTGGGCACGTATGAGTTCACCCAGCTGATGAAGCTGGCTCAGGACCAGGGCCAGCTGCAACTGTTGGGTCGGGCCGGCCGCGTCGCCCAGCCGGATCACTTCCTGGCTCAATTCTGCCGGCGCCAGCCGGCGCACCCGGTCCGCATAGGCCAGCATGCGTGTGACGGCGTCAGTCGCCTGCGGCGCGGCCGGGCTGACCGGCGATACCGGCGGGCAACGCTGGGGGTTGGCGGCAACCGACGGCGTGGCTATTGCGCCCGCCGCGTCGTCACCGCGCTGGCCGAAACGGCCAGCGCAGCCGACTGCCAGCACCGATACAGCGATGGATGCCAGCAGACCGAGACGGGCCAGGCGACGGGAGTGTCGAAAATCAGGACTTGAAAACATGGGGAAACTCGATTCTGAAGTGGGCACCGACTGGATCCGGCAGCAACTCGATGCGTCCGCCGTGCGCGGCAATGTATTCGTGCACGATGGACAGACCAATGCCGCTGCCCCGCACCACGTCGCTGGGTTGGCGCTCGCCACGGTAAAACGGCTCAAAAATCCGCTCGCGATCAGCCAGGGCCACACCTACACCCTGGTCGTGAATGTCGATGCGGACCAGGCCCGGCAGTTTACTCAGCTCAAGGCGGATCTCGCCTTTCAGCGGTGAGTAGCGGATGGCATTGGACAGCAGGTTGGCCAGCACCGTGCCGATTTTTTCGGGGTCCAGCTCCACCAGGATCGGCTTGCCGACGATGGTGACCGACAGCTCACGGGCGCGCCATTGCAGACGCTGCGCGTCAACCTGCGCTTCAACCAGCTCCAGCAGGTCGGTCGTCTGGCGGTGCAACTGGCGGGCCTCAAACGCCGCGGTGTTAAAACGCAGCAGGTCTTCAATCTGGCCCTGCAAGACACCGGTGTTGTGCCGCAGGATTTGCGCGATTTCACGCTGCTCACGGCTCAGTTCGCCGGCCACGCCGTCCTCCAGCAGGGAGACGCCTTCACGCAGCGATGCCAGCGGGGTCTTGAGTTCATGGGAAATATGGCGCAAAAAGCGTGCTTTGTCGGCGTCGAGCTCGACCAGTCGCAGGCGCAGCCAGTTCAGCCGCTGCCCCACCATGGCCAGGTCGGACGGACCCCGAATGGCGATCACCTGATCGAGCCGGTTTTCACCCAGGCCGACGATGGCGTGTTCCAGACGCTTCAGGGGCACCGTGAACCAGATGCCGAAAGCCAGCGCCATGGCGACCGCCAGTACGATGGCCCAGGTGACTTGCTGCGCCAGGTGACTTCGGCTGTCTTCGAGCTTGGCTTCCAGCGCCTGGTTGCGCTGTTGGATGGTCTTTTGCACCTGCACCGCGATGGCCGAATTGACACGATCGAGTGCGCGAAACTCCTGTGCTATCTGGCGTTCCCGCTCCAGCGCGGTATCGGGCGCGCCGGTCAACAGGTCGCCAGCAGCTTGCAGGTGCGCCTGCCACTGCTGCTTGGGCCCGCTGGGCAGGCCTTGTGCTGTCAGGCTGGCCAGGAGGGTGGCGGCCTCGCGCGCCTGGTCGGAAAAGCGCACGCGCAGGACGCGGTCGTCCAGCACCACCGACTGGCGCGATGTGCGCTCCATTGAAACGCTGAGCTCGCTCAGTGACTGGGCGAGCCGGCTGAGTTCCAGCGATTGGGACGCGCCGTCGCGGCTTTGCAGCGTGAGTTCTTCCAGCGTAAACAGGGCGCGCAACGAGGCCGCACCCAGCAAAGCGGCAATCAGCAAAAAAGCGATCACCAGCAGTTGCCGGAACGAAAATTTCTGCAGCATCTTCAAAGGCTAGGGGTGCGGTAGTGAAGGCGGTGCCAGTGCAACGAGGCCGCTTCAGACAGCACCCGTGTGTTGTTGGTGCTTCACGGCGTGGCAAGGAAGCTGGCACCATGACTCAAAAATTCATTGTAGATCAATGACCTTGCCGCCGGAAAACCAATAAATGCCATCGCCATGATGGCCTTCATGCTTCAACTGGTAGACCGGCTATGGCCAATGCTAAGCAGGGGTCCCTCGCCCAGCTTGAAGACACTGACGACTTGTTCCAGATGGCCCGCCTGATCCTGCATGGATTGCGCGGCGGCAGCGGCCTCTTGTACCAGTGCCGCATTTTGGTGGGTGACATTGTTCATTTCGGCAATCGCATCGTTGACACGCTCAATGCCGGCGGTCTGCTCAACGCTGGCGGCGGCAATGTCACCCATGATGTCGGTGACGTGGCGGATGCTATCAACGATTTCAGTCATGGTGGTGCCGGCCTGATGGACCAAGGTGCTGCCGGCATCGACTTTGTCGACCGAGTCGCCGATCAGCGTCTTGATCTCATTGGCCGCGGCAGCTGAGCGCTGTGCCAGGCTGCGTACTTCCGCGGCGACGACCGCAAAACCGCGCCCCTGTTCACCGGCGCGCGCCGCTTCCACTGCCGCATTCAAGGCCAGGATGTTGGTCTGGAATGCGATGCCATCGATGACGCCAATAATGTCGCCAATTTTTTTCGACGATGCATTGATGGACTCCATGGTATGGACCACTTGCGCCACCACGGCCCCGCCTTTGACCGCGACCTCGGATGCGGAAATGGCAAGCTGATTGGCACGCCGCGCATTGTCGGTATTCTGGTTGACCGTGGATGTGAGGTCTTGCATGGAGGACGCGGTCTTCTCCAACGAACCGGCCTGCGAGTCGGTCCGTCTGGACAAATCGAGATTGCCGCGGGCAATCTCACTGGAGGCGCTGAAGATGGTGTCGGTGCCCTCGCGCACCTGGCCGACGACTCGCACCAGGCTTTCATTCATGTCTTGCAAGGCCTGCTGCAGCTCGCCCATTTCGTTGTTGGAGTTAACCGAGATTTTCTGCGTCAGATCGCCAGCCGCAATGTTGCGTGCCACCTTCACCCCGAACTCCAGCGGCTGGGTGACGACTTTGCGAATGAACGGGTAGATCAGCATCAGCACCGGAATGCAGGTAATGAAGGCGGCAAGAATCGACTTCAGACGCTGATCAGCCAAGCCCGCGTTGACCTGATCGAGCGAGACTTTCATGCTGACCGCACCCAGCACGGTGTTCTCAGGCACCAGGTGACAGAGCGTGCAATCCTTGCCCAGGGAATTTTTCATCGCCATGGTGGGACGCACCGCTCGCAGATATTCACCCTTGCCGTCGGATTCGACCTGGATGACTTCCTTGCCCGTCTGCAGCACCTGTTTTTCAAGCGCGTCCGGATTGCCGTCATCCTTGGCGGTGCCGGGCCCAAAGAGCTTGCTGACGCTCTCGCCGCGCAGCACGCGCACGTCACGAATGGAGCCGAGCTGCTTGACCTGATCGAGAAACACATCGCGCTGCGCCACGGTGCCGGTCACCATCATGCCCGTGAGTCCCGCCATGGTGGCATTGTGCATGCTGAGGGAAAATTCGCGCGCCTGATCCAGGGCCGCCTCGCGATAAACATAGCCTTGCCAGACGATCACCCCAGACCACACAACAATCAGGGCGGCTCCGATGGTGGTCAAGAGCTGTACCCAGATTTTGAATTTAGCGACGCGCAAGGTGTGAGTCCTCATTGGATCGAATGAAAAAGCCGATGATTTTACCGTGGGGTGCCCTGGCCAGGCCCTTTTTTCTGTTTTCTGGTGACCCCGCCGCGTCCTCGGTGCGGGTGATGGCGAAATTACTGAATTGCTGCGACCAGCCGCAGCCCACAAATCAGCTGGGCTAGTTCTTTAGAACTAGGTGAGCGGCGGCGCGCATAGTTCTTTTTTTTTAGAAAGACCTGTTCCATAGAGGGATAGCGTCGCAGGGTCGCAAAACCTAAAGTCATGTCAATCCAAAAAGGAGTTTTTGACATGACCAAGAAAGGGCAAGCCCTCTCGGTGCTGATGGTCAGCACATTCGCATTCACCGTGTGCTTCATGGTCTGGATGATGTTTGCCGTGATCGGCATCCCGATCAAGAAAACACTGGATCTCAATTCAACCCAATTTGGCATTCTGATGGCGATGCCCGTGTTGACCGGCTCGCTGATCCGGGTGCCACTGGGCATCTGGACGGATAAATTTGGTGGCCGAATTGTGATGACCGTCCTGATGGCCTCCACGGTGCCCGCCATCTGGCTCATGTCCTACGCCACCGCCTATTGGCACTACCTGAGCATTGGCCTCTTTGTCGGTATGGCGGGCGGCGCGTTTTCAGTCGGTACGCCATACGTGGCACGCTGGTTTCCGAGAAAGCAGCAGGGCTTTGCGATGGGTATTTTTGGCATGGGCAACGCCGGAGCCGCCTTGAACAAGTTTGTGGCACCGGCGCTGGTGGTGGGCTTTGGCTGGACCATGGTGCCCAAGGTTTACGCCGGCATCATGCTCGGCACCGTCATTCTGTTCTGGTTGTTCAGCCACAGCGATCCAACGCACAAGGTGCCCAGTCACGTCAAATTTGTCGATCAACTCAAGTCACTGAAAGACCCCAAAGTTTTTAAGTACTGCCAGTACTACAGCATCGTGTTTGGCGGTTATGTGGCCATGTCGCTGTGGATGGTGCAGTACTACGTGGGGGAGTTCGGGCTGGATATTCGCACCGCCGCTCTGCTGGCCGCGTGCTTTTCGCTCCCAGGTGGCATCCTGCGTGCGGCGGGTGGCTGGCTGTCGGACAAATACGGTGCGCACGCCATGACTTGGTGGGTGCTGTGGGTCAGTTGGATCTGTCTCTTTTTGTTGAGCTATCCGCAGACCGATCTCACCATCGCCACCATCAACGGCCCCATGATTTTTCACCTCGGCCTGAACGTTTATCTCTTCACCACGTTGATGTTCACCCTGGGCATTGCCTGGGGCTTTGGCAAGGCCAGCGTGTTCAAGTACATCAGCGATGACTACCCGCACAACATCGGCACTATCAGCGGCATTGTGGGTCTGGCGGGCGGCATGGGCGGCTTCTTGTTGCCCATCATGTTCGGTGCCCTGATGGACCTGACCGGCATCCGCTCCAGCGCCTTCATGCTGATGTACGGCGTGGTCTGGGTGTCGCTGATCTGGATGTACCTGACCGAGATACGCCGCAGCGAGTTCATGGGCAAGAGCGTCCCGGCGCCCGCAGCGCAGAACTGAAGCCATTTTTTTTGAAAGAACACAATGACCAAGCAAACAAGAACCGGTGTTGACATTGCCGACTGGCGCCCCGAAGACGAGCAGTTCTGGGAAAGCACCGGCAAAAAAATCGCATACCGCAACCTGTGGATTTCCGTGCCCAGCCTGCTGTGCGGTTTCGCCGTCTGGGGCATGTGGGGCATCATCACTGTGCAGATGCTCAACCTGGGCTTTCCTTTTACCCAAGCTGAACTGTTCTCGCTCACCGCTATTTCCGGACTGGCCGGCGCCACCATGCGCATCCCCTCGTCTTTCTATATCCGCCTTGCCGGCGGGCGCAACACCATTTTCCTGACCACTGCCATGCTGCTTGCACCGGCCCTGGGCACTGGCATCGCATTGCAACACAAGGATTGGCCTCTCTGGGTGTTCCAGATGCTGGCCTTGTGGTCGGGCGTGGGCGGTGGCAATTTTGCCAGTTCCATGTCGAACATCACCACCTTCTTTCCCAAGCGCTTGCAAGGCACCGCGCTCGGTCTTAATGCCGGCTTGGGCAATTTCGGCGTCACCGCCATGCAGATCATTATTCCTTTGGTGATGACGGTTGGCATGTTTGGCGCCATGGGCGGAGACCCGATGCCGCTGATAAAGGACAGTGGCTGGATATTCGGAAAAATTGTCGCAGGAACCCCAACCTACATTCAAAACGCCGGGTTTGCCTGGGTCTTGTCACTGGTACCGTTGTCAGCACTGTGCTGGTTTGGCATGAACAACCTGCTTCCTGTTTCCCCCAATATTGGCGGCACCTTGATGGCGTTCATCAAGATCACCTGGATCTACACCTTGACATTCATTCCGGCCGGGATTGGCTTGTATCTCTATATGCCCGCACCGACCGGCCTTGGCTTGCTCAATATGTGGATTGCCATGCCTTTGATCATTGTCGGGACGCTGTTTCTGATGAAGCTGGCTGCGTTTGGAACGATGAAAGACAACATTGCCAAGCAGTTTGAAATTTTCAAGAACAAGCACACCTGGTCGTTGACCTTGCTCTACCTGGTGACTTTTGGTTCGTTCATTGGCTTTTCGATGGCACTGCCGCTGGCCATCACCGTGATCTTTGGCGTCAGCCATGCGCCCGACGCTGCCGGTGTGATGCAACACACGCTGAAAAACCCGAACGCTCCGTCGGCCCTGACCTACGCCTGGATCGGCCCCTTTGTCGGCGCGCTGATTCGGCCGGTAGGCGGCTGGATTGCCGACAAGGTGGGGGGTTCCATCGTGACGCAAATCATCTCGGTGGTGATGGTGGGCGCCTCCGCGGGCGTCGGCTACGTGATGATGCAAGCCTATGGTTCAGCGACACCCGAACAGTACTTCTCGCTCTTCATGTGGTTGTTCGTGCTGCTGTTTGCCGCCAGCGGCATTGGCAACGGTTCTACTTTTCGCACCATCGGCGTGATCTTTGATCGCCAACAAGCCGGCCCGGTGCTGGGTTGGACCTCGGCCGTGGCAGCCTACGGCGCCTTTATCGCACCGGTCGTGATTGGGACCCAGATCAAGGCCGGCACGCCGCAAACCGCCATGTACGGCTTTGCCATCTTTTACGCCCTGTGCCTGCTGCTGAATTGGTGGTTTTACCTGCGTGCCGGCTCGGAAATCAAGAACCCATAAGCCATTTGCTCCGGCACCCCTGCGTTTCAGATGCTATTTATTTAATAGCTTCTTACGAAGGTAACACGGGGGCTAGAGCCTGTTTTTATATAAATTTTACCGAGGTATTCCATGAGCCACTTTCTGGATCGACTGACTTACTTTTCACAACCCAAAGAGCCTTTCTCGGGCGAGCACGGCGTCATCACGGGTGAAGACCGCACCTGGGAGGATGCCTACCGCGACCGCTGGGCGCACGACAAGATCGTGCGCTCCACCCATGGTGTGAACTGCACCGGCTCTTGCTCGTGGAAGATCTACGTCAAGGGCGGCATCGTGACCTGGGAAACCCAACAGACCGACTACCCCCGCACCCGCTGGGACATGCCCAACCACGAACCGCGGGGTTGCGCGCGTGGCGCCAGTTACAGCTGGTACCTCTACAGCGCGAACCGGGTCAAATACCCGATGGTGCGCGGCCGCTTGCTTAAATTGTGGCGCGAAGCCCGCCAGTCCCATGATCCGGTCGATGCCTGGGCCTCGATTGCCCAATCGGATGCCAAGCGCCGCGAGTACCAGAGCGTGCGTGGTCTGGGCGGCTTTGTGCGCTCCAGCTGGGAGGAAGTCAATGAGATGGTGGCGGCAGCCAACGTTTACACCATCAAGCAACACGGCCCGGATCGCATCATTGGCTTTTCGCCCATTCCCGCCATGTCGATGGTCTCGTATGCGGCGGGTAGCCGTTATCTGGCGCTCATCGGTGGCGTGCCTATCAGCTTTTACGACTGGTACTGCGACCTGCCTCCGGCCAGCCCGCAAGTCTGGGGTGAGCAAACCGACGTGCCGGAATCGGCCGACTGGTACAACTCCACGTTCATCATTGCCTGGGGCTCCAACGTGCCGCAGACGCGCACGCCGGACGCCCATTTCTTCACCGAGGTGCGCTACAAAGGGGCCAAGACGGTGGCGGTGACGCCCGATTATTCAGAAGTGGCCAAGCTGTCCGACATCTGGATGAAGCCCAAGCAGGGTACCGATGCGGCGGTGGCGATGGCCATGGGCCACGTCATCCTGAAGGAGTTTTACTTCCCCGATGGCGACGAAGAATGCCGGGCCGCCCCAAATTCTTCACTCCCCCTTGGGGGGCAGCCGCCAGCAGGCGGCGTGGGGGCTCGTACCAAGCGCAGCGCGTACTTTGATAACTATGTGCGACGCTATACCGACATGCCGATGCTGGTGATGCTCAAAGAGCATCAGTTGCCCAATGGTGACACGGTGATGGTGCCGGATCGTTATGTGCGCGCCTCTGACTTCAATGGCAAGCTCGGCGCCGCCAACAACCCCGAATGGAAAACGGTTGCCTTCGACGACAACGGAAAAGTGGTTTTGCCTAACGGTGCTATCGGCTTTCGCTGGGGAGCTGACGGCCGCGCTGATGAAGGCCAATGGAATCTTGAGGCCAAAGAAGCCCGCCACGGCACTGAGGTTAAACTCAAGCTCTCTGTGCTCGAAGGGGAGAACCCAAGCAGCGAGACGGCCAAGGTCGGCTTCCCCTACTTCGGCGGCATCGTCAGCGAGCACTTTCCGAACAACGCCACCGGAGCGGCTGCCAACAATGTGCTGGTGCGCACGGTGCCGGTGCAACGCATTTCGCTCGGAAAAGAAGGCGACCAGCGCGACGCCCTGGTCGCTACCGTGTTCGACCTGCAAGTCGCCAACTACGGTGTGGCACGGGGTCTGCCGGGCGAGCTGGCGGCGAAGGATTTCAACGACGACACGCCTTACACACCGGCCTGGCAGGAGCGCATCACCGGCACGCCGCGCGAGCAGCTCATCACGGTGGCGCGCCAGTTTGCCGAAAACGCCGACAAGACGCAGGGCAAGTCGATGGTCATCATCGGCGCCGCCATGACCCACTGGTACCACTGCGACATGAACTACCGCGGTGTCATCAACATGTTGATGATGTGCGGCTGCATTGGTCAAAGCGGTGGTGGTTGGGCGCACTACGTGGGCCAGGAGAAGCTCAGGCCCCAGACTGGCTGGACGGCGCTCGCTTTCGCACTGGACTGGGTGCGCCCGCCGCGGCAAATGAATGGCACCAGCTTTTTTTACACGCACACCGATCAGTGGCGCTATGAAAAACTGGGTGTGGACGAAATCCTGTCGCCGCTGGCTGACAAGTCAAAATTTGGCGGCAGCATGATCGACTACAACGTGCGCGCCGAGCGCATGGGTTGGTTGCCGTCGGCACCACAACTCAAGACCAATCCGTTTCAGGTGGTGCGCGACGCCGCAGCGGCGGGCATGGACGCGAAGGACTACGCCGTGAAGAGCCTGAAAGACGGCTCGCTGCAGATGAGCTGCGAAGACCCGGACCATCCTGACAACTGGCCGCGCAACATGTTCATCTGGCGCTCCAATATTTTGGGCTCCAGCGGCAAGGGGCACGAGTACTTTTTGAAGCATTTGCTGGGCACCACGCACGGCGTGCAAGGCAAAGACCTGGGCGCTGACGAGGCCCGGCCGACCGAAGTGGTTTGGCATGACAAGGCGCCCGAAGGCAAGCTGGACCTGGTGGTCACGCTGGACTTCCGCATGAGCACCACATGCCTCTACTCCGACATCGTCTTGCCGACCGCTACCTGGTACGAGAAGAACGATCTCAACACCAGTGACATGCACCCCTTCATTCACCCGCTGTCCACCGCCGTGGACCCGGCTTGGCAGTCACGCAGCGACTGGGAAATCTACAAAGGCTTTGCCAAGAAATTCAGCGAAGTGTGTGTCGGCCATTTAGGTGTTGAGCGTGAAATGGTGCTCACCCCCTTGATGCATGACTCACCCGCCGAGTTGGCACAACCGTTTGGCGTGCAAGACTGGAAGCGCGGCGAGATTGACCTCATCCCCGGCAAGACCGCGCCCAATATGACGGTGGTGGAGCGGGATTATCCGAATGTGTTCAAGCGCTTCACGGCCCTGGGTCCGCTGATGAACAAGGTCGGCAACGGCGGCAAGGGCATCGCCTGGAATACGCAGACCGAGGTCAGGCAACTCGGTGAGCTCAACGGACTCGTAACGGCCGAAGGGGTTACCTGCGGCATGCCCAAAATTGATACTGACATTGATGCCTGTGAGGTGATCCTGCAACTCGCGCCGGAAACCAATGGGCACGTGGCCGTCAAAGCCTGGGAGGCTTTGAGCAAACAAACCGGGCGGGATCATACCCACCTGGCGATACACCGTGAAGACGAAAAGATACGCTTTCACGATATTCAGGCGCAGCCGCGCAAGATCATCAGCTCGCCCACCTGGAGCGGCATTGAGTCGGAAACCGTTTCCTACACCGCCAACTACACCAATGTGCATGAGTACATTCCATGGCGCACCTTGACGGGTCGCCAGCAGTTCTACATGGATCACCCGTGGATGACGGCGTTTGGCGAAGGCTTTACCAGCTACCGCCCACCGGTTGACCTCAAGACCACCGCCGGAATCCAGGGCATCAAGCCCAACGGCAACACGGAGATTGCGCTGAACTTCATCACGCCGCACCAGAAATGGGGTATTCACTCCACCTACAGTGACAACCTGATGATGCTCACGCTCAGCCGCGGGGGTGCCATTGTCTGGCTCAGCGAAGACGACGCCAAGAGCGCAGGTATTGAGGACAACGACTGGATAGAGTTGTTCAACATCAATGGCGCACTGACGGCGCGCGCGGTGGTCAGCCAGCGCGTCAAGCCCGGCATGGTGATGATGTACCACGCGCAGGAAAAGATCATCAACATCCCCGGCTCCGAGATTACCGGTGGCCGGGGCGGCATTCACAACTCGGTGACCCGCATTGTGCTGAAACCGACCCACATGATTGGTGGCTACGCGCAATTCAGTTACGGCTTCAACTACTACGGAACCATCGGCACCAACCGCGATGAATTTGTCGTGGTACGCAAGATGAACAAGGTGGATTGGCTGGATGACGAGTCTGGTGCAACCGACAACCCGACCGCAGCCCACAACTAATCAGTTTGAGGACAGAGACAAGCTCGCTTCGCGTAGCTGCGGTCTGTCCCGCAAACATCAGGAGAATCAATATGAAAATACGCGCGCAAATTGGCATGGTGCTGAACCTGGACAAGTGCATCGGTTGCCACACCTGTTCCGTCACCTGCAAAAACGTCTGGACCAGCCGCCCTGGCATGGAATACGCCTGGTTCAACAACGTCGAGACCAAACCCGGCATTGGCTACCCCAAGGAGTGGGAAAACCAGGACAAATGGAATGGTGGCTGGCATCGCTTAGCCAATGGCAAGATCGAGCCGCGCCAGGGAGCAAAGTGGAAGTTGCTGATGCGCATCTTCGCCAACCCGAACCTGCCCGAAATTGATGACTACTACGAGCCCTTTACCTTTGACTACGAACACTTGCAGTCGGCACCTGAATCCAAAGCCGTACCGACAGCGCGCCCGCGCAGCCTGATCACCGGCCAGCGGATGGAGAAAATCGAATGGGGTCCGAACTGGGAAGAAATTCTGGGCGGCGAATTCTCCAAGCGCAGCAAGGACAAGAACTTCGACGATGTCCAGAAGGATATCTACGGACAGTTTGAGAACACCTTCATGATGTACCTGCCGCGGCTGTGTGAACATTGCCTGAATCCGGCCTGCGTGGCGAGCTGCCCCTCCGGCTCGATCTACAAGCGCGAGGAAGACGGCATTGTGCTGATTGACCAAGACAAATGCCGTGGCTGGCGCATGTGCGTCAGCGGCTGTCCCTACAAGAAGATTTACTACAACTGGAAATCCGGCAAGGCTGAGAAGTGCATCTTCTGCTATCCGCGCATTGAAGCCGGTCAGCCGACCGTGTGCTCGGAAACCTGCGTCGGTCGTATTCGTTACCTGGGCGTACTGCTGTACGATGCCGACCGCATTCAGGAAGCCGCCAGCGTCGAACATGATCGTGATCTGTACCAGGCACAGCTCGATATTTTTCTGAATCCCAATGACCCCAAGGTCATTGAGCAAGCCCGTATCGACGGCATTCCCGACAAATGGATGGATGCCGCACGCAAGAGCTCGGTGTACAAGATGGCAGTTGACTGGAAAGTCGCCCTGCCGCTGCACCCCGAGTACCGCACGCTGCCGATGGTCTGGTATGTGCCGCCGCTGTCCCCGATCAGTGCCGCGGCCAATGCGGGTCACATCGGCACCAACGGCGAAATTCCGGACGTGAAACAACTGCGTATCCCGGTCAAGTATTTGGCCAATCTACTGACCGCTGGCGACACCCAACCGGTCGAGCGCGCACTGGAGCGCATGCTCGCCATGCGGGCGTACCAGCGTGAAAAACATGTCGATGGCCGCATCAATACGGCGGCTCTGGATCAGGTCCACATGACCCAGGCAGAAGTGGAAGAGATGTACCACGTGATGGCGATTGCCAATTACGAGGATCGTTTTGTGATCCCGAGCACGCACCGCGAGTATGCAGAGAACACCTTCGATGTGCGCGGCGGCTGCGGCTTCTCGTTTGGCAATGGCTGCTCGGATGGCGCCAGCGAAGTGAGTCTATTTGGCGGCCCTAAGCGCCGCACCATTCCAATCAAGGCGGGAGTCTGACCATGGCACTCAAAAACGCTTCTATCACCCTGCGCGTGCTGGCACGCCTGCTGTCCTACCCCAACGCCGCACTCAAAAGCGACCTGGCCGACATGCAGAGCGCCGTTCACGCCGAGCAGGCCCTGGGCAAGGATCGACTGGCTGAAATCGACGCACTCACCAAGCACCTGGCGCACAGTGACACGCTGGAACTTGAGGGCGAGTTCGTCGAACTGTTTGACCGGGGTCACGCCACCTCACTGCACTTGTTCGAGCATGTGCATGGTGACTCGCGCGATCGGGGCCCAGCCGTGATCGACCTGACCCAAACCTATGAAAAAGCCGGCCTGTTCCTGGCGCCCGGCGAGATGCCGGACTACTTGCCGGTGGTGCTTGAATTTGTGTCCACGCAACCGCCCAAAGAAGCTCGCGCTTTTCTGGGTGAAATGGCGCATATTTTCAATGCCATCTTCAACGCCCTGCAGGAGCGTCAAAGCGCTTATGCCAGTGTTTTGGGTGCTCTGCTGGAACTCAGCGGCGAAAAAGCATCGCCGGTCAAGGTCATTCCCGACGAGGCACTCGATGCGGCCTGGGAAGAGCCGGTGGTATTCGATGGCTGTTCCTCCAAAGGGCAAGCCAAACCCGGCCAGGCCCAAGCCATTCACTTTGTCAAATCCGATGCGGCGAAAACCTCTGCGCGAGCTGCCGCAACTGCTGGAGCCACACGATGAACACCCTTGATCACTTTTTGTTTGGCATCTATCCCTACATCTGCCTCGTCGTTTTTTTGCTGGGCAGCCTGATACGCTTTGACCGGGATCAGTACACCTGGAAGAGCGATTCATCGCAGATGCTCAAAGCCGGACAGTTGCGCTGGGGAAGCAACCTGTTTCATATCGGTGTGTTGTTTCTGTTTTTCGGTCATTTCGCCGGCCTGCTCACGCCGCACTTTGTCTATGAGCGTTTCGTCAGTGCGGGTGACAAACAATTGATGGCCATGATCAGTGGCGGTATCGCAGGGCTGATAGGGTTTGCCGGTGTCAGCATCCTGCTGCACCGCCGCCTGGCCGAGCCCCGCATTCGCATCAACTCCAAAACCAGTGACATCGTGCTGCTCATCCTGCTTTGGCTCCAGTTCGCACTCGGCCTGGCGACCGTGCCCTTGTCGGCTCAGCATCTGGACGGCAGTCTGATGATGAGGCTGGCAGCTTGGGCACAGTACATCGTGACGTTCCAGCCGGGCGCAGTTGACTTGCTGGCCGAGGCGGGCTGGATTTTCAAGATGCACATGTTTCTGGGCATGAGCATTTTCCTGATCTTTCCGTTTACCAGGCTGGTCCACGTCTGGAGTGGTTTTGGTACGGTTGCGTATTTGATGCGTCCCTACCAGGTGGTACGCGCCCGTCGCTTGAATGTGCCAACAGGTCAGAATCACCCCCGCCAACCCGGCGCGGGCGTGTAAGGAGTCAACCATGCAAGTCAACACACCTCACCAGGAAATTGCTCACATCAACGGTTTGGCACTTCACGCGGCAGACGACCTGCTCTCTGCCGATGAGCTGCGCCAACGTGCCTGTTTCGGACTATTGCGGCAAGCTGCCATTGCCAAGGGATTGCTCCCCGCCTGCGATACCTTGTCCACAGACGGCGTATTGAGCGAAGACGCCAGTAGCGCGATTGAAGCCTTGCTGGAGGTGAGTTTAGCCATCCCGGAGCCCTCAGAGGAGGCCTGCAGGCGCCACCACGCCGCGCACATTGCCCTCTACAGCACCGGTGAGCGGGCAGAAGTGCGACACATTCTGTTTGCCGTGACGCAAGGCGTTGATGTTGTGGCCCTGCGCAATCGTGCCGAGACAAGCTTGCTCGACGTACGCTGTCATGACGGCAGCGGCGCTGAAGACAGATTTGCCAAAGCAGCCAGCACACTGTCCAACTGCCCGAGCGGGGCGCAGGGTGGCAACCTGGGCTGGCTGGTCGCCGCAGACTGCGCGCCCGAGTTCGCCAAGGAGCTTTTTGGCCACACAGAGGTAGGTGTGTTGCCGCGTCTGGTGCACAGCCGCTTTGGTTTACATGTGGTTGAAGTGCTGGCGCGCGAGCCCGGGGTCGAACAAGTGTTTGAAGCCGTCAGAGGAGCTGTCGCGATGTCACTGCGGCAAAAAACTTACGTGACCGCCTTGCGTCAATATTTGCAGCTGTTGGCCGGCCAAGCAGACATCGCTGGGGTCGACCTGGAGGCGTCGGACACAGCCCTGGTTCAGTGACCGCGCCATTAATAGAAGCGACGCTCTAACCGAGGGCGTCGTTCACTTGGTCGTTGAACTCGGCCAGACTGACAGCATTGCCAATCTCGCGAGGCATGGCGTCGCGAATCGAAAATACGCCCAGGATCTTGCCCGCCGTATTAATGATCGGCAAATGCCGAAAACCACGCTCAATCATGATCACCACGGCATCCGCAACTCTCATATCGGGACCAACGCTTTGAGGGTTGCGTGTCATCACATCCGACGCTAGCGTGGTTTGTGGGTTGAGCGCCTTGGCCAGCACGCGGGTCATCAAGTCACGTTCGGTCAGGATGCCTTGCAACACCCCTGCAGCATCAATGACCAGAATACTGCCGCAGTTGGCCTTGGTCATGATGCACGCCGCATCCCAAACGTTGGCCTGCGGTAAAAGGCTCACCACATGACGCTGTGGTATCGATTGAAATACGGTGCGTTCAGGCATGATTTGCGTCCTATTCAAAAAAATGAATGAAAAAGTGCAGGCCAGTATCAGCGCAGGGCTGCGTTGATCTTGTCGAGCGCCTGAGACCCTGGGCAAAGTTGCTTGACACCAAACTTGTTCAGGGGGGTGTCGCTGGTGTTGAGTGACACATGCAGATCAACGGCAAGCGGATCGAGGTAGAGCAGACCAGTGACCACTTCACCACGTTCCTGGTGCGCGTTGATGTAGCTGAGCGCTGCATAGCGGTCAGTCGGATCGTAATCGGTGTGCAGCTTGCGCAGACGCAGAGTTGAGCCATCGTGTTGTTCGACATCTACCACTTCGCCCGGCGCGTACTCGGTCGTAATCGGGCTGTGCTGCGGAATGAAATCAATGCGGCTGACCGCTTCATTATGCGCACGCACATAGTCGTAGCTCTTGGTGCTGCCACCGTGATTGTTAAAGGTCACGCAGGGGCTGATGACGTCAATAAACGCAGCACCACCGTGCTCGATGGCACCCTTGATCAGGGGCACCAATTGCGCCTTGTCTCCCGAAAAGCTGCGCGCCACATAAGTAGCACCCAGTTGCAGGGCCAGTCCGACCAGATCAACGGGGCTGTCGCGGTTGATGGCCCCCTTCTTGCTCTTGGAGCCGCGGTCTGCCGTGGGAGAAAACTGCCCCTTGGTCAAGCCATAAACGCCATTGTTTTCAACAATGTAGGCCATGCGCACGCCGCGCCGCATGGCATTGGCGAACTGCCCCAGACCAATGGAAGCCGAATCACCATCACCCGACACGCCCAGGTACAGAAGATCGCGATTGGCCAGATTCGCACCGGTCAAGACGGACGGCATGCGTCCATGCACGGTATTGAAGCCATGCGAAGCGCCAAGAAAATAAGTGGGCGTCTTGGAACTGCAACCAATGCCCGACAACTTGGCAACTCTGTGCGGTTCAATATCCAATTCAAAACAGGCCTGAATAATGGCCGCTGAGATGGAGTCGTGACCGCAACCGGCACACAGCGTAGAAACTGGGCCTTCGTAATCGCGACGGGTGTAGCCGACCTTGTTGGCGGTCAGCTCGGGATGATGCATCCGGGGTTTGGCAATGTAGGTCATGCGGCCTCCTTTTGCAGGGAAGTGATGGAAGAAACCAGCGCATTCAAATTCTTGCTGATGGCCTGGATGATGAAGCGTGCCGTAATGGGGGTTCCGTCGTAGTGCAATACCTTGATCAGACGCTTCGGATCAACCTCCAGTTCATTGACCAGCAGGGTGCGCATTTGCGCATCACGGTTTTGCTCCACGACAAACACCTTGTCGTGCTCCGCGATGAACCGATCAACCGACTCCGGGAACGGGAACGCAAGAAGCCGCAGCGCATCCAGATGCACGCCCTGCTCTTCGAGCACATCCAGCGCTTCGCGCATGGCCGGGCTGGTTGAACCGAAATAGATCACACCGAAGCGTGTGGCTTGCTGGGCCTTGCGCAGCAGCGGTTGCGGCACCAGATCGGCGGCGGTTTTGAACTTCTTGAGCAGACGTTCCATGTTGTAGACGTAATCTGGCCCCCGCTCGGAGTAGCGGGCATAGGCGTCTTTGGAAGTGCCGCGCGTAAAGTAAGCACCCTTGCTCGGATGCGTACCCGGCAGCGTGCGCCAGGGAATGCCGTCACCGTCCACATCTTTGTAACGACCAAAATCTTTGCCGGCTTCGAGTTCCTCGGCCGTCATGACCTTGCCGCGATCGTAATCACGCGCATCGTCCCAAACGAAAGGCTTGCACAAGCGTTGATTCATGCCAATGTCCAGATCGGACATGACAAAGATCGGCGTTTGCAGACGATCAGCCAGATCCAGCGCTGCCGCTGCATGCTCAAAGCACTCATGCGGGTCTTGCGGGAAAAGCATCACATGCTTGGTGTCGCCATGTGAAGCATAGGCGCAAGCCAGCAAATCAGACTGCTGCGTGCGCGTGGGCATGCCGGTGGAAGGCCCGCCGCGCTGCACATTGATCAAGGTGACCGGAATCTCGGCAAAGTAGGCTAGCCCAAGGAATTCGGTCATCAGCGATATGCCAGCGCCGGAGGTGGCGGTAAAGGACCGCGCACCATTCCAGCCTGCTCCAATGGCCATGCCAATAGAGGCCAATTCGTCTTCGGCTTGCACGATGGCGTAATTGAGTTGACCGGTTTCAGGATCGACCCGGAACTTGTCGCAATACTTCTGAAATGCCTCGGGCACCGAGGACGACGGCGTTATTGGGTACCAGGCCGCTACCGTGGCACCACCATAGACGCAGCCCAAAGCAAGCGCGCTGTTGCCATCTGTAAAGATCTGGTCGCCCACTTTGTCGGATCGACGCACCCGGATGCCCAACGGGGCCTCAATATGCTGTTTGACGTAGTCACGCCCCAGATGGATCGCGCGCACATTGGACTCAAGCAGTCGCTCCTTGCCCTTGAACTGCTCGGCAAAGAGCTTCTCAAAAACACTGGCATCAACATCCAGCAGCACTGACAGCGCGCCGACGTAAATAATATTCTTGAACAACTGACGTTGCCGGGGATCGGTATACGCCGCATTGCTGATTTCGGTCAGTGGAACGCCGATGACTTGCACATCCTTGCGAAATTTGGACTCAGGGATGGGCCGGGTGCTATCGTAAAAAAGGTAGCCACCGGGTTCGATTTCAGCCACGTCCGCGTCCCAGGTCTGGGGATTCATGGCGACCATCATGTCGACGCCACCGCGGCGTCCGTGGTAACCCTTTTCGCAAACCCGCGCCTCGTACCAGGTCGGCATGCCTTGAATGTTGCTGGGGAAGATGTTGCGCGGACTCACCGGCACCCCCATTCGCATCACGGCCTTGGCAAACAATTCATTGGCCGAAGCCGAACCGGAGCCGTTGATATTGGCAAATTTAATGACGAAATCGTTAATGGCTTCAATGCGCTTCATGCGGCCTCCGTTTGAACTTTGCGGCTGTCACGACACCCGGGCCCAGCCTGGGTCGTGTTCAGCAAGAATTTCTGCATATCCCAAGCGCCCGTCGGGCAACGCTCGGCACACAAACCGCAGTGCAAGCACACGTCTTCGTCCTTGACCATGACACGCCCGGTCTTGAGTTCGCTCGAGACATACAGGTCTTGCGCCGTGTGGTGCGCCGGGGCTTTCAGCCGGGTACGCAAATCAGCCTCGTCACCATTGCTGGTGAAGGTGATGCAATCCATTGGACAGATGTCCATGCAGGCGTCGCACTCAATACAAGTGTCGCGGTTGAACACGGTCTGAACATCGCAGTTCAGGCAGCGGCTGGCTTCCTTGAAGGCGGTGGCTGCATCAAAGCCCAGTTCCACTTCGACGCGGATGCTGGCCAGCGCCACCTCAGCCTTGGCCCATGGCACCTTGAAGCGCGTGTCGACCGATACATCGTTGTGATAGCTCCACTCGTGAATGCCCATCTTCTGGGACATCAGGTTAGTCCGTGGCGCTGGACGCACCTCGACCGCCTCACCGTTGAGGAACCGGTCGATCGAGACGGCCGCCTCGTGCCCATGCGCTACAGCGGTAATGATGTTTTTAGGTCCATACGCGGCGTCACCGCCAAAGAACACACGGGGGATAGACGATTGAAAAGTATCTTTGCCCAGCACCGGCAAGCCCCACTTGTCAAACTCGATGCCAGTGTCACGCTCAATCCAGGGAAAAGCGTTTTCTTGACCGACTGCCACCAGCACGGTATCGCACTCAAAAACCACGTCGGGTACGCCGGTGGGAACCAAGCTGCGCCGACCCTTGTCGTCATAAACCGCACTCACCACCTCGAAGGTCATGCCCGTGAGCTTGCCGTCCTTGTGATTGAAACTTTTTGGAACATGGAAGTTGATGATTGGAATGCCCTCATGCTGCGCATCTTCCTTTTCCCAGGGCGAAGCCTTCATTTCTTCAAAGCCACTGCGCACAATCACTTTGACATCGGAGCCGCCCAGGCGCCGTGCGGAACGGCAGCAGTCCATGGCGGTGTTGCCGCCACCCAGCACAATGACGCGCGGCCCAACGCTGGTGACGTGGCCAAACGAAACCGACGCCAGCCAGTCGATGCCGATGTGAATACCGGCTTCGGCTTGTTTATGCCCGGGCAAATCCAGCACACGCCCACGCGGCGCGCCACAGCCAACAAACACCGCGTCATAGCCCTGCGTCATCAACTCTTTCATCGAGTCAACACGCTGATTATTCTTAAACTTCACACCCAGATCAAGGATGTAACCTGTTTCTTCATCAATGACCGATTCGGGTAGCCGGAAATGCGGAATCTGGGTGCGCATAAAGCCGCCGGCCTTGGCTTCGCCTTCGAACACGGTCACTTCGTAACCCAAAGGTGCCAGGTCACGTGCCACCGTCAATGACGCTGGGCCGGCTCCGACACAGGCGATGCGCTTGCCATTGGACGGCGCCACCTGGGGCATACGTGCTTTGACATCGTCCTTGTTATCGGCGGCCACGCGTTTGAGGCGACAAATCGCCACGGGCTCGGGCTTCTCGCCATTATTTTCCTCGACGCGTCCGCGACGACAGGCGGGCTCACAGGGACGGTCGCAGGTGCGTCCGAGAATGCCTGGAAATACGTTGGACACCCAGTTGATCATGTAGGCATCGGTGTAACGCCCTTGACCAATCAGACGAATATATTCAGGAACGGGGGTGTGGGCCGGACAGGCCCATTGACAATCAACGACTTTATGAAAATAAGCCGGATTGCCCAGGTTGGTAGCTTGCAATTTTGTCTCCTATACCCTTGATACACCGCTGCTGTGAGGGTGCTTGAAAAAGTGTACACGCATCGGACTGTAATTCACTCTCAGGTGAATCCTGTAGTCATGTGCCACAAAGGCGTTAGTTATTGACCCAACGCAAATAGCTGGCGTAGACCCACACCCAAACTTCAGGCCGACCCTGCTGACAGCTTGCCAAACGCAACAACAACCTCCACCGGGGCCTGCACCAACTCAATCAAAACCCCCTCGCCACTGATTGGAAATTCGTCGTTTGACCGAGGGTGCAAGAAGCAGATATCAAAGCCAGCCGCACCCTTGCGAATGCCGCCCGGCGCGAAACGCACGCCATTGGCCGTGAGCCATTGCACGGCCAAAGGCAGGTCGTCTATCCAGAGCCCGACGTGGTTGAGCGGCGTGGTATGCACGGCAGGCTTCTTGTCAGGGTCCACCGGCTGCATCAGATCGACCTCGACCTTGAACGGACCGCGGCCCATGGCGCAAATATCTTCATCCACGTTTTCACGTTCGCTCCTGAAAGTGCCCGTCAGTTCCAGGCCCAGCATGTCGACCCAGAGCTTTTGCAGCCGGGTTTTGTCCGTTCCACCAATCGCGATTTGCTGGATGCCCAGCACTTTGAAAGGCCGGTCCTGAGCTTGTGAAAAAGTGTGGCTCATTTTTAGGCAAACTCCACAATCGGCTGATCCACGGTCAAGCTTTCACCTTTGGCTGCCAACACTTTGCTCACCACACCGTCAGCCACTGCAAACAGCACGTTTTCCATCTTCATGGCCTCAATCACGGCCACACGCTCACCAGCCAGCACTTTTTGGCCTGCTTGTACCGCCACGTCCACCAGCAAACCTGGCATCGGGGAGAGCACATAACGGCTCATGTCGGGCGGCGCCTTGTAGGGCATCAGGGCATAGAGTTCGGCGGCACGCTTGGAGAGCACCAGCGTGTCAATCTGTGTGCCGTTGTGCGAGACCCGGATCGCCAGCGGATTTTTGCCAGTCAAACTGCCGCGCTCAACCTGAGCCGTGAACGGCTCGCCGTTGCAAGTACCCTCCACACGCACTTGACCCAGATGGTAATTGCTACATATTTTGTAGCTTCTTGCCCCGACCCGGACCAGACTGGAGCCGGTTTTACCTTCAAATTCCGTGACGACAACCGGTGTCGGTTTAGAGGCACCTTGCTGACCCAGGGTCACCACCACAAAGTCTTCACCCACCTCCACCTCATGGCCCTCCATCTGACCGCTGATGAATGTGGCGCGGTTGCGGTACATGCGGTTAACAAATGCCGCCAGGGCAATCAACAAGTCAGCATCAGCGTGCGGCACATCTTCGGCGCGGAAACCTTTTGAATAATTCTCAGCAATAAAACCGGTGTTGAAGTCCCCGGCAACAAACTTGGGATGCGCCAGCAGAGCGGCCTGAAACGGGATGCTGCTACTGACGCCACGGATGACAAAACCGTTGAGCGCTTCACGCATCTTGGCAATCGCGTCAAGGCGGTCTTTGCCATGCACGATCAGCTTGGCGATCATGGAGTCGTAATACATCGGAATTTCGCCGCCGTCCTGCACCCCGGTATCCACCCGCACACCGTGCCACTGGCTGGTATCCGCCGCAAACATGGTCTCCTTTGGCGGCTGAAAGCGCACCAGTCGCCCGGTCGAAGGCAAAAAGTTGCGAAACGGATCTTCGGCGTTGATGCGGCATTCAATCGCCCAGCCGTCGCGCTTCACGTCAGCCTGGCTCAAAGACAGCTTTTCACCCGCGGCGACGCGAATCATCAACTCCACCAGGTCCAGCCCGGTGATGCACTCGGTCACCGGGTGCTCGACCTGTAGCCTGGTATTCATCTCCAGAAAGTAAAAGCTCTGGTCCTTGCCAACCACAAACTCCACCGTGCCGGCGCTTTGGTAGTTCACTGCCTTGGCCAAGGCCACGGCCTGCTCGCCCATCGCCTTGCGGGTGGCTTCGCTGATGAATGATGAAGGTGCTTCTTCCAGCACCTTTTGATGACGGCGCTGGAGGGAGCACTCCCGCTCATTGAGATACACCACGTTGCCAAAGCTGTCGCCAATCAACTGAATTTCAATGTGGCGCGGCTCCTCGACAAACTTCTCGACAAACACGCGGTCATCGCCAAAGCTGTTGCGCGCTTCATTGCGGCAACTGGTAAAGCCTTCAAACGCTTCCTTGTCGTTGTAGGCGACGCGCAGGCCTTTGCCACCACCGCCCGCGCTGGCTTTGATCATGACGGGGTAGCCAATGCCTTGAGCAATTTCCACCGCCTTTTCAGCCGTTTCAATCGCGCTGTTGACGCCGGGAATGCAATTGACGCCTGCGGCGCCAGCGAGTTTTTTCGATTCAATCTTGTCGCCCATGGCGGCCATCGAGTAATGCTTGGGGCCGATGAAGACAATGCCTTCTTCCTCCACTTTTTTTGCAAACGCCGCGTTCTCGCTCAAAAAACCATAGCCGGGGTGCAAGGCCTGGGCGCCGGTCTGTTTGCAGGCGGCGATGATCTTGTCGGCCTGCAGATAGCTGTCGCGGCTCGGCGCCGGGCCAATGTTGACAGCCTCGTCGGCCAACAACACATGGCGTGCGTCCTTGTCGGCATCGGAATACACCGCCACCGTTTTGATACCCATTTTTTGGGCGGTCTTGATGACGCGGCAGGCGATTTCGCCCCGATTGGCGATCAGTATTTTGGTAAACATGTTCTTGTTCTCCTATAAATGTTGAGGACAGAGCTTGCCCACTGCGTGTGGCTGCGGTCTGTCCCGCAATGCTCTAATTTGTTGAGGACAGAGCTGGTTCACTTCGTGTAACTGCGGTCTGTCCCGCAATTTCTCATAACGGAATGTTGCCGTGTTTGCGCCACGGGTTCTCAAGCTTCTTGTCGCGCAGCATGACCAGCGAGCGGCAGATGCGTTTTCGGGTTTCGTGCGGCAGAATCACGTCGTCAATAAACCCCCGGGCCCCAGCCACAAACGGGTTGGCAAAGCGGGCCTTGTACTCGGCTTCCCTGGCAGCCAGCTTGGCCGGGTCGCCCTTGTCTTCGCGGAAGATGATTTCCACCGCACCCTTGGCGCCCATCACCGCAATTTCGGCGTTGGGCCAAGCTAGGTTGACGTCACCGCGCAGGTGCTTGGAGCTCATCACGTCGTAAGCGCCACCGTAGGCTTTGCGGGTAATGACGGTAATCTTTGGCACCGTGCACTCGGCAAAGGCGTACAGCAGCTTGGCACCGTGCTTGATGATGCCTCCATACTCCTGCGCCGTGCCGGGCATGAAGCCAGGCACATCGACAAAGGTGATGACCGGGATGTTGAAGGCGTCGCAAAAGCGCACAAAGCGCGCCGCCTTGATCGAGCTCTTGATGTCCAGACACCCAGCCAGCACCAGCGGCTGATTGGCCACAATGCCCACGGTCTGGCCTTCCATGCGGCCAAAGCCAATCAGGATGTTCTTGGCGTACTCGGGTTGCAGCTCAAAAAAGTCACCGTCGTCCACGGTCTTGACGATCAGCTCCTTCATGTCATAGGGTTTGTTGGCGTTGTCGGGCACCAGCGAGTCCAGGCTCAGGTCCATGCGGTCGGCCGGGTCGCCACTGCGGCGCACCGGTGCTTTCTCGCGGTTGTTGAGTGGCAGGTAGTTGTAGAGGCGACGCAGCATCAACAACGCTTCCACATCGTTCTCAAATGCCAAGTCGGCCACGCCGCTCCGGGTGGTGTGGCTGATGGCGCCACCCAGCTCTTCGGCCGTCACCTCTTCGTGCGTCACGGTCTTCACCACCTCGGGGCCGGTGACGAACATGTAGGAACTGTCCTTGACCATGAAGATGAAATCGGTCATGGCCGGTGAGTACACCGCACCCCCGGCACAGGGGCCCATGATCATGCTGATCTGCGGCACCACGCCACTGGCCATCACGTTGCGCTGGAACACATCAGCGTAACCGCCCAGAGACGCCACACCTTCCTGAATACGGGCACCGCCCGAGTCGTTCAGCCCAATCACGGGGGCACCGACCTTCATGGCCTGGTCCATCACCTTGCAAATTTTTTCCGCGTGCGCCTCGCTCAAGGCGCCACCAAACACGGTGAAATCCTGGCTAAAAACGAACACCAGGCGGCCATTGATCATGCCGTAGCCGGTGACCACGCCATCGCCCGGAATCTTCTGATCCTGCATGCCGAAATCCACGCAACGGTGTTCGACGAACATGTCCCACTCTTCAAACGTGCCCTCGTCGAGCAGCAATTCCAGGCGTTCGCGGGCTGTGAGCTTGCCTTTTTTGTGTTGCGCGTCAATGCGCTTTTGGCCACCCCCCAAGCGCGCAAGCTCGCGTTTGGCTTCAAGTTGTTCAAGGATGTCGTGCATGGTTTTCTCTTTCTTAAGGTGTGATCGTCTCGGTCGATGTGTACTACTATTTTTATAGCTAACTACGCCCTATTTATCTGGGCAGATAGCAAATTTCGTGCTGCAGTGGAGGCCGCCATGCGGCCTTCCAGAACCGCCTGGGTCAGTTGGGGCAGTAGCGCCTGCACTTGCGGGTGCTGGCGAAACGCCTGCTTCAAACCAGCGTCAATGCGCTCCCACATCCAGGCCAGTGATTGCTGCTGGCGGCGTGCGGCGAAGTTGCCACTTTGTGTTTGCAGCGCCTTGAAATGCTGCACCGAAGCCCAGAAGGTTTCCACGCCCTGCCCTTTCAGGGCACTGATTTGAATCACTTGCGGATGCCAGATTGCTTCATTGTGATGCGCATGTTCCGGGTTGCCATGCAAGCCCAGCAAGCGCAGTGACGAGGTGATCTGCGCTTGCGCCCGCGTGGCGGCATGGGGGTCAATATCAGCCTTATTGATCACCACCAGATCAGCCAGTTCCATCACGCCTTTTTTGATGGCCTGCAGATCGTCACCCGCGTTGGGCAGTTGCATCAGCACAAACATGTCGGTCATGTTGGCCACGGCGGTCTCGGACTGCCCCACGCCCACGGTTTCGACAATCACCACGTCATAACCTGCGGCCTCACACACCAGCATCGCTTCACGCGTTTTTTCGGCCACACCGCCGAGCGTGCCGCTGCTGGGGCTGGGGCGGATGTAGGCGTGCTCATGCACCGAGAGCTTTTCCATGCGCGTCTTGTCACCCAGGATCGATCCACCCGAGACGGTGGAAGACGGGTCAATGGTCAGCACCGCCACGCGGTGGCCCTGACCGATCAGGTACAGGCCCAGCACCTCAATAAAGGTGGATTTGCCAACGCCTGGTACACCGCTGATGCCGAGACGGAATGATCTGCCGGTGTGAAGCAGCAAGGCGGTCAAAAGCTCGTCAGCCTGCACCCGGTGGTCGGCGCGGGTCGATTCCAGCAAAGTGATGGACTTGGCGATGGCGCGGCGTTGCACCGAAGCCGAACCGTGACGAATCGATTCGAGGGCGCTCACGCCAGCACTCCCTGAGGTCGGGACCAGCGGTAATCCAGATCAAACTCGGCCTCAATGACTTGAACGAAGCCATGACGCAGGTAAAAGCGATTGGCTGCGCTTTGTTTCAGTGCCGACAAGGTGATGTCACAGTCCTGACTTACCGCCTGCGCCTTGGCACAATCCAGCGCCCACGCGCCGATGCCCCGCCCCTGGCAAGCGGGCCGGATATACAGGTGATCCAGGTGCAAGGCGGGCGGCACCGGCCCGGAGTCCGGACGCAAAGTAATGAACCCGATGCGCTCACCATCAAGCTCGATGTGGCGCATGTGTTTCGGTGCAAATCCCGCTGCCAGTCGCTCGCGCGCACGAACCGGATCAAAGCGCCCCAAGCGCTCAAGACTTTCGCGCAGCGCCTCAATGCGCAGCGCCACCATGTCGTCAAAATCGACGGCTGAAACAGGACTCAAGGTCGGCATGGTTGAAGTCATCAATCACAGAATCTCAAACGAGCGACCATCGGGCAGGCGGTAGCGGGAAAAGTCTCGCACATCCAGCGTCATGATGCGGTTTACACCGGTGTCTGCCGCCAACCAATACAAGGACGCAGCTGCCAAATCCATCTCGGTGCGCGGTTCTTCTGTGTACTGGCGCATGAATTCGACCATGCTCTCCAGGGTCTCCTGATCAATCGGGTAAATCGTTACCCCACCAGCCGCCACCCAACGCAGCAAGGCGTAGCGCCTTGGCAAGCCCAGCAAGTGGCTGGCCTCCGTCACGCAAGGCCATGTGGATGCCAGCATCCAATGCTCTATGGCTGCTTGTTCAAACAGGCCAACGTAGTGCGACTGCCGAGGCTGGTCGCGCCCAAATAACGCCACCAAGGCGCTGGCATCAACAAGCGCCGCTGCAACCATGCTTGTCCTTGAGTTTGCCTAACAGTTGAGCGCGTGCGGCCTCGGTGTCATAGGGTTGCTCGTACCCTTCAAAAGACTTTGCAGCAGCGCGCTCGCTAGCCAAGGCTGCCGGACCATACGCGCGTTGTTCCTCTTCTGCCACGATGGCTTTCATCAAGGCATGCGGGTCGCGCTTGCCCAATGCCATTTGCACGGCGTTGATGACGAATTGCGACTTGGTCAGGCCCTTGCGTTTGGCGGCAAGCTCCATTTCCTTTTCGAGTAAGGGGTCCATGCGAACGGAAATAGCCATAATCAGCTCCTGTTGAAATACGGTATTACAGTGTAACGACGTGAATTTCAAACACCTAACGCTTTCTTGATCTGCTCCAGCACGTCTTTCGCGCTGGCCGGAATCGGCGTGCCGGGGCCGTAAATGCCCTTGACGCCCGCCTCGTACAGCATCTCGTAATCCTGGCGTGGAATCACGCCACCCACGAAGACGATGATGTCGTCAGCGCCCTGCTTCTTGAGTTCGGCAATGATGGCGGGCACCAGGGTTTTGTGGCCTGCCGCCAACGTGCTCACGCCGACGGCATGCACGTCGTTTTCAATCGCCTGGCGGGCGCATTCTTCAGGCGTCTGGAACAGCGGGCCCATGTCCACGTCAAAACCCAAGTCAGCAAACGCCGTGGCCACCACTTTGGCGCCGCGGTCATGGCCATCCTGACCGAGTTTGGAAATCATGACACGCGGGCGCCGGCCCTGAGCCTCGGCAAAAGCGTTGATTTCAGTCTTGAGGGCTTCCCAGCCTTCGGCGGAGTCATAAGCTGCTGCATACACGCCGGTCACCTTTTGTGTGTCGGCGCGGTGGCGCCCATAAATTTTTTCCATGGCATCACTCACCTCACCCACGGTAGCGCGCAGGCGCATCGCTTTGATCACCAGATCCAGCAAATTACCTTCTCCCGTTTCCGCTGCAAAAGTAATAGCTTCCAACGCAGCATCCACGAGGGCTGAGTCCCGTTTTTGCTTGATACTTTTGAGACGCTCGATCTGCCCGTCGCGCACCGCCACGTTGTCAATATCGCGTGATTCAATCGCGTCTTCGGTCTTGAGCTTGTACTTGTTGACGCCGACGATCACGTCTTTACCGCTGTCAATGCGGGCCTGCTTTTCGGCCGCAGCAGCTTCAATTTTCAGCTTGGCCCAGCCGCTGTCCACGGCCTGGGTCATGCCACCCATGGCCTCGACTTCTTCAATGATGGCCCAAGCCGCATCCGCCATGTCCTGCGTCAGCTTCTCCATCATGTAGCTGCCAGCCCAGGGGTCGATCACGTTCGGAATATGGGTTTCTTCCTGGATGATGAGCTGGGTGTTGCGGGCAATGCGCGAGCTGAATTCGGTGGGCAGCGCAATGGCTTCGTCAAAGCTGTTGGTGTGCAGACTTTGCGTGCCGCCAAACACGGCCGCCATCGCTTCAATGGTGGTGCGCACCACGTTGTTGTAGGGGTCTTGCTCGGTCAGGCTCCAGCCACTGGTCTGGCAGTGGGTGCGCAGCATCAGGCTCTTGGGCGCCTTGGCGTCAAAGCCCTTCATGATGCGGCACCACAGCAGGCGCGCGGCACGCATCTTGGCCACTTCCAGATAGAAGTTCATGCCGATGGCCCAGAAGAAAGAGAGACGCCCGGCGAATTCATCCACGTCCATGCCCTTGGCAATAGCGGTCTTCACATATTCCTTGCCGTCGGCCAGGGTGAAGGCCAGTTCCAGCGCCTGATTGGCCCCGGCTTCCTGCATGTGGTAGCCGCTGATGGAGATCGAGTTGAACTTCGGCATGTTCTTGGCCGTGTACTCGATGATGTCGCCAATGATGCGCATGGAAGGTGCAGGCGGGTAGATGTAGGTGTTGCGCACCATGAACTCTTTCAGAATGTCGTTCTGAATCGTTCCGCTCAACTTATCCTGACTCACGCCCTGCTCTTCTGCCGCCACCACGTAACCCGCCAGAACGGGCAGCACGGCACCATTCATGGTCATGGACACGCTCACCTTGTCCAGCGGAATCTGGTCGAACAGAACTTTCATGTCTTCGACCGAATCAATCGCCACGCCCGCCTTGCCAACGTCACCTGTGACGCGGGGATGGTCGCTGTCGTAGCCCCGGTGGGTCGCCAGATCGAACGCCACGCTCACGCCCTGCCCGCCCGCAGCCAGCGCCTTGCGGTAAAACGCATTCGATTCTTCGGCGGTGGAAAAGCCGGCGTATTGCCGAATCGTCCAGGGACGCACCGCGTACATGGTGGCCTGCGGTCCACGCAAGTAGGGCTCAAAGCCCGGCAAGGTGTTGGCGTAAGGCAGGTTTTGGGTATCGGCAGCGGTGTAAAGCGGCTTGACCGTGATGCCGTCAGGCGTATGCCAGTTGAGTGCATCCACATTGCCGCCCGGTGCGGACTTGGCGGCCGCTTTGGCCCAGGCCTCAAGGTTGGCAGTCTGAAATTCAGGGTTGTTTTGGGTCATGACAGAGGCCGTTCGCAATGGGTTTATCAAAATCAATCGTGTACCGAATGGGCCGGACCCCTTCGGCCCGTGCTTGTCTCGATACGATGCTTGTAGTTTACGTTATTTATAATTATTGATTCAAAATATTATTTCAAGCTTACAATTCACTTTATGTCAGCACTTTCCCTCTCTCCCCGCGCACTCTATGAAGAGGTGGCTGAGCTCCTGCGTCAACGCATTTTCGCGCGTGAACTGGCGCCTGGTAGCTGGATTGACGAGTTGAAAATTGCCGAAGCCTATGGCATCAGCCGCACGCCGCTGCGTGAAGCGCTCAAAGTACTGGCGGCTGAAGGTCTGGTCACCATGAAGGTACGCCGTGGTGCTTATGTGACCGAAGTGTCCGAGCGCGACTTGTCAGATGTGTACCACCTGCTCAGCCTGCTGGAATCTGATGGCGCCGGCGTGGTGGCAACAACGGCCACGGCACCCCAAATTGAAGAGCTGCAGGCGCTGCACCTTGAACTGGAAGCGGCAGCAAACCCTGACCGGCAGGACCGGGAACTTTTTTTTGAGATTAATGAACGCTTTCACATGCGCTTGCTGGAGATTGCCAACAACCGCTGGCGCGACCAGATGGTGGCCGATCTGCGAAAGGTGATGAAGCTCAACCGCCACAACTCGCTGCTGAAATCAGGGCGCATCGAAGAATCATTGAATGAGCACCGTGCCCTGATGGAAGCCATTGCGTCACGGGACGCGGCGCTGTCCGTGCGGCGGATGCAGGAACACTTCAAGAACGGTTTGGAAGCCGCCAACTGAACTGTGGTTCAGAAGGCGTAAAAAGGGCCGGTTCCCAGCGTTGATGCCTGCCCATCGATGCCAAAAAACACCCGCCGGCCGTAAAAGAAGGGCAAGCCCCAGTCAAAACTATTCGGGCTACCGGTGCCCGCCAAGGTCGGAAGCACGTGATTGACTCCACCGGTAAACAAGTCGGTCGCTTGGTCAATGGAAAACGGGATAGCACTCGTCGCCCCATTGGCCCCCACCAGCGTGGCCGACAAAGTGGTAGGCGACGTCGGACAATAAAAACCGTCAGCACTGGGCCCGCATTTTGTGATCGTGGTGGAATCAAAGAACAGGCCATTGGAGCCCGAGTCGATAAAGCTGTTGGTAAAGTTGTTAGTCAGGTTTTGCCCTGCCAGCGAGGTAGTGACATAGCCCACAGAATCGGTTGTCAGAACCGCGCCAGAGGTCCATTGGTTATTGGACTGTGTTCCGATGCCGAAAATCAGCGATCCGCTCAGGTTGGGTGCCCCGGGTGAACTTGCCGTTGGCAAGTCGATCAAAAAGCCATTGTTGTCGAAGACCCCATTGCTGTCTGCCGCAAACCGGGGCACCGGGTTTTGCACCTGTTGGGCAAGACTTGCCGTCGCACCTTTGGTGGCCGTGCAGCTAGCGTCAGTGCAGGTGTAATAGCGGCCGTTATGGGGACTGAGGGCACAGTCAGGGCCACAATCGTCCTTCAACAATCCAATCCCAAGGATACCGTTCGCGCCGAGATCCGTCGCCGTGGCGATCATCGTGCCGCCGACCGAACATGCCGCCGCCGGACTGCTAAACCTCGGGTCCGGGTCCGCAATGACTTGAATCGGCACACTGGCAGCCGTCTTTCCCCCCAGCACAACATCGGCCTTCACCACCGGGCCCCAGGCAAAGCTGAGGTCAACAAACTGCGCACAATTAAGCAACGGTAAACCACCGGTAGCGGTCAGGCGACTCAGATTTAGACCCGTTATGGCGCTCGCCAACAGCCGCACGCCAAAGGAGCCGGTATCCACCAACACATGGTCAATGGTCTGGCATTGCGTGGTGCTGCCGGGACTGCAGACCGTGACAGTGGTGTACAGGCGGTTCACGTTGTAGCCCGTGCCGGAGGGGCCAGCATCTACCGTGAGTTTGATCACGTTGGCCACCACAGGCGCAGCCGGCACCGCAGGCGCACTCGGCACAGGTGTTGACCCACCACCACCACCGCCGCAAGCCGTGACGAGCGTCGCAACCAGCGCCAGCGCGAGGACGCGATTCAAAAATTTATTGCAGTACATCTTTGATATTGACGCCCGCCGGGATCAGGGCCGGCGCATAGGCATGTCCAAAAAAATTTCGCATCCGACCACTCGATTGCACAACAAGGTCGGCATGATCAATGCCGACAGGCCCACCGCGTCGTCCCGCCGCGCGAACCCGTTCAGTTTCCAGCTTGAAGGTGCTGAAATAATTGCCGAGCAGCGCGCTCAGATCGGGCAACACCGGCCCTTGCCACGACACCGCAAAGACAATTCCGGCGGGCGTCGCATATTCACGAACGCTGGTTCCATTTTCAAGCTGAACCTCGTGAAGCGTGTAAAGACTGCTTTGGGCCCCGGGTGTGACAGCCTGCATTTTGGCAGCGGGCACCCCAGACGACGCTGCGGCAGCCCCGGCTACCGAGGGTGACTGCCCCAAAGTGGCAGTCGCCGCGCCCGCGCTGATTGCCAGTAACAGGCCGAGCAGCAGCCGAAGCTGATTGAGCAAGTAGTTCATGCTCATCATTGATCCGGCGACTCGGGCCGCTTCTGTTGCATCGCCTCTTCAACCGAGCGCTTGACCTGGTCCTGCAACTGCTGGCTTTGTTGCCGCGGCGTACCCACGGGCGCAGAAACGCCAGCCTGGGTTGCGGGTGCTGCGCCCGACACCACTCCCAACTGTTTTTTGGCCAGCAGCCCAACGACGACAAGCGCCAACAACAAACCCAAAATACCCATACCTGCTCTCATATTTCACACCTCTTTCTGGCCCTGCGCTGAACAGGTCATCCTCTAGTCCCCCTCATGTCACTTCTGTGCGGCGACGCCATTGGGCGACCCAATGAGCTTCGATTATTACCAAGGTCGAACATCCATCACGCGAGTCAACCAGAAATTTATATGTTTTATGGCTCTAGCCCCCGTGGATAATTGATAGATAGCTATCAATACAGAAGCAAACAAGCCGTGACATTGCAAGGGCTTTGGGCATTGTCGGGGCAGGCGGGGCAACATCCGCACTGGCGTTGCCATTTGAAATAATCGTTTACAACTTTTTTCACCGCCCTGCACTTCAATAACTCGCCAGGGGAACCGGCAAGACATTCTTGAAGGTATAGACCGTGATCGGCGCCTGCTTCATATTGCCTTTGTCGTCATAAGCATAGTTGCCAGCAATTCCTTTGTAATTCGACTTGTAGATTTCTGCGCCGACTTTGTTCGGGTCGATGGAGTTGGCCTTCTGCATGGACTCGCCAATGAACATGGTCTGATCATAAAAAGGCGCTGCATAAACATCCGGATCCAGGCCAAAGCGCTTCTTGAATTTCGCCTTGAAGGCAGGGCCATTGGCGGCCTTGTCCAGAATCGAACCCCCTTGGGCACAAAACACGACATCGTTGACCGCTTCACCACCCAGTTTTCCCATTTCGGGGCTGCACAGCGTATCGCCGCCCAACAACTTGGTCTTGATCGCCAGTTGCTGCAATTGACGCGCCAGCGGCCCGGCTTGCGGTGCATACCCGCCGAAGAAAATGGCTTCCGGCTTCTTGGCCTTCAAAGTGGTCAATATGGCGGTGAAGTCAGTCGCTTTGTCGGTCGTGAATTCCTGGCCCACCACACTGAGCCCCAGATTTTTGGCTTCTTTGGTGAATTCTTCGGCCACGCCCTGGCCAAAGGCGGTGCGGTCGTCAATCACGGCAACCGATTTGACCTTCAGTACCTTGGCCGCATAAGCCGCCATGCTGGCGCCAATCTGGTTGTCACTGGCAATGATGCGAAACAGGTTCTTGTAGCCGCCTTGGGTGACTTTGGGGTTGGTGCCCACGGTTGACAGCATGGCGCCGCCCTGGCTGTAGAGGCGTGACGCCGGAACCGCAACGCCGGAGCAATACGGGCCCATGACAAATTTGACTCCGCTATCGACCAGCTTTTGCGCCACCATGACGCCGGCGCGGGGGTCGCATTGGTCGTCTTCGGATTGCAGTTCAAATTTCAGCATCTTGCCGCCGACTGTGATTTTCTTGCTGTTGAGGTCCTCAATCGCCAGGCGCACGCCGTTTTCATTGTCTTTGCCGGCAAACGCGTTGGCGCCTGACAAGGGGCCGGTCAGACCAATGACGATTTTTTGTTCCTGCGCATAAGCGTGGCTTGCAAAGGCAACTGCCAGAGCGCCAAAAAGGGGAATGAATGTGGTTTTGAGTTTCATGTTTGTTTCCTGAAAGTGAATGGTTTGGTGTTGGGTTTTGATCTGGGCTGCGCTCAATCCCCACGTCATGGCGGCGTCTTGAATTTCATCGATCTCTCCTCGTTATGGGTTGTTGTGAATCAAGAAACGGCGCCTGTCTGGCGCTTCAGAACGCTGTTGGGGTCAGTCCATCGTCATGAGCTGCGCGTTGCCGCCTGCGGCTGCGGTGTTGGTGCTGATGCTTTGCTCATGCATCAGTGCGCTCAGGTCGTAGCACGCGCCGGCTGCCAACTGCGCCGGTGACAAGCTTTCAATGCGCACGATAGCGCCGGCCTGCTGCGCCACACGGGGCGACAAGGCTTGCAAGGCATCGCCATCGCCCTCAAACAACATGGCGCTCAAATGCGGCTCGCTGCGCAATTGATCGGCGCTGCGCTGCTGCACGAAGCGCAGCACCTCGGGGGGCAGCGTGTTGAGCATGCGCGCCACAGCACTGTCGCTGGCGGGTGTTTCGATCCAGCACGGGTTGCCGCTGGCCAGGGCCGCTGCCACCTGGTGCAAAAGCCCAAGCGCCGTTTGCGGCACGGCCCAGACCGCACCACGCGGCAGCAGTTGGTAACGGTTCGACTCCCCAGTGGGTCCCGGCAGCATGAAGGCCTGGCCGAGCACACTGCAGGCCCGGTAAGCTTCGCACGCGGCTGCGCCTTGAGCGGCGTCAAAGCTGCCCAATGCACCTTGCGCTGCTGCCAGCGTTGGCCCCTGCAAGCTCGCCATCAGACGCTGCAAAGCCTGCAGCGCGGGATGCGCAGCAGGCTGACGATCAAAGCTGCCAGGCACAAGCACGCGACTGGCGGGCGAGACTGCCAGCGCGGTCAGCCCCGGGTTGCTCTGCGCATCGTCCTCCTGCAGCAGTCGGTACAAATAGAGCGGTCCACCGGCTTTGGGCCCCGTGCCTGACAAGCCCATGCCACCAAAAGGCTGCACACCGACCACGGCACCGATCACATTGCGGTTCACGTAGATGTTGCCAGCCTGCACCTTCTGGGTGACCTGGGCAATGGTTTCATCGATGCGGCTGTGCACACCGAAGGTCAAGCCGTAACCGGTGGCGTTGATGGCGTCCAGCACGCCGTCGAGGTCGTCACGCCGGTAGCGCAACACATGCAGCACCGGGCCGAACACTTCGCGCTGCAGGCGCTCAATGCGGTCGATTTCAATCAGGGTGGGCATCACAAAATGACCTTGGGCCCCGCTCTCATCGCGTGCCATGCGCGTGACCGCTTGACCGTCGGCCCGCATACGCTCAATGTGCTGCTCAATCTGCGCGCGCGCATCCTCATCGATCACCGGTCCCACGTCGGTGTGCATACGGTCCGGGTTGCCCATGACCCACTCACGCATGGCGTCCTTGATCATGCCGATCACGCGCTCGGCCACGTCTTCCTGAATGCACAACAAACGAAGCGCCGAGCAGCGCTGGCCGGCCGAGTCGAAGGCCGACGACAGCACATCGCCCACCACCTGCTCGGCCAGTGCCGATGAGTCGACCACCATGGCATTCTGGCCGCCGGTCTCGGCAATCAGCGGGATGCAGCGGCCCTGCCGGCTCAGGCGCTGTGACAAGGTCTGCGCGATCAGGCGCGCCACCTCGGTGGAGCCGGTAAACATGACGCCCGCCACTTGGCGGTTTGCCACCAGCGCGGCGCCCACGACTTCACCGGTGCCGGGAACCAGTTGCACAGCATCCACCGGCACGCCGGCTTCGTGCAGGATCTTGACCATCAGGTCGGCCACCAGCGGCGTTTGTTCCGCCGGTTTGGCCAGCACACAATTGCCGCTGGCCAGCGCCGCAGCGACTTGACCGGCAAAGATCGCCAGCGGGAAATTCCACGGGCTGATGCACAGCACCACGCCCAAGGGCCGTTGCGTCTGGTTATCAAAAGTGGCTTCCACTTGCGCTGCGTAATAGCGCAGAAAGTCCACCGCCTCGCGGATTTCTGAAATGGCGTTGGGCAGCGACTTGCCCGCCTCGCGCACGATCAAGCCCAGAATACTTTGCGTGCGCTGCTCCAGCAGGTCGGCGGCACGCTTCAAGCAGGCAGCGCGTTCCTGCGGCGGTGTGACCTGCCAGATCTGCGTGGCGCGGGCCGCGCGCTCAACCGCCAGTTCCACCTCGGCAGCAGTGGCCGAGCGCACCCAGCCGACGTGATCGCGCGTGTCGGCCGGGTTGCACACCGCTTGCCAGCCATCAGCTGCTGCCGTGTGCGGGTTGACGTGCGCCACCTCAGCGACCGTTGCAGCGGCCGCGTAGGGGCCTTGTGTGCTGCGCAGCAAACCCGCGGCGAGCGAAGCCAGCTGTTGTTCGTTGGCCAGGTTCAAGCCCGAGGAGTTCAGGCGCGACTGCGCGCCAAGGGCCGCAAACAGCTGGCGCGGCAGCGCAATCTTCGGGTGCGGCGCGCCGAGCTGGCCCGCATCAACTTCTATCGCCTGCGCCTCCAGCACCGGGTCGGCCACCAGGTCTTTCACCAAGACCCGGGGGTCGCCAATGCGGTTGACAAACGAGGAGTTGGAGCCGTTCTCAAGCAAACGCCGAACCAGGTAGGCCAGCAGCGTCTCGTGCGTGCCGACCGGGGCGTAAATGCGGCAGGGGCGCCCCAACTTGCCGTCAGCGACTGTGCCGGTCACCTGCTCGTAAAGCGGCTCGCCCATGCCGTGCAGACACTGGAATTCGTACTGGCCCGCGTAGTAGTTGTTGCCGGCCATCTGGTAAATCGAAGCCACGGTCTGCGCGTTGTGGGTGGCGAACTGGGGGTAAACCGCCTCCGGTGCGGCCAGCAACTTGCGCGCGCAGGCCAGGTAAGAAACGTCGGTATGCACCTTGCGCGTATAGACCGGGTAGCCGTCCAGACCGTCAAGCTGGGCGTGTTTGATCTCGGCGTCCCAGTAGGCGCCTTTCACCAGGCGAATCATCAGCCGGCGGCCGCTGCGGCGTGCCAGGTCGATCACATGGTCGATCACATAAGGGCAACGCTTGAGGTAGGCCTGCACCACGAAGCCGATGCCGTTCCAGCCTTTGAGCTTGGGGTCGAAACACAGGCTTTCCAGCAGGTCCAGTGAGAGTTCCAGTCGGTCGGACTCTTCGGCATCGATGTTGATGCCAATGTCGTACTGGCGTGCCAGCAAGGCCAGTTTGGTCAGGCGCGGCAGCAACTCGCCCATGACGCGGTCGCGCTGGGCGCGGCTGTAGCGCGTGTGCAGCGCCGACAGCTTGACCGAGATGCCCGGACCTTCAAAGATACCGCGGCCGTTCGACGCCATGCCGATGGCCCGGATCGACTGCTCGTAGGAGGCCACGTAGCGCTCGGCGTCAAGCTCGGTGGTGGCGGCCTCGCCCAGCATGTCGTAGGAGTAACGAAAGCCTTTTTTCTCCAGCGCGCGGCTGTTGGCCAGCGCCTCGGAGATGGTCTGCCCGGTGACAAATTGCTCCCCCATCAGCTTCATGGCCCGGTGTACGCCCTGGCGGATCAGTGGCTCGCCACCCTTGCCGATCATTCGTGTGAGCGCGCTCGCCATGCTCTTCTCGCTGGCGGTGGCGGTGAGCTTGCCGGTCAGCATCAAGCCCCAGACGGCGGCGTTGACGAACATCGAGGGCGAGTTGCCCAGATGCGAATGCCAGTCGCCGTGGCTGATCTTGTCGCGAATCAGCGCGTCGCGGGTGGCGTTGTCGGGGATGCGCAACAGCGCCTCGGCCATGCACATCAGCGCCACGCCTTCCTGGCTGGAGAGCGAGAACTCCTGCACCAGCGCTTCCACACCGCCGCTGTCCTTGTTGCTGCGCAGGCCTTCTACCAGGCGGGTGCCAATGGCTTCAATTGCCACGCGCTGTGCCGGGTCGGTCACATGGGCCAGTTGCACCAGCATCGGCAGGCATTCAGGCTCGGGGCGGTGCCAGGCGGCCGTGATGGCGGCGCGCATCTCGGTCTGTGGCAGCACGTTTTGTGCCCAATCAAGAAAGGGCTGCGGCGCAGAGGGTGCTGGACCGGCTGGCAGTGTCAAGTCGTCAGTGTCTTCGGTATCCGCCACTTGGGAAGTGTTGGTTGCACCTGCGGTTGCAGCTTTCGGTAGATGACCGCGCTCGATGCCCTCCACATACTGCAAGACCGCCTGTTTGATCAGCCAGTGGGAGGTTCGACCCTGCACCGTGGCCGCGTCCTTGATGCGTGATCGCAGGGTTTCATCGACCTTGATTCCGAGTGTGACTGTGGCCATGGTTGCACCTTCTAATAGAATTGGTTGCACCTAGTTTAATTTAGGTGCAACCCACTATTAATAAGGGTTAACCCTAAGAAAAAGTAAAGCTCTATCCACGGAACATCTGGACGCCATAAAAAGCCTGTGCCGTCACCAGTCATCTGCGGCAAATATCATTGACTCCTTGTCGCGCCGCCAAGTGACTGAATCCTGGTGCACGGCAAGCCACCAGATTTGCATCAGGGGATGCGGTTTGAGCTTGGCAAAGGCTTGCGGCGTGAGCAGTGCGAGACACCAGGCGGGGTTGGGGTCGCGCACAGACTGATATTGAATTCCGCCAAGATTGGCTTTGCGTGCCACCTGGGCAATGGCCTGAGTGGCGGTGTAGTCGGTGGGATGCAGCCAATAGGGTGCATCTGCACTGAACGGTGCCTGGCGCAGATCGACCACTTGGGTTTTCACATCAGCGCGGAAAGCGGTGTGCGCGACCGGTTCCAGCTTTTCCAGGTCGACAGCGTCTTTGAGAAACTTCCAGCGCCAGTAGCCCAGCTCTGCACTGGCGGTACGCACCGACTGTGCGCCATAGAACACGCCGGGGTCGGTTATAGCCCTGAAACGGGAGCCGCCGCGCAAGGGGCAGTAGCGAAACGGGGTGGCCAGCAAGTAGTCGAGCTTCAGGGCGCCGGCGGTTTGGGCGGGTTTGCTGCCTTCCAGCAGGGACTCCAGCAGGTCTTGCTCCTCGTGGTTGTCAACGATTTTCATGGTGGAGGCAATGTGCTGTGCCTCCACCATGCGCCACACGGCCCCCGCCCAAGGGCGCGCTTCAGACGAGAGCGCGGCTGGCATCCAGGTATTGAACGACACGAACCAATCCTTCAGTGTTGCGAATGAGTTCGATGGGCTTGGCATTGAGCCCCCGGTTGTCACTGGTGAGCCATTTGCGCGCAGTGGACTCGTCACCGACGATGGAGTCGAGCGAGCGGAACACGCGCACAAAAAGCAGCGCAAAGTCCCACTCTTTGCGCTTGGGGTCAAGCAGGTAGTTGCCACTGTAGAGCCGGGTGATCGTAGGTGGGCTCACGCCCAGTACCTTGGCCAGCAAGGATTTGGAAACGTCCAGACGTTCAGCGGCGCGAGCAACCGCCTTGCTGAGAACGGCTGCGGCTTCTGGTTTTTTGATGACTTGTTGATCGAGGGCAGGCATGAGGGTTGCTCCTGTTTTTAATTTCAACAGAAATAATATAGCACTATTATTCCTGCAGGAAGCAAAACAACTGGATGCGGGTCATTTGGCCGAAGCTCTGGTGTCCGGCAAAGAAAACGTCCCCCCAGCCAGCGGCACCTATTTTTTTATGGTGCGCGGCTGGCAATTCCATGGCCTGGTGATCTGGGAGTGGTGTCCTGAGTGACGAAGTGCGAAGACTGCCGCGCTTTTTTTATGGTCTGCCCGGAGGGGATTGAACCCCCGACCCACAGCTTAGAAGGCTGTTGCTCTATCCAACTGAGCTACGGGCAGCCGCATGAGGACTATACCCGACGGACTCAGCCAGCATACATTTTCTCGACCACGTCGCGGTGGCGGTCCAGCACCGCTTTGCGCTTGATCTTCATGGTTGCCGTCAATGCGCCAGTGTCAATCGACAAAGGCTCAGCCAGCACGCTGAACTTGCGAATCCATGCGACATGGGCCTGGTTCTGATTGATCGCGTCAATTCCTTTTTGCAACTCAGCCAACACCCCCGGATGCTGGCAGGCGTCTGCGCCGCAGACACCAGAGACACCGCTGACCTCCAGAAGCGACTTCAGTACATCGGGCTTGAGCGTCAGCAAAGCGGCCAGAAAATGTCGGCCATCACCGCACACAACAGCATGCTCGACCAAAGGCAGATTCATCAACTCCGCTTCAATATTTGCTGGCGATATATTCTTGCCACCGGAGGTAATGAGCAGGTCTTTTTTGCGACCCGTCACATACAGGTAGCCATCCTCATCAAAACGGCCGAGGTCACCGGTGTGCAGCCAGCCGGCCACCAGGGTTTGCGCGGTATCGCCGGGTCGCCCCATATAGCCCTGAAATACGTGCGGTCCACGCACCAGTATCTCGCCGTCGTCAGCAATGCGCACCTGGGTGCCCGCCAGTGGCTTGCCCACCGCACCGATGCGGGTACTGCCCAGCAAACTGACGGAAGTCGGGCCGCAGTCCTCGGACTGCCCGTAAACCTCGCGAATCAACAAGTCAAGGCCGGTAAAAAACCGCAAATTCTCGGGCGCAATCGGCGCTGCGGCCGAGATCATCAAGCGCGCCTGGTCCAGACCCAGCGCCTTCTGCACCTTTTGATGAATCAGCTTGGAGGCCAGCGCCTTCTGCACCTGCAGCCATACACCCGGCGATTTACCCGCAAGCTGGCTGGCGTGCCAGCGCTGACCAACGTCAAGCGCCCAGCGCGCCAGCGCGGCCTTGGAACCCGTAGCGCCCGCCAGTTTGGCGGCAATACCGGCGTGCATCTTCTCCCAGACGCGCGGCACACCGAAGAAAATGGTTGGATGTACTTCTTTGAGATGTTCGCCCAGCGATTCAATGCTCAGTGCAAAGTACAAGGTGTAACCGGCGGTCACGTGGTTGTGAATGGCACCCATCTGCTCGGCCACATGAGCCAGCGGCAGGTACGAAATCAGTCGATCGGTCGGGCAGGAATCAAAAGCCGCCGACAAGGTCACTGCGGTCCACGCCAGATTGCCATGCGAGAGCATCACCGCCTTGGGCGCGCCGGTGGTGCCGGATGTGTAGATCAAGGTACCCAGATCATCGGGGCCCAAAGCTGCCAGGCGGCGCTCCACCTCTGCCTGATGCTTGTGCTCGCCCAGCGCCAGAAAGTCACTCCAGGTGATCTGCCAACTATTGCCTGCCTGGGCACCGCGCATCATCACCACCCGCTGCAGTTGAGGAAGCGTCGCGCGACGATCGGCCACCTTGGCCCATTGCGCCTCATCTTCTACCAGTAGCACCGCGCCACGCGAATGGTCAATGATGTACGCAACCTCGCTCGCCGCACTGGTCCAGTAAATGCCCGCCGCAACGGCACCGATCATCATCGCGGCCAGATCCATGATCACCCACTCGGGACGATTGAAACCCAGAATACACACCGCCTCGCCCGGCCTGACGCCCAGCGCGACCAGGGCCCGCGCCGCGCACTGGACTTGCTCTGCATAAGACGTCCAACTGGTTGGCTGCCATTCTGTAGCGCCGCGTTCATAGTAGGCCGGTGCCGAACCACGCTGCTGCGCAGTGGCCAAAAAGCGTGCCGGAGCCGCAACAAACGGAACCCCCGCGACCAGGGTGGGTGGGTTGGACGCGGCATCCATCAGTGAACCAGTCCGAGCAGGAGCCGCGCTTCTGCCGGGCTGGCCACAGAGCGACCGGCGTTGCGGACACATGCGGCCAGCGCCGTGATCAGCTCGCCATTGCCGCTGGCCCGTTCACCATTGGCTAAGTAAAACGTGTCTTCCAGTCCGGTGCGCAGCATGCCACCCAACTCGGCGGTTTTTTGATGTACCGGCCAGATCTCGGTGCGACCAATCAGGGTGGTCTGCCAGATGCTGTTCGGTGCCATCCAGCGGGGAATGAGTGCGAGCAGGTCGGCATCACACGGCATGCCCGACGCCACACCCATCACCAAGTTGTACTCGGCGCGCCCCATCGCGGGTTTGAGCATTCCGGCCTTCAAATACATACCGACCGAGCGCACGATGCCGACATCAAAACATTCGAATTCGGGGTGCACGTTGCACGCTTCCATGACATCCAAAAACTGCTGAACCTTGGCCACCGGGTTGTCAAACACCATCGGGGGCCAGGCCCACTGACCATCGTCCTTGATCTTGAGGTAATTCAAACTACCGGCATTGCAGGCAGCAATTTCAGGTTTGACGCGACGGATGCAGGCCAAGGGCCCCGAGATATCCTTGCCGACAACACCCGTCGTCAGGTTGATGATGACACCAGGGCACGCCGCGCGGATGGCATTGACCACGGTTTCAGCGACATCAGGCTCCCAGGACGGCATGTGGCCCATGCCCTCTTCCTGGCTACGCACGTGGACATGCATGATGGAAGCGCCCGCATTGAAGGCGTCACGCGCTTGTGCGGCCATCTGGGCCGGGGTCACCGGCACCGGGTGTTGCTTGGGGTTGGTCAGCACCCCGGTCAAGGCGCAAGTCAGAATCGCTTTGTCCATCATTTTTCCTTTTGGTCTTCAAGTTCAATTTCGATCAGCAAGGCACCCGATTCGACTTGCTCGCCGACTTTGACGTGCAAGGCCACCACCGTGCCGGCGGCCTGTGCCGTCAGCCACATTTCCATCTTCATCGCCTCAACGCACACGAGTGCCTGCCCCTCCTGGACCCCCTCACCGACCGCAAATTGAATTTGCGTGACCTTGCCGGCCACAGGTGATAGCGCGCGGGTGGCGTCCAGCGCCGCGTCTTTGCTGGGAAATGGCGACACTTCATGGAAGACAAAAGAGGCGCCTCCCAACGCGATGTGCAGTTCCTGCTGATGCTTTACCGCTACAGCGGTTCGCGTCACGCCATCGATCTCAAAGCGCAGCTTGCCATCTTTGAAGTTGATGATCGTCACCAGATGCCTTTGGCCTCCCAAAGTGACAGTCACCTGCCCCGACCGGTCCGGGTGAACCCGAAGCGTTTGCGTGACCTCATCGCAGCGCAAAGGCATATCAAAGGCCGCCACACTGTCGGCACGCCAGTTGGCACCGTTTTGCATGGCAAAGCTTGCTGCCGCCACACACCAGGCTTGGACGCCCGCAAGCGGGCGTTGCAGCAACGCCTCGCCCGCCTCTTGCCATTGGTCGATCAGGGTGGTGGTCATCGCCGCGCCGCGAAATGCCGGGTGATTCACCAGGTCCGCCAGGAAGCGAGCGTTGTTGCGCAGTCCGAGCAGGGGTGCGTTCTCCAGGGCGGCGCGCAGGCGCCGGATCGCCTCGTTGCGGTCGCGGCCGTGCACGATGACTTTGGCCACCATGGGGTCGTAATAGGGCGACACTTCGCTGCCCTCTTCAATGCCGGTGTCAATGCGCACACCCTCAAACAGGGCCTGCTGGGGGCGCCACCAGCGCACCGTGCCGGTTTGCGGCGCAAAACCGGCGTACGGGTCTTCCACATACAGGCGCGCCTCGATCGCATGGCCCGTCAGCTTGATGTCGGCCTGACAGGCCGGCAACGGCTGGCCCGCCGCCACCCGCAGTTGCCACTCCACCAGATCAAAGCCCGTCACCAGCTCGGTCACCGGGTGCTCGACCTGCAAGCGCGTGTTCATTTCCAGGAAATAGTGCTTGAGGTCGGCATCCACGATGAATTCCACCGTGCCCGCACCCCGGTAGCCCACGGCCAAGGCCGCCGCCACCGCGTCCTTGCCCATGGCTTCGCGCATCGCGCTACTCACCACGGGCGACGGCGCCTCTTCGACCACTTTTTGCCGCCTGCGCTGGGCCGTGCAGTCGCGCTCGCCCAGATAGACGGCGTTGCCGTGGTCATCGGCAAAGACCTGGATTTCAATATGGCGACCGTTGTCAATCAGGCGCTCCAGCATCAGGGTGCCGTCGCCAAAGGCGCTCTGCGCCTCGCGCCTCGCGCCGACAATCGCTTGCGCGATCTCTTCGGCCGCCCGTACCAGGCGCATGCCGCGGCCGCCACCACCGGCCACAGCCTTGACCAGCAAGGGAAAACCCAGTTTCAAGGCTTCCTCGCTCAAGCGCGCATCGTCCTGCTCCTCGCCCAGGTAGCCCGGCGCACAGGGCACACCCGCATCCATCATGCGACGCTTGGCCCGTGCCTTGTCGCCCATGGCCAGCATGGCGGCAGGCGGCGGTCCAATGAACGCCAATCCAACGTCCAGGCAGGCCTGGGCAAAGCCCGCGTTTTCGCTCAAAAATCCGTAACCGGGGTGAATGGCGTCGGCACCGGTCTTGCGCGCGGCCTCAAGCAGGGCATCCACCCGCAGGTAAGAATCGGCCGCGGCTGAGCCGCCGATATGCACGGCTTCGTCGGCCAGACGCACATGCGGCGCGTCTCTGTCGGCATCGCTGTAGACGGCGACGGTTCTATAGCCCAGGTTGCGCGCGGTTCGCATCACGCGACAGGCAATCTCCCCGCGATTGGCGATCAGAATTTTTGAGAAGGTCATTGCAAGGCCCAGCTTGGTTTGCGCTTTTGCAGAAAGGCAGTGGTGCCTTCCAGCCCCTCGGGGCCCTGTGCAGCGCGGGAAAAGATACGTGCAGCCTCCTGCACCAGGCTGGCAGGCTCGCACAGGCGTGCTTTCGCCATCAGCGCCTTGGTGGCTGCGATGGCGCCGGGCGCGCAGGCCTGGATGTCGGTCAACACGGCCGCAAGGGCGGCGTCAACCTGCTCCGGCGCATGCACGGCATGCACCAGGCCTATCGCCAGGGCGTTGGCCGCATTCAATCGCCCGCCGGTCACCGCGAGCCGCTTGGCCTGGGAGTAGCCCAGACGCTCGACCAGGAAGGGCGCAATCTGGGCCGGCACGACGCCCAAAGCGGTTTCGGGCAGACGACATACCACCGACTCGCTGGCCAGCGCCACATCCGCCACGCACGCCAGACCCAGTCCACCGCCCATCACGCTGCCTTCCAGCACCACCACCAGCGCCAGCGGCGTTTTGGCGTAGGCAACACACAGTTCGCCGAACTGGGCGTTGGCCTGGGCCACCGCATCCAGCGCCACGCCAGCTTCGCCCTGCTCTGGCGGGTTCTGCATAGCCCGCATCCGCGCCGCGGCCATGTCCTGCAAATCGGCGCCGGCGCAAAAATTCCCGCCAGCGCCACGCAACACCAGCACGCGCACGCTGCTATCGGCTTCGGCGGCAGCAAGCGCGCCGCGCAGTTCGGCCACCATCTGCAGCGACATGGCATTGCGCAATGCCGGGCGGTTCAAGGTAATATGAGCCGTAGCCCCCGTCTGTTCTACCTTTACAGCTTCGTAATTCATAGCATCTGTCATTGCCATTTGCCCGGCAGGGTGCCCTCAAGCTTGCAGATAATGCCCAGCATGATCTCATCGGCACCGCCACCAATCGAGATCAAACGACTGTCACGGTAGGCCTGGGCAATCGGGTTATCCCACGTGTAGCCCATGCCGCCCCAGTACTGCATGCAACTGTCGGCCACCTCGCGGCTCAGGCGACCGGCCTTGAGCTTGGCCATGGAAGCCAGCCGGGTCACGTCCTTGCCCGAGATATAGGATTCGACCGCGCGATAGGTCAAGGCGCGCAAGGCCTCCACTTCGGTGCGCAGCTCGGCCAACCGGAAGTGCACCACCTGGTTGTGCAGAATCGGCTTGCCAAAGGTCTGGCGTTGACGGGTGTAGTCAATGGTTTGATCAATCAAACGGTCCAACGAGCGCAGGCAACCGGCGGCCCCATACAGCCGCTCCTCCTGGAACTGCAACATCTGGAACATGAAACCCATGCCCTCCTGCCCGATCAGGTTGCGTTGCGGCACGTGCACATTGTCAAAAAACAATTGCGCCGTGTCGGATGAGTCCATGCCGATCTTGTGGATCTTCTGCCGCGTGACACCGGGACTGTCCAGGCGCACCATGATCAGCGACTTGTTCTTGTGCACCGAACCTTCCGAGGTATTGGCCAGCAGACAGCACCAGTCTGCCTGCATGCCGTTGGTGATCCACATCTTGGAGCCGTTGATGAGGTAGTCAGCGCCGTCCTTTTTGGCCGTGGTCTTGAGCGCCGCCACATCCGAGCCACCGCCGACCTCACTGACGCCAATACAACCCACCATGTCCCCGGCGATGCTGGGGGCCAAAAACTCGCGTTTGAGCTCATCGGAGCCAAAGCGCGCCAAGGCCGGCGTACACATATCGGTCTGCACGCCAATCGCCATCGGAACCCCCCCCGCGTTGCATTCACCGAGCGCTTCGGCCATCACCATGGCGTAGCTGAAGTCCAGCCCCATGCCGCCGTATTCCGCCGGGTACTTGATGCCCAGCAGCCCCAGGTCACCCATCTTCTTGAACAACTCATGCGCCGGGAACTGCTGCGCCACCTCCCACTGCGGCAGATACGGATTGATCTCTTTGGCAACAAACTTGCGCACCGTGTCGGCAATCTGTTCGTGTTCGGGGGTAAATTTCATGAAGACCTCTCAGTTGAATAACTTACTTGAAATCGAAAACGGTTGTTCTATAGACGCGCCACGCCAAAGGTATTGGCGTGCAACTGGCGGCTCTGCGCCTCTTCCGCCAAGGCCAGACAAAGCCCAAGAAGCCGGCGCGTATCGCGCGGGTCAATGATGCCGTCGTCCCACAGCCGTGCCGTACCAAACAGCGCCGCAGACTCCTTGTCCAGACGCAGGCGCAAGCCATCTGACATGGCCTTCAGGGCTTCATCGTTGGCCGCCATGCCGGTGCGTTCAATCTTGGCGCGATTGACAATATCCATCACCTTGGCCGCCTGCGCGCCGCCCATCACCGCGGTGCGGGCCGTGGGCCAGGAAAAAATGAAATTCGGGTCAAAACCCCGACCACACATGCCATAGTTGCCCGCCCCATAGGAGCCGCCCAACACCACCGTGAACTTGGGCACCCGCGCATTCGCGACCGCCTGAATCATCTTGGAACCATGCTTGATGGCACCATTGCGCTCGGCCACCGAGCCCACCATGTAGCCGGTCGTGTTTTGCAGAAAAATCAGCGGCGTACCGGTTTGATCACACAGTTGGATAAATTGCCCGGCCTTGGTGGAGCCACTGGGCTGAATCGGGCCGTTATTGCCCAGAACGCCGACCAGGCGGCCCTGCACACGGGCGTGGCCGCACATCATCTCGCCAGCGTACTCGGCCTTGAACTCCAGAAAATCGGAGCCATCCACCAGGCGCGCAATCACCTCGCGCACATCGTAGGGTTCGCGCTCATCGGCTGGCACCAGCCCCATCAAGTCCTGCTCGTCGTACAAGGGCTCCACACAGCTTGCCCCAGGAGGCGCCAGATCCCACTTCAACTTGTCCAGCACTTCACGCGCCATGCCAATGGCATGGGCATCGTCTTCACACAGATACTCACCCAGGCCAGTCACCTGCGCATGGGTCTCGGCGCCGCCCAACTCGTCTTCAGTGCAATCCTCGCCAATGGCGGCCTTCACCAGCGGCGGGCCCGCCAGAAAGATATTGGAGCGCCCGCGCACCAGAATCACATAGTCCGACAAGCCGGGCAGGTACGCGCCCCCTGCCGTGGAAGAGCCGTGAACGACGGCTATTTGCGGCAGCCCGTGCGCCGACATCCGCGCCTGATTGGCGAAACTGCGCCCGCCCTCAATGAAAATTTCGCTCTGGTACATCAGGTTCGCGCCACCGCTCTCAACCAGATAGATCACCGGCAACTTGTTCTCGCGCGCGATCTCCTGCGCACGCAAGGCCTTGCGCAATCCCATCGGTGCCACCGTGCCACCCTTGACCGCGCTGTCACTGGCAGAAATCAGGCAGCGCTTGCCCGCCACCACACCAATGCCAACGATCGATCCCCCTCCAAGCACCGACTTTTTTCCATCGTCATCGTGCATATTGAGGCCGGCCAAACGGCTGAGTTCCAGAAACGGCGAGCCACGGTCGAGCAGGCGAGCCACCCGCTCCCGCGGCAGCAACTGGCCGCGCGCCTCGAACTTGTCGCGCTTGGATTCGGACTCGGCAATCACCATCTGCTCAAGACGCTGGACTTCCGAGAGCAATTCACGCATGCGCCGCGCGTTGACGCCAAACGCATCGGATTTGGCATCGATCTTTGAACGAATAACAGGCATTGGATGTAATCCTCTTGATTGCTCCGCATTAGACGTGATGGTGACGTTAACGTCAACCGCATTGCGTATAGGTATTTCCCCTATACTTCGCGTCATGCGGCCCTGATAGCATCCAGCCGCGATCAATGCTTTGCATTTGATGCCAACTTTTTTCACAAGGAACACCATGAACCTCGAAGCCTGCACCGAAGCCATTCGCACCAAAGTCGGCACCGACAGCGGCCTTGACGCCACCCTGAAATTCGACTGCGGCGAGGATGGTGTCATTTGTATTGACGGAAAGTCAGCACCCAACACCGTCAGCAACATCAACCTGGATACCGACTGCACGGTCGGCATCACGCTGGAAAACCTGAACGCCATGCTCGCCGGCGATCTGGAGCCCGCCACCGGCTTCATGATGGGCAAGCTCAAGGTGACAGGCGACATGGGCGTCGCCATGCGTCTGCAGCGCGTCATCTGACGCTCTCAATCCGGACTCCAGGCGTGGCGTTAACCACTTCTCGGCCCAAGTCGTCGCGACCACGCCCCCAAGGTGTTCGCGCGGTCACGCCAACGCCGAGTGACGCGCAGGCGTTTGTCGACTCGCACCGTGACGAGGGAACGGCCGAGTTGTTCGGTATTACCGAGTTGTGCAAGGAGTTCGGCATCACCTTGCGCGCGCTGCGGTTTTATGAGGACAAGGGGCTGCTGGCTCCCAGGCGCATCAACGGAGCACGCGTTTACACCCGGCGCGACCGCGCCCGACTGGCGCTTATCCTGCGGGCCAAATCCATCGGCTCACCGCTGTCGGAGATCAAACGCTATCTGGATTTATATGGCGACCACGGCGAAGGCCGGGCGCAACAGCTCAACTACGTCATTGACCGCACCGATACCGCCATCCATGAACTGGAGCAAAAGCGTGCCCAGATCGACGAAACACTCGCCGAACTGCAACTCATCAATGCCACGTGCCGCAAACATTTGCAGGACCGTCGACAAGTTGAGGGCAAACAGCGAAAAGTCGTTATTTGAAGCCCTGTGCTCATGGCGATATTGCGCAGTAGCGCAGTTCTCGAACTAACAGGCAAGGATTCGACTTTGGAACGGTCAAAAAAATGACGCTATAATTTGCGGCTTTGCAGCGTATCGAAAGCTTCGCTTCAAAGCAAGAAGGGATGTTAGCTCAGTTGGTAGAGCAGCGGACTTTTAATCCGTTTGTCGTGGGTTCGACCCCCGCACATCCCACCAATTAGCCCACATGGGCATTGAAAAGCCTGCTACTTAATTGTTAGCAGGCTTTTTTGTTTGTGCTTTATCTGCTGCGTGTGGCCACCCGTCCAATTTTTGTCCGTGTTACCTTGCACAATTAACAAAAGTGGCTCCGCTTGTTGGGAAACCCTGTCTTATGAACCAGCCGCAGCAGCAATACCAAAACCCTGAGCCAAACGCAGCCGCTGAACCTGGGAGCGCGTCGCCGTCCCGTGGCTCTGCCACTGAGGTGTTCCTCGCCTTCCTGAAGCTTGGCCTGACTTCGTACGGAGGTCCGGTGGCACACCTTGGCTACTTCCGCACAGAGTTTGTCGACCGACGGAAGTGGCTGGACGACAAAAGCTACTCCGACTTGGTGGCGTTGTGTCAGTTTCTTCCGGGACCCGCCAGCAGCCAGGTCGGAATCGCCCTCGGGCTCGGCCGCGCTGGGTGGCTTGGCGCCTTTGGCGCATGGGCGGGGTTCACGCTGCCGTCGGCAATTGCGCTCATTCTTTTTGCGTTCGGTGTCACACAGTGGGCTGGCCTTTCCCAATCAGGGGCAGTCCATGGCCTGAAAGTGGTCGCGGTCGCGGTGGTCGCGCAGGCTGTTTTGGGCATGGCCAAGTCGCTGTGCCCAGACCGCATTAGAGCGGGAGTCGCCGTTGGGGCAGCACTGCTGGTTCTTGCGACCCCGTCGGCCGTCGGACAAATCCTGGCCATCGTCGCCGGTGGTGTTATAGGTCGATGGGCGCTGCAGCTTGGACACCTTCCTCCAACTCGTCATCACGACTATGGCGTCAGCAAGACCACGGGGGCTGTCCTGCTGCTGCTGTTCTGTCTCTTGCTGATCTTTCTACCGGCACTGGCCGCCATAGCCCAGTCTCCCATCGCGTCAGCGGTTTCAACCTTCTACCAGGCGGGCGCACTGGTGTTCGGTGGTGGACATGTCGTGCTGCCACTTCTCCAAGCTGGCGTTGTGCCGAATGGGTTGGTCAGCAATGACTCGTTCCTTGCTGGGTACGGAGCTGCCCAAGCGGTGCCAGGGCCGCTGTTCACCTTTGCGGCGTATCTCGGGACCGTCATGACCAGTCCGCTGGGCGGCTGGTTGGGTGGCGTGGGCCTACTCATCGCCATTTTCGTTCCGGCGTTCTTGATGGTCGTCGGCGCGTTGCCGTTCTGGGAACAGCTGCGTCAACGAGACGCCGTTCAACGAGCGATGGCCGGCGTCAACGCCGCTGTGGTCGGTGTGCTTGGGGCTGCACTGTACGACCCGGTATGGACAAGCGCCATTCACTCCCGAGGAGATTTCGGGCTCGCGTTGGCGGCGTTCGGCTTGCTGGTCTATGGGCGCCAATCACCTGTGTTGGTCGTGGCCCTTGCTGCGGCAGCAAGCTGGCTACTCGCCCTTTGACTGGTTTTCTGACAAACCCATAGCGGCTTCAGGCTCGCGTGCTCGCCGCGCCAGCACGAGGCGCCAGCCTGCGCATGTTTGTAGTTCCAACGCAAAACGCGTAGCATCTATAAAGTTAAATTGATTAACTCTTAGGAGCATTGTGATGAGCAACCATGTCTACAAGCTGCTTGAACTGACCGGTTCCTCCAGCGTCAGTATTGAAGATGCTGTGAGCGCCGCCATCGCCAAGGCGCATGAGACGGTGCGAAACATCCAGTGGTTCAGCATCACCGAGACCCGGGGCCATGTGGTCGATGGCAAGGTGGCGCACTGGCAAGTTTCCCTGAAGATCGGATTCACACTCGAATAGCCGCCAGCCCAACAACTCGGAGGTGTGCCATGTACAAACGAATCTTGCTGGCTTACGACGGCTCTGCCCCGGGGCAACAGGCCCTGCTCGATTGCCATGAAATCGCGCAGTGGAGCCATTCTGAGTTAACACTTATTGCAGTGATGCCGCTGACCCTGACCGTCATCGGCCCCGAGAGCGGCATATACGACGAGTCGCTTCAAGAAGGCGAGAAAGGCCGCTACCAGGCGATTCTCGACACCGGTGTGCGCAAGCTGGCCGATGCCGGGCTGAGCGCGCGCGGCGAAGTGGTGATCGGGGATGCGGTGACTGAGATTGCGCGTTGCGCCCGTCGGATCGACGCCAACCTGATCGTAGTCGGTCACAAGCATCTGGAGGGCTGGGCAGCGCGCTGGTGGCGCGGTTCCATCTCCAAGGCACTGATTGAGCACGCACCCTGCAGCGTGCTGGTGGTCATCACGCATTGAAAGCGCCTTGGCACCATTCACCCCTTATCGGCGGCGAAGAGCCTGCAACTTAAAAAATAGCATTTTTTGTTGGTGTTGGGCGGATGGTGTGGTGTCGGCGCGGTCAGGCGAGCCCCAGCGCGTGGAACACGCGAACGGCGGCATAGGCGTCATTGGCGGCGTACACCAATTGGGTCTGGCTCAGGCTGGGCAGGGCCCAGTTGGACGTGGTCGCCTTCTTCGACTTGATGAAGCGCTGGTTGAACAGCACCGCCACAGCCCCTTTGACACCCATGTCCTTGCGGTAACCGCGCTGGCGAAACACGGTGTTGAGCTCCAGCATGCCCACCACCTCCACGCCCAGCTTGGACTGGATGCGTTTGCGGTCGTCGCCCAGGCCAAAGCCGGCCTTGGTGAAGCCCGGCATGGCCAGCAGTTGTGCCACCACGGCGCGGCACGCCGGGTCGTGCAACTGAAACACCCAGGCCTGGTCCAGCGTGGCCAGTTGCACGATGTGCGGGCCATCGGACACTTGGTCTTTGAAAAACGTGGGTTTGGATTCGGTATCGAAACCCCAGACCGTGGCGGCGCTGAGCTCCGCATGCGCCTCGTGCGCTTGTGCGACGGTGGTTACGAGCGCAATGCGCTTGGGTCCCAGGCGGTCGAATTCTGGCAGCAACGCGATTTGCTCTTTGCTGGGGGTGCTGTGTTGGGTGTGCATGGGGGATGTGAAAGCGCGGGACGCAAGCTTAACGCCTTGCCGCTTCCACCCCAATATACTACATTTTTTATAGCTACATAGCCAGTATTGACGAGGGCTAGAGGCTAATTTTGCTTAAAACATCTGCTAACCAGCGGCAACCTGGACGCCAGCAAGCACAAGGAATACTCAAGCACACCAAAGACAATAAGGGCGCGATACTCCACAAGGCACTGGGGCGTTGCACCGGCGGCGCGTCATCCTGGCTTGCATACACTTGAACGAGCCATCAACCCTATTTTGCGGATAATCACCCCATGACTTCAACATTAAACGCTGATCCGGCCGAACTGGCCAAGTTTTCTGATCTTGCCCACCGCTGGTGGGATTTGGAGGGCGAATTTCGTCCATTGCATCAAATCAATCCCCTGCGCCTGGAGTGGATTAACCATCTCTGTCCGGTCGCGGGCCAACAGGTTCTTGATGTGGGCTGCGGCGGTGGCATCCTGGCAGACTCCATGGCGCGACTGGGCGCCCAGGTGACCGGGATTGATCTGGCCAGCAAAGCGCTCAGAGTGGCGCAGTTGCACGCCCTTGAAGCGCAAACCCCCAACTTGCAGTACCAGGAAATCAGCGTTGAAGCCTTGGCAGCGCAGCAACCCGGCAGTTTTGATGTCGTGACTTGCATGGAGATGCTGGAACATGTACCCGATCCGGCCTCGGTGGTTCGGGCCTGCGCCACACTGGTCAAGCCCGGTGGCTGGGTATTTTTTTCCACGCTGAACCGCAGCCCCAAGTCCTTTGTTCTGGCCATTGTGGGTGCCGAGTACGTGCTCAACCTGCTGCCGCGCGGAACCCACGAATACGCCAAGATGATTCGACCCAGCGAGTTGGCCAGTTACTGCCGATCGGTGGAACTTGACCTGCGCCACACGCGGGGCATGCAATACAACCCGCTAACCCGGCGCTACTGGATGAGCGACGACACCAGCGTGAACTATCTTTTTGCCACCCAAAAATCCAACGCCGCTATCCTGTGACTGACATTCCTGACATGTTTGCCGGTATACAGGCGGTACTTTTTGACCTGGATGGCACTTTGATTGACAGTGCGCCGGATTTGGGTGCTGCTGCCGACAAAATGCGTGTCGTTCGCGGCCTGCCTTCATTGCCGATGGCGCACTATCGCCCAATGGCTGGCGCCGGTGCCAGAGGAATGATTGAGGTTGCATTGGGGCTGACCCCTGAGCACGCGAATTTTGACGTTTTGCGTGAAGAGTTTTTCACCAATTACGAACAATGCATGACGGAACAAACCTATGCCTTTGACGGCGTGCACGAATTGATCAGTTGCTTGCTGGCGCGAGGTCTGCCGTGGGGGATTGTCACCAATAAATCCAAGCGATTTACCGATCCCCTGATGCGCAGCATGCCGCTGTTTGAATCAGCCAGGGTTGTGATCAGTGGCGACACCACACCCTATGCAAAGCCCCATCCGGAACCGCTGTTTACAGCTGCCCGACAACTTGCCATTGAGCCAGCGCGTTGCCTGTATGTTGGCGATGATGAACGGGATATTGTGGCGGGACGGGCGGCTGGCATGGGAACGGTCGCCGCCACCTACGGCTATCTTGGCCAAAAAGCCGATCCGCTCCAGTGGGGCGCGCACGCGATTATCAATTTTCCGGCTGACCTCTTGCAATTGCTGCAAAAGGCCTAAAATAGCGTTTCTGGGGCTGCACTGGTTTCGACGTGGGTACGGAATCGCTGTGGTGCATGTCGAGCTGAATGCGCTCGTAAAACAGATTCAAAAAAACTAACTGCAAACGACGAACGTTTCGCACTCGCTGCTTAAACACCAGTGAGCCTTACAACAGCAGGCCGATGGGCTGGGCAAGGGGTCTCTAGCGCAAGTTAAGGATTCCAGGCTGTAAGGTCATTCACATCGGCTGGCGCTGAACCGGGTACCTTGGTTTGGAGCAAGACAATAGGGTACTGGCGACTGTGAAAGCGTGTGGCTGCGCGTTCACAAGGGCGAGACTTAAATCAGACCACTAAACATGTAGATCTGCTCGAAGATGGCTTGCGGACGCGGGTTCAAATCCCGCCAGCTCCACCATATCCCCTGACGAAGGCCGCTAACGACATACAGTTAGCGGCTTTTTTCTTTGGTAAATCAATCACTGACAGTACAACAACGATGCTGATCAGAGTAATTAAACTGAACTATT
>Ga0209123_1000384_pt1 | contig 60739 bp, 60 predicted proteins | sample BarGraIncu00431A_FD_184500 | JGI IMG/M metagenome (GOLD analysis project Ga0209123, IMG submission 184500) | Arctic peat soil microbial communities from Barrow, Alaska, USA - Barrow Graham LP Incubations 004-31A (SPAdes) (version 2) | ecosystem: Environmental > Terrestrial > Soil > Wetlands >... | reverse complement strand
ATCATGAAAACCACATTTACCAAGTTGACATTGACACCGGATAGTTTAGCGGCTGATTCGTCGAAAGTGATGTAAAATAATTCTTTATAAAGCAGGATGAATAATCCTACTACGATGATCGTTACGAACGTGATCAAAATCAATTCGAAATCGGTCACTGCGACAATACTTCCAAACAAGAAAGTATTAAAATTAGCTGCGTTTTTAACGAATCCCGAAAAGATACCGGCCAGACCGATTCCTAGCGACATCATCACTGCGATCGCAATTTCAGCATAATCAGGAAGTTTCCGTCGTAGATAATCAATTGAAAGCGCACTGGCGGTACAGAAAACAATGGCAGATGCGATCGGATTGATCCCGCTGATCAGGCCGGCTGCAACACCGGCCAGGGATGTATGCGATAAAGCATCGCCGATCATCGACATGCGTTTCAATACGATGACAAGTCCGATACACGGAACCATGACGGCTACCAGCATTCCCACTAAGAGTGCCCGCCGCATGAATTCATATTGAAAGATGTTTCCCATCAGTTGTCTCCTTGAAGATGACGGTGTACGTGCCGATGACGCAGTTCTTCTTCGACTTGATCCTTATCAAGTTCAATTAAAGTTGCTTCTTCCAAACAAAAGATACGATCGACGTAATCTCTGGCCATCGCTAAATCATGGGTGATCAACACGATCGTGATTCCTTGATTCACATTCAGATCTTTGAGTATTTCATAGAATTTACGCGAAAACGCGTTATCCAATGCGCTGGTCGGTTCATCCAACAATAATAGTTCCGGTTGGTTCATGAGTGCTTTCGCCAACATGATCCGTTGTTGCTGGCCACCTGACATTTCGGAAATCTGTGTGTTCGCATATTTCTCCATACCTACCTGTTTTAACGCATTCATTGCCATCTCGCGATGTTGCTTGCCGGGTCGTTTGAACCAGCCAATCTCACCGATACATTCAGCCAGCACGATCTCCATTGAAGTGGCCGGAAACGAAGAATGCAGATTCCCCGCATTTTGAGCGACATAAGCGATCTTCGCTGTATTTTTAAGTACTTGTCCGTCGTTGTCGAATAACGTCACGCTGCCGGTTTGCGGCTGCATGAGTCCGGCTAATAAGCGCATCAACGTACTCTTGCCGGATCCGTTGACGCCAATAACAGCAATAAAGTCACCTTGATTCACGGAAAAGTCTGTTTCTTCGATGACACACATACTTTGGTAACAGTAACTGACTCGTTTTACTTCGATTTTTTTCACGGTCTTTCCTCCTATTTCAATGCTTCGGATAACAGACTCAAATTATTTTTCATCACCGATAGATAATCTTCACCCTGATCAATCTGTTTTTGAGATAAACTCTCCAGCGGATTCAGAATCGCGATCTTTGCGCCGGTCGCATTCGCGATCACTTCCGCGATCTTCGAATCACCGGCTTGTTCATAAAAAATCGTGCTTACTTTGTTGGTTTTAACTAATTCAATGATCTTGGTCATCGCTTCACTGGAAGGTTCGTCATACGATAGTACTCCGCTTGTATAGATCTGGTTAAGTCCGTAGGCATCAGCCAGATACGCAAATGCCGCATGCGTCGTCACAAATACGTTCTTGGTTGCACTTTTAAGCTCGTTTTTGAACTCATCGTTCAACGCATCGAATTGAACTGCATATTTATCGTAATTGGCTTGGTAATCTGACGCGTTTACCGGATCGGCCGTTGAAAATGCATCCGCAATGTTTTTTAACATGATCTTGGCACGTTCGATATCCAACCATATATGCGGATCAGCTTGTGATTCGGTAGTTACGATATCAATATTTTTACTCAGGGTCACAATTGTAAGTTCGGGATTATTGACTGTTTCTTTGAGTTTATCCAACCAAGGTTCCAGTCCCAAACCATTGACTAAAAGTACACTCTTTTTCTGTAACAAAATCATATCACCGGATGTTAGTTCATAATCATGCGGTTCTTGCGCTCCGCTCACTAAATTGGTGACTTGGACATGATCCGCACCGATCTTTTTCGCAAAATCATAGATCACATAAAAACTGGTGACCACTTGTAATTTTGATTGATCGGCAGAGGTGGTTTTACACCCCCCCAATAAAAGTCCCATCACAAGGATAAGCAGAATAACTCTTTTCATCGCTCCTCCATATGCAAATGATTCGCATTTGCTTATAGTATACCCCCGATCGTTCGCTCGATTCAACTCGGATGCAAAAAAAGAACCTTACGCAGGTTCCACTAATTTGGCTAATTTAAGAATCGTATTGAAATTTCGCGACGTACACGTTTGTTTGACTTGTTTCTCGATCAGCAGATTCGGAAACGAAGTTGCGTCATCTGTGTTCTGACTGACGCTGAACAAATAATTGTCCTGTACCTGCAACACATGGATGTGAGCCAATTGTTTCGGCATCGTTTTCTTCAGCGTAGGATCGGCTGTCGCTAAGAAAGTCACATAAGCAACCTCTTCGTCTTTGAGATCGGCGAATAACTTCGTTTCGGCAATATGCTTGATCTCAGAACTGTCAAGCAAGATCCATTCACACGCAAATCCAAGTTTCTCCGATAAACCCTTCGTAATCTTTTCTGAGACATCCGTCTTTTCTTCATTCCACTCCAACAATACGTTTCCGGAATTCATGACGGTATAAGCATATTTCGCTCCGAGTTCAAGGCAAATCTCCTTGAGTCGATCCATCGAAACACGATTTTTAGGTCCCAAATTGACCGCTCGTAATAAGAGTACATAATTATATTTTTTCATGGTCAAAACCACCTCCTGCGTTTAAAGAATATAAGCATAGCGACGGCGATCAAGATCATCACGACCCATAAGATCGGATAACCGAGTTGCATACTCAACTCCGGCATATAGTTGAAATTCATGCCGTAGACACCGGCTAAAAAAGTGAGCGGTATGAAGATCGTGGAAATGATCGTCAGTACTTTCATGATCTCGTTCATCCGATTACTGATACTTGATAAATAGAGATCCATCAATCCCGACAACAATTCGCGATAGGTTTCGGTCGTATCGATCGCCTGATAGATATGATCATAGACATCGCGTAAATAAAGCTGAGTTTCAGGCAAGATCAAGTGAACATTGTCGTGGTTGATGCGCGACAGAACTTCACGCAGCGGCCAGATCGCTTTATGCATGTATAATAAACTCTTTTTGAATTCACGCATCGAATGCAAGGTAGAAATATCTCCTTTACCCAGCAGTTCTTCTTCGCCTGCATCAATTTCTTCACCCAAACGTTCCAATACATCGAAATAACCGTCAACGATCGCATCCAACAAGTTATAAAGTAAATAGTCGGCACCTCGGCTACGCAACGGTGAACCTTGCGTTTGAAGCCGTGTCCGAATCGGTTTGAAGACATCCCCTTTAGTTTCTCCGAAGGTGATGACCACATGATCCAACAGAAGAACCGATAACTGTTCGAAAATGATTTCATCCTGATCGTAATAGATCATTTTCAATACGAAATAGGAGTAGTTGTCGTATTCTTCGATCTTCGCCCGTTGGTTGGGAACCAATATATCTTCGATGATCAGCGGGTGGATCTTGTATGGGGCACAGATCTCTTCAATCACTTTTGTATCACTGATCCCATCCACATTGATCCAAGTGATGTAAGGTGCTTCCGGGCATTTATGGTTTTTCTTGGTATATTCCGCATACGTGATTTGGATCACTGTTTTTTCATTGTATAAATAAACTTCGGCTTCGGTACTGTTTTTCTTTACCGTTACTGACGGAATTTTTTTACTTTTATTTTTCATCGCAGTACCATTTCTCATAGAACAGACGCATGGCGAACTTCATCAATGACCGCTTGAGCCACACAGTCCGCAACTCTTTCATCAAACACGTCTGGTAAGATATAATCATCTCTTAACTCATCTGTTGCGATCAATGCCGCCAGACCTTCGGCTGCTGCCATCTTCATTCGCTCTGTGATCTGCGGTGCTTTCGCAGCCAAGGCACCTTTAAAGAGACCTGGGAAAACTAAGACATTATTGACTTGATTCGGATAATCAGAACGTCCGGTACCCACGATCCTGACTCCGGCTGCCTTCGCTTCATCATAGGTGATCTCCGGTTCCGGATTCGCCATCGCAAAAATCACGGCATCTTTCTTCATGCTTCGTGCCATTGCGGAACTCACCAGATGCGGAGCCGAAACCCCAACAAACACATCGCTTTCGGAAAGTGCTTCCGCAAGACTGATATGGCGGTGATCGAGATTGGTGATCTCTGCGATCTCATCTTGAAGGAAATCCGTATTTTCTTTCAGATCCTGACTGACGATTCCGAATTTACTGAACCCATAGATCGTTTTAAATCCATAATCATAGAGTAGTTTTATAATTGAACTGCCGGCTGCCCCGGTACCGCTGACACAGATCGTCATATCTTCTTTTCGTTTTCCGGTCAAACGCATCGCGTTGATCAGTCCGGCTAATACAATAATAGCTGTTCCGTGTTGATCATCATGAAATACCGGGATCTTCATGATTTCTTTGAGTTTTCGTTCGATCGTTACACAGCGCGGTGCTGAAATATCTTCCAAATTGATTCCGCCGAAACTGGGTGCCAAGGCACTCACGATGCGAATGATCTCATCCGGATCTTTGGTGTCCAGACAGATTGGGATCGCATTCAATCCGGCAAACCGTTTGAATAAAGCCGCTTTCCCTTCCATGACAGGCATGGCAGCTTTCGGACCGATGTCCCCTAATCCAAGGACAGCTGTTCCGTCAGTGATCACAGCAACTGTCGAGTTTACCCAGGTCAGTTCATCCATCAAACTTTCATTCTCTTTGATTGCCAAACATGCGGCGGCAACACCGGGCGTATACGCCAACGCCAGATCACTTCTGGTATTCAACGGACTATGGACTTCAACGCGCAGTTTACCGCGCCATTCTGAATGTTTGATCAGTGCTTCTTCGTAATTGGACGCCATCTTGATTACCTCTTCGTTCTATGGAATAAGTTTATCACATTTCCCCCGAATCAAAAAGAAATCAACGGAATTTCCACGGATCAATAAGTAACCTGCCGGACAATATAGGATCGATAACCTGTTTTTCTGTTTACTTCTCAGTTCATACTGAACATTGGTTGATTGCTTATCTCAATGCTTCTTTCAGATGATTGAGATTGGCAACGTAATCATTTCCGTCCCTAAAAAGGCCGGCTGTACCCAAAACAAATCCGGTAGCACCATATTCGACCAGTTGTTTGATATTCTTGTCACTGACGGAACCATCCAAAAGTATCTCCGCTTTACATGAATATTTTGTGCATATCTCAGTGACACTTTGTAACTTTTCATACGTTGTCTCAATGAACTTCTGTCCGGCATATCCCGGATTGACTGCCATGACGATGATCGCTTCAACAAGATCGATCGTTTCAACGAGAGTTGAAAGCGATGAGTTCGGATTGATGGCGATACCCGGACGTTTTTTCAGCGATTTGATTTTCAAAAGCGTCTGCCTGAGATCCGTACAACTCTCAGGATGTACGAAAATGGTTGAAACATTTTTTAAATCAAACAGATCAATCAGCTTTGCCGGTTCACTTACCATTAAATGGACCTCTAAAGGTAAAGTACTGATGGAATCGATTGCTTTGATATCCAACAAGCCTAATGTCATATTCGGGACGTAATTCCCGTCCATGACATCGATATGATACGTTGTACATCCGGCGTTAGCCAAATTTTCAACTTCTGATCGTAAGTTCAAGAGATCGACACACATGAGCGAAGGCGAATAATTGATTTCCACGATGATACTCCTTGTTACGCAAAATTGCATTTACTTTTTGTTTGATCGACCGAACCTCTAGAAATAGTTAGAATAAACCGTATATTATTCATTTCTATAGTTAATTATAGCCTTTTTTTAAACTATTTAATATTCATGTTCGATTCGAATTATGCTATAATCGAGCCATTGGGAATGAAGTACTCCCTTAGCACTGCTAAAACCGCCTTACAGGCTGATGATTTCTGTGATTATTTAATCATGGAGATCAGCCTTTTATTTTGACTGATCGAAGGAGGAAGAACCATGTTGTTAAGTTTAGCACTGATTTTACTGGTTGGACTTGCGTTGAGCGGAATCATGATCAAATTGAAATTACCGGGATTATTGGGCATGCTGTTAGCCGGTATCATTCTCGGACCGACGATGTTGAACTTGATTTCTCTGCAGATCTTAGATATTTCAAAAGATCTGCGCCAGATAGCACTGATCATTATCTTGACACGGGCCGGATTATCGTTGGATTTCAAGGATTTAAAAAAGGTCGGACGACCTGCCTTGTTGATGTGTTTTGTCCCCGCAACCTTCGAATTGGCCGCAGTCACACTGTTTGCTCCGTTGCTGTTACATATATCCACTCTGGATGCTGCAATTCTCGGAGCCGTATTGGCAGCTGTATCCCCTGCTGTTGTTGTTCCGCGCATGCTGAAACTGATGGAAAGCGGGTATGGTACGAATCACAGCATCCCGCAAATGATCATGGCCGGATCGTCTGCCGATGACGTTTATGTTATCGTGTTATTTGCTGCCTTTATGGGTATGGCGACCGGTAATGGATTTAGTGCCTTCACCCTGCTGAGTATTCCGATCTCGATACTACTGGGAATTCTGTTGGGAATCATCGCGGGACTTCTGTTGATACGTTTGTTTCGCGTTGTTCATATGCGTGACACGGTCAAAGTTTTGATCCTTCTTAGTACATCATTTTTGTTTGTAACCCTTGAAAGTGCCTTAAAAACAACAATACCTTTATCAGGACTGCTGGCAGTCATGGCACTGGGTGCCACCATCTTAGGTAAATATGAAAGCTTGGCGAAACGGCTTTCCGGTAAATTCGCAAAAAGTTGGGTCGCAGCCGAACTATTGTTGTTTGTGTTGGTTGGAGCCGCAGTCGATATTCGTTACATCGCTCAAGTCGGAATAGCCGCTGTTGTGTTATTGGTCGCAGCCCTTATCATGCGCATGGTCGGTGTGAATGCATGTCTGATCAAGACACGGCTGAATCACAAAGAAAAACTCTTTACATCGATTGCCTATCTTCCCAAAGCGACTGTTCAAGCAGCGATCGGTTCAATTCCGTTAGCTGCCGGATTAGCTTCGGGCAACATTATTCTATCGATCGCTGTTTTATCGATCATCATCACTGCCCCTTTGGGAGCTATCGGTATCGACATGACATACAAAAAACTATTGACTCGATCGAACTGAGATCAATTGTTCACTAATACTGAATCATTGTAAAATAAAACCCGATAGATCGAATAACTGACGACAGTTACTTGATTTCATTGGGTTTTTTATCGACTATTTGTTTTTTTCTTTCAACTCGTTTATTTTCTCAGAAATGTCATTCTGTGCTTCTTTTGCTTTTTCCACAATAACATCACCGGCATCTTTCCCTTTTTCAGCCCATTCACCGGCAACTACTTTACTCTTCTCAGCGAATTCTTTACCTTTCACACTCAAGTCTTCGGATGTCTTTTTGGATTTCTCTGCCCATTCTCCGGCAACTACTTTACTCTTCTCGGCGAATTCTTTACCTTTCACACTCAAGTCTTCGGATGTCTCTTTGGCTTTCTCAGCAACTTCCTCACTGATACCTTTGGCTTTATCGACGACATTTTTTAATAAGTTCTTAAAATCGACCATCTTAGGTCCTCCTTTCGTTGTTTTCCTGTAACTAACCAGATCGACAAGTAAACTACCTTTCGATTTAGGTTTACCGGAAATCACTGATTTTATCATATAATGACTCTCAGTAAATAAATATTTACTCTATTCTATATATTTATCATACATCAGAATTCAGAATAATTACATCTCTCTGACTATAAAAACAGGGAGATTACAGTGATTTTGATAGGTATGGTATAATATCAATGAGGTGAATTTTATGCAATGGACTTTTGGTAGTAAAAAGAACGATACATTAAACAGTTATCGTAAAGACAAAGAGTCGGGAAGAGTGATCATTCCGATTTCTTTGGATAAATATGATGATGTTTTTGATGACTGGGATCCGTCACCTTTTAAACTACGGGATATAGAAGATGAATTCTTGGATTTTATCTGGGATTCCATTGAAGACATCCCTTCTCATATGGAGGTTATTTTCGAGTTCTCGATTCCACAACCTTTGCACAGCGAACAAAAAGAAAAAGTATTGGTCAGCGCACTAAATCACCAATTTGATTATATGCTTCGTAAAAATCAACGTCAGCGAGTTAAAGACTACAAAGAAGCACTGCGATACTTTGTGATCGGTATCCTGTTTTTCGTTATTTCTTATACACGCCCGGTGGAATCTTCAAGTTTCTTTTCACGGATCTTGAGCGATGGGTTATTTGTGGGGGGATGGTTATTCATTTGGGAAACATTTTCCGACTTATTTATCAAATCTCACAAATTGATGGAAGACAGACGTATCGTACAGCGCTTTAAAAGAGCCGAAATACAGTTCGTTCAACGAGTTTGATTTATACTATGATATAATTTATTCGTTGAAGAATCGTTTACCAACATTAAGAGAGGAAGTACATCATGGAAACAGTCCAAAAAAGAATTGCCGTCATATTAGCTGAGGGATTTGAAGAAGGAGAAGCGATCACTGTCGTTGATATTCTTCGCCGCGCAGGTTTCACTTGTGACACGGTCGGTTTATCGAATGAAACAGTCACAGGTTCACACTCCATTACGATTAAAGCAGACAAAATATTGAGCAGTGATATCGAAAATTACGACATGATCGTTCTACCCGGAGGTATGCCTGGAGCTTCCAATCTATGCGATAGTGATCAACTTATCCAGATCGTAAAAAACATGTATCATGAAAACAAACTTGTCAGTGCCATGTGTGCCGGTCCGATCGTTCTTGAAAAAGCCGGTCTGCTGGATGATCACAATTACACTGCTTTTCCAGGATATGAAAAGAGAATCGTTTCGACCGGAACTTTTCTTGAAGACATCGTTGTCATCGATAATAACCTAATCACAAGTCGAGGTCCGGCTACCGTCTATGAATTCGCCTATACCCTTGTTGATCTACTTGGCGGTGACAGTAAAACTGTGAAAGAACGGATGTTGTATCAAAATTCATTCAATTCAATTAAGGAGATCGCATGATGAAAAAGATCGCAGTACTTATGGCTGAGGGATTTGAAGAAAGCGAGACCCTCATTATCATTGATATTCTGCGCAGAGCAGGATTGACATGTGACTCTTTCTATTTCGGGAATAAGCTTGTTAAAGGAATGCATGGTGTCTATGTCGAAGGTGATCAACCATTCAGTGATGAAATCAACTCTTATGACATGATCGTTTTACCGGGTGGAAGACCCGGCGGACAGAATTTATTGGAGAATGAAGAAGTGATAAAAACAGTTCGTACTTTCAATTCGAAAAACAAATTGATTGCAGCCATGTGTTCCGGTACCGTAGTTCTGGAAAAAGCAGATGTAATTGCAGGAAAACAAGTTACCGGTTATACCGGATATGCAGACAAATTGACCAGTGCTCAATTTATCGATCAAGTCGTGGTCGTCGATCAAAATATCATCACAAGTCAAGGACCGGCTACACCTTTCCCATTTGCTTATAAACTCGCAGAGATCCTCGGAAAAGACACGGAAACGTTACGCGAAAGAATGCTGTACACTTTCGCAGGCGGAAAATAAGCCAAACACAATTCATCATAAGGTAAAAAAGTTCTCAATGAGAACTTTTTTGTATGCAGTATAGGGCTCTATGGTTCTACATGCTTATCCTATTTTCGCCAAAATGTAGTACAATCCTTTTTTTCAGTAATGTTAAATTCGATTATTTTTCTCAATAGTTCGAAGTCAACCGGACTGTCCCAACGAAACTTCAACAATTGATTGGTATGTTCATACCCCCGATTGGATGATCTCATCGGAAAAATGAATGATCCCTGCTCGTTCAGGTGCAATGGCTAAATGTTGCTTCGCAGTACTGAACCCAATAATGAAAGTATCGTGATCGGTGAACATCGGTTGATTCCACGCAATCTTCGGTAGCAGAGATGGAAACTGTTCCTTTATCCAAGTAAATATTTCTACTGTTCTGGCGCGCAGGAGCGGATCAACGATATGTGCGAGATATTCTTCAAAAACTTCCATGTTTTACCTCCTTGGCGAAAATATAAATGAGTTAATTCTCAACTAATTATATCTGAAAATAACCATAGATCAAATAAATCTGCCTTTTCTTAAAAATCACTCATCTCATTTTTTATCTTATCTATCCCTATTAAAAAATTGCAATAGAAATCCCAACATTGATTATCCTTTACCGAATATCTATGACGATCTATGATCAACATTGCAACTATAAAAGAAAAAGTGTTTAGTACCGAAACTAAGAGAATCAAGATGATTTTTTACTCAAGCGAATTCTTATGGTTCGAAGTAAATTCATCAAGTGCAAGTGTGAATATCGTTGAATCTTCTTTGTTCAAATAGTTTGATGTCTTTAATCCGTCCTTAACAATTTCCCCGAATTTAAGCGGAATGATATCCATATGTAGATCGACAGTAAAGTATGAATAGTAATCGGAAATCAACTGGTGTAACTCAACGGGATTGTCTTTGATCTTTTGAAACCGATCAAAAATAACTTCAAGTTTCTTCGGATATGCATCCATTTTATCCAATGATTTATAAACACTGTTCGTTTGCTCATCACCGACAATCTGGCGAATGATTACTCCGAATGGATTCGTGATTTCTTTGATTGAAGAAGGATGTCTTTTTAGTATACTGATTTCGTCTATGAACATGATCATTTCATTGATGCGATTACGCTTCGATATCAATTCATCTCTTTTTTGTTCAAGCAGTTTAAAATCACTTTTATCTATCAATGCTTTGATTTCTACTAACGATAAATCGCATTCTCTGTAAAATAGAATGATCTTCAATTTATTTTCGTCTTCGGCTGAGTAGAAGCGAACACCGTTCTTTTTTTCCGGAACCAACAATCTGAAATTGTCATAATAGTGCAGCGTTCTGATACTGACATTGAATTCCTTTGAAATTTCAGAAACTTTTTTCATATTTTGATTGCACCTCACGTTACGTCATAGTATATACTATATTTCTGAAAAGGAGAATCAACATGAAACTTAAAAATGAAATTCAGGATGGAAATATTCTGATTCGATCGATCTCCGGACCTGAAATAAAATATTTCGATGCGCTTTGTTGTTCTGTGTTAATTGGTTATGAGTATAAGTGGTTGAGTAAAATTCAATTTAATATATATAGTTCACGTGGTTCTGTCCATCTTGAATACAAAGACAGAACGGTATCTTTATATGAAAAAGGATTCTTTGAAGAGCCCTCTGACCTTTTAATGACTGTTTCGATTATTCCTCAATTTGGGAATGCTCATACCTCTACTGTTAAAGCGATATCACTGCTTGATTGTTTTAATGAATATCTGAGAATCAGTGATCAACGATTAAGCAGCATCGAAAAAATCGATCAGCAACTGATCAGAACAGAAATTTTACCGAAAGCAACTTTGAGTTTATTCTCCGGTATTTTAGAAACAGTCGAAATAGAAGTACTTTCACAGAATAACTTGTTTTAATTCAACATTTTTTTATAACGTCCATATAATCTGAAAACTTAAAAATATTGAGCATTTGCTCAGTCAATCTTAGTTTATTTTCGTGAATATTCATTTTTTTAGTAGCTAAATCATCGTATTTATATAAAGCTGTAACACTTCAATCCATAAAAAAAACATTTTCAGTTTTGCGTTTTCATCAACATATCTGTTTTTTTACCTTTTAGTCTATCCGGATCAACTCATATTCTCTTATTCCTATGCCTAATGTTGTAGCCGTTTCCACGGTATGGATTCCATTACGTGATTCCATTCGTTCAATCAATGCAACCTTACCCGGATCTTGCGAAGCATAAACAGCATCAACACAGGCTTGGTCAAGTGCAACCGGATCAGTCGATGCGAAAATACCAAGATCAGCCATTTCAGGTACATCCGGATCAGCATCACAATCGCAATCAACGGAAAGTTTATTAGCGACATTGATATAAACAATGTTTTTCTGACCCATATAGTCAATAACAGATTTACATGCATCAGCCATGGATTCCAGAAAGGAATCATGATCTGCTGTCCAAATCGCTGTAATATCACCGACTCCGTGAATGTGAGCTTTTCCATGAGAAGAGGCAATACCGATGGACATATTCTTAAGTGCTCCGCCGAATCCACCCATCGCATGTCCTTTAAAATGGGACAAAATCACCAATGCATCATAGTTCTGTAAGTGCTCACCGACAAAATTTTCCGTTAAATGAACACCATTGGTGACGGGAATCGAAATTTCGCCGAATTCATCCATGATATCACAGGGGGCTATCGCTGAAAATCCATGATTGCGAATTGCTAACCAGTGATCCTGTGATGATGATCGATTGCCTGTGTACGCTGTATTACACTCAATGATCGTTCCATTCAGCTTATTTACAAGCATTTTAATTAACTCGGGTTGCAGATAATTATGACCCCCGGGCTCGCCGGTAGATATTTTCACGGCAACACTCCCGGAAAGTGAAATTCCCAGGGCATGATACACATTCGTTAAACTTTGTGCTGATATCTCTTCAGTGAAATAAACTTTTGATTTCATTTATGTAGATCCTTTCGTTTTAGTAACTAGAATTTTTCAGCCAGAGTTGGATAACAGTGTCAACGTTATAAACATTACTTCCAACGATGGCTAAGCCCTTCTTGATGGTTGCCCCGGGGCACAGTTTCTTAAGATCTGTTTCACTTCTGCCCATTCCGCTTCCTTCATGCGTACATACCGGTAAAATAACCTTTTCGGCAAAATCAAACTGTTCAAGAAATGTCAAAACCGGCATCGGCATCGTTCCCCACCAATTCGGATAACAAAGAATGATGGTATCAAAATCATCAATTTGTGCAAGTTTATCGGCCAATTCAGGTCGACTGTTTGCGTGAAGTTCAGCGCGAGATTCTTCTGTGCAAATTTGATAATCACTTGAATACACTTTGATCGGATCGATTTTATAAAGTGTGCCGCCTGTCATCTCTTGGATTTTCTTTGCGATTACTTCCGTATTGCCGACGGTCAAATCAATTATATTTCCGGCCACATAATTGTTTCCAGAACGAGAAAAATACGCGATCAATACTTTTTCTTTCATGTTTTACCTCCTTAGATAATCATAATCTTAAACAAGTAAAAAAAATCTGGTTATTAATTCTCTATCAATTTTATTTCGCTTGAGGATAAGGCAGAGCTCCCACAATAGCATGCGGCAAATAAGTTTCTTCCAGGTAAGTGATATCCTCTTTAGTCAATTTAACATCCAACGCTGCGACTGCATCATCGATATGAGATATCTTTGTCGCTCCGACGATCGGCGCAACAACCGGTCTTTTTGTCCATAACCACGCTAACGCAATTTGCGATCTCAACACTTTATACTTATCGGCTAATTCCCCGACACGGTTGATGATTTCAGCATCGATATCTGTTGTCTTCCCATATTTCATTTTTGCGATTTGATCAGTTTCGTTTCTGAAACTTGTCTCTCCCGGAAGTCTCGTTAGGCGACCCAAAGCCAAAGGGCTGTAAGGTGTCGAGGCTACACCGGTTGCTATGCAATACGGATTCATTTCGCGTTCTTCCTCACGGTAGATCAAATTATGATGATTTTGCATCGAAATAAACTGGGTCCAACCATGTTTCTCCGCAACGTTTTGAGCCAATTGAAATTGCCAAGCGTACATAGCACTGGCTCCGATGTATCTTACTTTCCCTAACTTGATCAGATCATGTAAGGCTTCCATTGTTTCCTCTATAGGGGTATCATAATCCCATCGATGAATGATATATAAATCAATGTAATCCATGCCTAAACGTTTTAAACTTTCTTCACATTCATGAAAAATCTCTTTTCTCGATAACCCGCCTCCGTTGGGGGTTGTTCTCATTTTCTGGTGAACTTTGGTTGCGATAACGACATCTTCCCGCTTAGCAAAATCTTTGATTGCTCTGCCGAGATATATTTCGCTTTCACCAAATGAATATATATTTGCGGTATCGAAAAAATTGATGCCGAGATCCAATGCATGCTTGATGATCACTCTGCTTTGTTCTTCATCAATGACCCACTTATGCGTCCATTTGGCTGGATCGCCAAATCCCATGCATCCTAACGTGATTTTCGATACTTCAAGTCCTGAATTACCAAGTTTTGTATATTCCATTGTGTAACCTCTCTTTCGAATTTATGATACACCTTTGAGTTAACTCTAAGTCAAGTGAAATCGTGATCTATGATTTTATTGATTTAACGGAAACTGATCTCACACTAAAAAAATACATTGATTTTATTAATCTCTGTATTGATTTCTTCATTTAAATTTGGGATAAGGAAATTCTTACTTAACTATTCAACCTTTGACTAATTAACTTTTTAATCGACTGAGAACTTAATTACTTTCCATCTCACTATTACTCCAGATTTGCATGAAATCGCATAATGTAGGAATCGATACTACAACCATCTGCAAGAACATTCTCTTTTTCCATGATCCTTAAAACTAACGCATCACAAAGTATCAACATACCTTGTTCAAATGTACTGCCGCTTGGTTGAAATCCACTTCTCCCATTTTCAATGGGTATAGTAAGAATAATCTGTGATTGAGATCCCAGAGTTGATTTCGGATTTCTTGTAATTAAAACTATTTCAGCTCCGACTTGTTGCGCTTTTTTTATCATGATCGTAAGTGCACCCGTTTCACCGGAACCGGATCCGAAGATCAAAACATCCTCTTTTTCGATTGCCGGAGTAGACGTCTCCCCAACCACATAGGATCTTAGTCCTAAATGCATGAGTCGCATTGAGAACGATCTTATCATTAATAATGATCGTCCTGCACCCGCACAATACACTTTCTTATTATTTCTTTTTGCTTCGATAATTAAATCTACTAATTTCTCTGCTTGCTCATTATTCACTGAGCTAAGAATCATATTTAAATCATCCAAAATAGATAAAGAATTATCAATGACTGTCGCCATTTAGTTACCTCCGCTGATATATGTCTGATATAAAATCGCCATGGCTTTCGGGTCATCGGCCATCGTTATCCCGCTACCGATAATCACAATCTCCGGTTCGAGATCTACAATAGAAGCAATCGTTTTTAAATTTATTCCTCCTGCACAGGCTAACTTTGCTTTCGTAACAACCGACTTGATTTTTCTTAGATCCTCTAATGGATTTTTCCCTGTTTTTTGAATATCCGATGCGGTATGGACACAAATATAATCAGCACCCATCTCATCGATTTCTTTAGCTCTCGATACTACATTATCAACATTAATCAGATCTACCATCGTCTTTCGATGATGTTTATGTGTCTCTTCAATTACATCTTTGATTGTTATATCATCCGCACATGCAAGCACAGTTACGATATTAGCTCCTGCCGCACAAGCATACCCAGCTTCGAGTTTTCCGCCGTCCACAATTTTCATATCATCCAATATGACCATATTCGGATACTTTTCTCGCAATTTTATGATTCCCAATTGCCCTTCCAACATAATGATTGGAGTACCTACCTCAACTATATCAACAACATCCTTAACTTTACTTACCAACTTTAATAGTTCTTCAGTATTACAAAGATCGAGCGCTATTTGCAGTTTCATGCCTTACATCCTCCTGTTTCGTGATTTTATTTTGAGTATTACTAAATGTTCAGCTTTTATAATAAACATCTGTATCCAGCAAGACTAATAGTGAATAAGCCCAGATTACTCCAGGTTTATCTCAGTTTAATTTTTTCCGTATGGATGAATCTTACGAATAAATTTATTCAACTGCATTATTACTTTATGGCTTTAAATAAGTAACATATGTCAATTCAATGTTCCCCTTGATTTCGATATCCCCAAATTCACAGGGAATAAATAAGGTTTCTCCGCCTTTGACATCGATTCCTTGAACAGTCCCTTCGCCTTCTATGACAGTTAGGAAATAAAACTGATCCCGTTCATATATTCCCTTCTCTTTTACTTCGATCTTACCGCAACTGTAGACGCCGGGTTCACTATGAAAACTGGTGATTACACAACCGCGGGATTCAACCTTTTTGATTTTGGAAACAGATGTTTCAGATTGCGGGATTGTGACACACTCACAGACTTTATCTATATGCAGGAGTCTGGGGGCACCCGTCTTCGGGTCAAGTTGCTTGCGATTATAATCAAATAATCGATATGTTAGATCAGCGTTTTGCGAGAATTCAAAGTAAATCATATTCGCTCCTAACGCATGGAGAGTTCCGTGCGGCATATCAAGGAAATCACCTTTTGCAACATTGATGTATCTCAATAAAGAATTCCAAGTCTGCTCGTTGACCATCGATCTAAATTCGTTTCTTGTTTTTGCGAAGTGACCGAATTCTACTGTCCCTTCTCCTTCCAATATGTAGACACCGTCAGGTTTTCCCAATCTTCCGTCATGAGCTAACGCATAGTCGTTATCCGGGTGGATCTGTACCGACATCGGATACGTTGTACATGACATCGCTGCTCTGACAGGAAAATCTTTGGTATCGCACTTAAACAAATCTTTGTTTTTCTGGTAGAAGACTGACAGTTTTTCTCCGGTTTCCGAAACATCGCAGTCCAGATGACCCGGCATTGCGATCACGTTATATGCTTCCCCGATATTATTCAAATTGGTCTTCCAACCGTATTTTCGGATGAGTTGTTGTCCTCCCCAAATTGCTTCTGTAAATACTGGTTCGATATGATAGATTTTTTTCATAATAGTTCTCCGTTTCTATCTGCATCATAGGTGATGCAGAGATTACTTTCAATGTAAAAATCTATATTATTCAATCATTTTCAATCATTTATATCGATTGTTGCTCATTAATTAATACAATCAAATCATATATTATCATTTGATTGTATTTGATTGTTTGATGTGCTATTTTAAAATCAGAGGTATCACAATGATCAGTACAAAAAGAAAAGAAATAATTCTGGAGCAGTTGTATCAACTTGATAGTGTAAGTGTCGAAGAACTTGTCGATCTGATCCATGCTTCAGCTGCTACCATTCGAAGAGATCTTACAAATCTTGAGAATGACGGATTAGTAAAAAGGATACACGGTGGTGCTCAGTTGAGTAAAGAAAGCCGAAGAATCAATGAAGAATCAGAGCTATCTTCCAATCGTAAGACAGACATCCATATATCCGAAAAACAACGGATAGCTAAAAGAGCAGCGGAGCTAGTTAACGATGGGGACTGTATTTTCATCGATAGCGGAACAACCCCAGCCATTATTTATGACTTTATCCGCCACAAAAATGTGACTATCTTGACCAACAATTACATGGTCATAGAAAAAGTTAAACACAGCGATACAGCTAAAGTAATTTTCGGTGCCGGTGAATTTAATGCTGCACTGAAACTGGTCGGTGGTTTTCTGTTTCTTGATATCATCAAACAATTCAGTTTCGATCATGCTTTTATCGGAACCAGCGGTTTCAATCTCAAGTCACATCAATGCACTTGTACTACACTTGAGGCAAGCAGTTTCAAAAAGCATGCGATGGTTAACAGTGAACACAGTTATCTTGTTGCCGACAGCAGCAAGCGAAATGAAAAAGGAATTGTCTGTTTTGCACTCTTGGAAGAATTTGATTCGATTTTGACCAATGAATTCCCCGATAAAACTAATGTTGAAAATATTGTTTTCTGTAACTAGTGAGTATTGAAAATACTCAAGTTGATTCAGTTGTTTAATTTACAAATCATAAAAAAGCACCAATGGTGCTTTTTTTAATTGGTGAGATGGTTTGAGTACAGCTGTTCTGTTTTTTGAATAATTCAAGAATCTCTTTATCTCATGTGCTACTAGTAATCAAACAAAGTTAGAACGATCTAAATTGTTAATGATATTTCGCACATGACATTAATTAGTTATAGTTGAATTATTTTAATTACGAAATATAAAACTGCTCCTGTCAAAAAACCAATTATCAATATATTCTTCGTTTTCTTTTTCATAAGTGGTTCAACCTCCTTGTGGTATCTACAACCAAAATATGAGTGTTTACTTCTTGATTTTAGTTCGCGAAATAAATCAGTCAATGAATTTGTGGAAAACGGGAAATGAAAATCACCTAAAATTGATTAAAACAGAAATAATTACGACTAATATGTAACTCTTTGGAAACCTAGATTCCCGATTTTCTGAATCAATTCGTCAAAATCCTTGGAATTTGCATTGCTGACAACGTCACCAATGATCTTATCATTTAACTTATAGGATCCATTAGCATTAAAACTCAATAGCGAATAAATCCCATCTTTGATCACTAGATTACTATACATATAGTAGTTAGAATTTATTCCTTTGTTATAGAAAACGTAGTAGGAAGTCCCAAAATTGGTTACTTCATCAACATCCTTATTTTCCTTAACATACACATAATCCGAATTGGCTAAATCAATATTATTTTTGTCAATTGGATTTCAAATTTATTGAAGTCCAATACTCCGATTTGCAATAACCCTGTCACTTTAATAGATTTACTTTTACTTACAAAATTAACATAGCGGTTTCGACAGTTTAATTCAATTTCATCACCGTTTCGAGTCATGTTTGTTGGTTGAATCGTGCAGTTATACATTGATCTGTTTTTGATTTCAGATTTTGCAGAAATCCTCTCTATCCATGGAAAAGCTACTGTGATTTTATCTGCCGGGAAGTAAGTAACAACTGTGAATAACCCAAAAAATATCAGAGATATGAATATAAGAACAAAAATGGTTGTGCTGGTCTTTTTGTTAAATTTCATAAATTGACCTTTCGTGCCAATGATAAAAAATAAATATTCATTTATTCCATTTATATCGATTTAAACTTACTATTTCAATTACTGTTTGATAATCTTATCACAGTTTGGTTGTGTTTACAATCAACGATAACTTGAGACTTTAGAAAGACTACATTATATTCTTCATGCTAATATGAATAATAAATTAAATAAGGAGAATGCTGATTTTGATCAGTTTTGCATTAATCACAGAAAGTTAGGAATTTAAATCAACATTCAATCCAGCAACTATTTTATGACAAAACATGTTTTTCTAGTTTTTTATTTTTTTCAGTTATAAGCTTTCTCTAAAATTTTATTATTACTGAAAATTCAGTACAGAAGGAATTCGTTTATATACTTCACTACAGTATTCTCACTAGTCTAGTTTTTCTCAACCAACTCCGCAGTAGGGAATGATTTAATTAACGAAAGAAATGGAGTAATCCTAATGAACCTAAAAAGTAACTTTATGAGTTTATTTTGTAGTTTTATACTCTTAGGATCCCTAACTGCTTGTACTGCCAAAGCCGACCCAATAAAGGAATGCGAAAAAGTGCGACGTATGTGAAGTATGCAAAGTATGCGTACACTCCGATGATTTGATTTTACCTCAGATCACTTATGTCGCAAAAATCAATTATCTTCAATCTGATCTGGATGAATTGAAAATTAAAATATTTGATCCGATCATTACTCAACTCGAACATGAGGGACATACAGTTGTTTCAATCTCCGTCGACAGTGATAATCGTACCGGTACTAATAAACAGGCATTTACAGTTGAAGTTATCTTTTCAACTAATGATGGTAGTTCCAATGGAGGCATGTTGGGAGTTCTTATTACCAAGGTCGACGGAGTTATCCCACTTTGGGTACCAGCAGCACCTTGATTATGCAGTTATCTAGTGGTACTATCATCATCGTTTAACAGGAAAATGGTCAAGAATCGATAGAGTAGGTATATATCAAATCAACATCAATTATTGATTATCAAGCAGCAACATTTCGAACAATTTCCACTAAAGTACTCTTTGAAGTATTACGGCTATTACCGAAGCTGTTTTAACTCTGTTGTACTTTTACGTCAAACGGTGTAACTGTCCGATACCTAACCCATCTTTGAAGGTTAGTCTCTTTCCGATAACTGAATGTTATAAAAATCTATCTACAATGGTATAATTGCATCACAATCAAAAGGAGGTAAGCAATGGAAGATAGAACCTATTTGTGTATAGATATGAAGAGTTTCTATGCCTCCGTCGAGTGTGTGGAACGCGGACTTGATCCATTGACTTGCAACTTAGTAGTAGCGGATCCTTCACGCGGGACCGGAGCGATATGTCTTGCCATTACTCCGTCGATGAAAGCATTGGGGATACACAATCGATGCCGTATTTTTGAAATTCCGAAGGGTGTGGAATATATCATTGCTTTACCGCGCATGAAACGTTATATGGAAATTTCAGCAAATATCTATTCTACTTATCTGAAATTCATCAGCTCGGACGATATCCATGTCTACTCAGTCGATGAATGCTTTCTCGATGTGACTTCATACTTAAAGCCTTATAACAAGACCATTAAAGAAATGGTCTTAATGCTGACAGATGCTGTTTTCAAGGAGACCGGTATTACCGCAACCGTCGGCGTTGGTACCAACCTTTTCCTTGCGAAAGTTGCATTGGATATTACAGCTAAGCATGTGCCGGATCATATCGGCTATTTAGATGAAGAAGCGTTTAAACAGTCGATTTGGCATCATCAGCCGATCACAGACGTCTGGAATGTAGGTCGCGGTATCGCAAAGCGGTTGAAAAGATATGGTGCGTACGATCTATTTGCAGTAACACAACTTGATGAGAAGTTGTTATATAAGGAATTCGGAGTCAACGCGGAGTATCTGATCGATCATGCCAGAGGATATGAACCTTGTACTATCAAGGAGATACATAACTATAAATCCAAAAGTTCTTCTCTATCTAACGGTCAGATTTTATTTGAGGATTACTCCTATGACGATGCCTTGCTGGTACTGAAGGAAATGGTGGACCAATTAACGCTGGATCTTGTAGAAAAACATTTGGCGATCGATTCGATCTCTCTTTATATCGGGTATTCTGACGACGTAACTAAATCCACCGGCGGAACCCGCAAGTTTGCGGAATGCACAAACTCATACAAAAAGATCGTTAGCTACTTTGAGGATCTGTTTCGAAGTACAACGACGAAAGGAATGCCCATTCGACGTCTCAATATAGGTTTCAACAATCTTAAAGACGATTCATTTGAATCGATTACGTTATTTGATGATCTTGAAGCCAATGCCAAAGAAAAAAAGTTGCAGGAAACAGTCATCAACATTAAAAACCGATATGGAAAGAATGCTGTTCTCAAAGGAATGAGTTATATGGAGAAAGGTACTGCACTTAAACGAAACAAATTGATCGGAGGTCATAACGGTGAATGAAAAAGCCAGCAGAGCCAAACAGTTTTTACCCTTTGCAGCTCTCAAAGGTTATTACGATCAGATCAGAGAGCGCGAGCGTATCCTTGATGTACGTCGGGAACTCAGTGAAGAAGAAATCGCTCAATTATCACGAAAACTGGAGTTACTCAAAAAAGGAATGATGGCAAAAGTAAAGTTTTACAACATTGACGCCTACGAAACGATTGAAGGTATGGTCGCCCAAATCGATATTGTTTTTCGCACATTGACCATCGTAAAAACTAAGATCCCACTTGATGACATTATTCAACTTAATAGTGAAGAAATCATACAACCTATATCAGGAATCAGTGAATAAACTTGATATATAATGCATTGCACAAATATAGTTCAACCAGCCATAGTTGCTGATTGTATCCTTACGCAAAAGTAAACGCAATCACTTACTTTGCAATCTGTTGGTTAACAGATCGATATACAGTAACAAAAACACTCATGTATATCCCATTTAAAGTTGAAATAAATCTTCAGTAGTGAGTAAATTTTTATTGATTTTTTATTTATAGACGGTATATAATACAAACCTTGTCGTGCATAACTGATCAGCACCAGACTAAAATAGTCTGGTGCTTTATTTTTGCCAAAGTTAAAAAAGGAGAATAGAAATAGGGATTTTTACATGAAATTACCACGAAACAAAAAGGAATTTGCACTAATCATGGTAATTATTTCGGTTATCTCAGTCAACATCATTGCTCCTCTAATCACATTCTTTGAGATCGGTTTTCGTTTAAGTGTTTGGCTCGATACACTAGCTGTCTTACCTTTTATTTGGGTCGCCGTCATTACAATCGTATTGATTACATTTAAACCGGCAGAATGGTTGAACAATCGATTTGTAAAAGAAGGTGATAGTTTCGGTTCACATATTGTAATAAACATTCTTTGTACAGTGTTACTAATGTCAATTTTCTTAACTGTCATCGGTACATGGATTGGAACTCGGCATATCAGTTTGGAGCCTATTCAGAAGTTCTTCTACAAATGGCCTCTCAATGCTGCAATCTCATTTTTCGTCGAAGCGTGTATTGCTCAGCCCATCGCACGCTTGGTAATACTGAAAATACATCAAAATTCTGATTTGAAAGCAGAATAAGTATAGGAATTGAATCAACAATCAATGACTATCGTTATAACTGCTTACTACAAGGCAAACCGATATAACATTATTCTAGATAGTTATACTTTCGAATTTCATTGTTTTATTGTTGAGTTGAATCGCAATATCTGATTTTGAGGCAATATCCTTTGAATGGGTCACCATAATGATGCATTTATTCCTTTCATGCGCCAGCTTCTGAAAAAGTTCAACGATGACTTCCGAAATCCCCTCGTCAAGATTTCCGGTCGGCTCATCAGCCAATATGATATCCACATTGGTTGCTAGTGCACGCGCAATGGCCACTCTCTGCTGCTCACCGCCGGATAACCGGTGAATGCGTCTGTTGGCTTTTGTTTCATTGATACCTAAATCATCCAATATTATATAGGCTGCTTTTCTGTGATCGTTTTCAAGTCGGTTGTCAGTAATACTCATGGCTACGAGCACATTTTCAACAGCAGTTAAGTATGGAATCAAATTATAATTCTGAAAGACGAGGGAAATATGATTTCTTCTGTATTTTTCATATCCGATTGATTGAATATTTCTGTTTTCGAAGATTATTTCACCGCTTTTCGGAGTGTCCAGTCCTCCGATGAGCGACAAGAAAGTTGTCTTACCGGATCCGGATGAACCGCGTATCGTATAAAACTTTCCCATCTCAAAGCTGGCATTGACATGATCCAAAATGATTCTTGTATCATCTCCGTCAGGATAAGTGAAGAATAAATCTTTGACTTCAAGTATTGCCATTAGTGTTTCCCTCTCAATTCTCTAACAGAATCTTTTTCGGATTCATATTAAGTACGATAACCATTGGTAATATCGATGAGACTATGACGGTAGACAAACCGATAATGTAAAAAGAATAAACAGTGGACGCATCGATTTCAATTTTGAGTAATTGAACAGTATCGTTCTGCTTCAATGAAGTCGGATTATCCGGGTCAATTCTAATTATATCTGTAGAAGCAGGATCATTGTTTGTTTGCTGACGGATCAATTCATTGGATAAAATCTTCGCTAAACCACTCCCGGTTAACAACGAAAACGAAATAGCTACGATTGAAATCATCGTCACCTCCAATAATATCTGTAAAATGATTTTACGTTTCATTTCACCTAAAGCCAGATAGATGCCGAATTCATTCATTCGATCTTTTTGAAGACTAAGCAGTACAAGTGATATGACCGTCACCGCTGCGATAATTGAAAATAATAACGTATAATACGCAATGACCTTCAAAGTGGATACCGGTCCTGCTATCGAATCATAAACCGTTGATGCTGTTACAACATTGAAATATGAAAAAGGAATGATTTTTTTCGCTTCTGATGTAAAACTATCGATGACTTCGGGTGACTTGAGAATATAGATGAGCGAACTGTAGTTGAGTGTCGGAGTCATTCCACTTTCAGTTAAATGCCCGTTCTTTGCATAGATACCTGCTTCATTGATAATCAGTTTATCCGGAACATAGACACGAATGTTTTCTTCATCAAGATAGTCAAGATTGTCAGCCCCGATGAGTTGAATCGGACTGAACATACCTATTACTTCGATTCGAATTGGGGTACTTAATGGTTGATCAACATACCTAATTCCATCGTCAACATAGTTATTACTGTAGAAGGTTACGAAATCCCCAATCTCAATAGAATTTAATTTTGCGACTTTGGATGAAATCAGTCCGACGTAACTTCCACTTTCGATTTCGCTTTCAGTAAAGGCTCTGCCGGCATCAAGTTTTATTTTCCCGGTTTCAATATCATACAGTGGCCCATAATTGATGCCGTGACCGTTGAGTGCAACGGTCTTCTCGATTGTGCCGTCATTTGTAATATTATGAATCAAAACCGCTTTCGCTGGATTAGGATCCGTGTAGAACTTCCATTCATAATTATAGTCGTAATATTTCACGGCTTTGCTTGCGCCGATTCTCTTGATCACATCAATACCCAAGGGTTTGATTTGTGACAACTCCTGGAGTGTCATTTCATCAAGTATATGTTGATTGAGTTGTATCGATGCTTGAGCCCCTAATTTTGATTTTATTCCCAGTTCAACATTTTTCGTTGCCTGTTGTATTGCGATTGCACCTGCCATGATGTTGCCGAACACAAAAATAACCATAAACAAAATAAGTGATTTCTCAAATCTCCGAAATACGGCTAAAAATGCTCTTTTGGCGTAATTCATCAGGATCTCCCTTCCTTCTACATCAAGATTTTTTTAGGATTGAGCCGATATACATAAAGCAGCGGTAGCAAGGATGATATCAGTAAAGTTCCGATTCCTAGCGCATACATGGAGATAATGTAGTCTGAATCCAAAGTGATCACAAATAGAGATTCTACCTTCTCCTTCGTTAACTGAGTTGAATTCTCAGGATCTACACTGATTGATGAGAAATTTGTTTTTTGCAGTAATTGCGCAAAAATATCGGAAGATATATTTTTCGCTAATAGAAAACCTGTAGGTAAAGAAAGTGTAATCCCTAATATCCCCACAATCAGCACCTCGATCAAGATCTGTCCCAAAATCCGTCGTTTAGGTTCTCCAAGCGACAAATAGATTCCTAATTCTCTTCTTCTGTTTTTCAAAAATAAACGTACCACCAAGCCAATGATACTTATCGATAGAATGATTGTGGAATAAACCAAAATTCCGGCAATCATTTCAAGATTCTCGATCGGTCCGGCTATTGTGTCATATTCCATTGTCGAGGTGACAAGTCTGTAATATTTCGGCAATTGTGGTGTCACTTCGGCCACAAATGATGGTAGATCGTCCACTGAATTCAATACATAGATTGGGTCTCTTTGTTTAAACGTAGACTTTAAATCACTTCTCAATTTTATAAAGGAAGCTCGTTCATTTTCACGTTTGACTAACTCATTGGGAACATATAAATATTTATCGTTACTGAGCAGCAACGCCAATTCACCGCCCACCATTTTCATAGTATCTTCTTGGCCGGGATAAGGCTCATACGTGCCAATGATCGTGATTTCGATGGCTTCATCCGGGCTTAGAATCGGTTTCCCCACTTGAGGATCATAATCATATTCGGGGTATACTTTGATTATACTTCCAATGACGATTTTGTTGATTAGGGAAATTTTACTGCTAAGTAGCCCAACCTGTTTCCCTTCGTTGATTTCTTCATCTGTAAATACCCGACCGGAAACCAGTTTGATCTTATGTTGAAGAATATCATAGATTGAAGCCAAATGTGAACCGTACAGAAAAAAGTAGTCAGAATTGCAATATATTTTACAGTTTGTGTTCATTTGATACAGCTCAGTTTGAAAGAAACGAACATAATTATAATCGTAATATTGTATTTGAGTCAACTTTCCAATAGCATTGATAAACGTCTCATCTAACAGAGGAATAGCTGATTTTTCCTCTGAAGTAAGTCCTGATATCACTTCACTGTCAACTTGAATCGAAGCTTTTACGCCCAAGTCCTTTTTGATAATTTTTGTTACATTATTGGCAGATTGCCCAATCGAGACCATTCCGGCAATTACATTACATAAAACAAAGACAATGAAAAGAAGAAGAAGTGACTTGATTTTTTTGCGAGTAACACTTAGCCAAGCACGTAGAATATAATTCATTGAACTCACCTCAGATCTTTTACTTTGGCTTAACTAAACATAATAATGATATGCATATTGATGTTAGTGATAATCAAATAATGTGTGTGAAAATCATGAATAACTTTTGTTGTAAATTGCAATAGAAAGTCGTCCTCTTTTTGAAATAGAGGAACCTGGTAACGGGTTAATCGCACCGTAATCGTAAAGAGTGGTCCTTTAGATAATCTTGTTGTATCATTCATGGTTTCTTTCTCATGTGTTTCGAAACTCAATTATACGAAGATTCCGTGCATGATGTTTTTTATTTTATCTTGGTGGACAACTTCATATTACAATTAGTTACTATCAAAATTATTCGAAATTCTGAATTGTAAAATGAAAATGGAATAAATAAACCAAATGACATCCTTATTAAGCTTTCATCATCTCGATAAATGCTCTTACCAATTTAGGATCAAATTGGCTTCCTGAGCTACTTTCGATTTCCCTGATAGCACATTCTTTACTATAAGATTTTCTATATGCTCGGTCGGAAATCAAAGCATCATAAGTATCAGCAAGCGCAATAATTCTTGCATTTAGAGATATTTCTTCGCCCTTTAACCCTTTTGGATATCCTTTACCATCCCACCGCTCATGATGCTGCAGTACATCATCGGCAATACCACTGAATTCAATCGATGCACTTAAGATTCGAAATCCAATATCCGGGTGTTTCCTGATTTCCACCCATTCATTTTCACTTAGTTTTTGATCGCTGTTTAAAATCCGTTCATCAATTCCGATTTTACCTATATCATGCATTAATCCGGTAATTTTGATTTTCTTTACTTCGTCTTTGTTTAATCGTATCTTTATCGCGATCGCTTCACATATTTCACTGACTCGTCGAGAATGGAACATTTCTCGACTGTTTTTTTCGTATAGTGCTTTCATGATGAGTTCGATCGTATTATTTCGCATACTCGCACTTTCAAATAATTTCTGTCGATACATTTTATTCTCAGCTTCTTTTATAAGTTCTGAAGTATTTTGCTCATTGTTCGTTTTTACCTCAAAACCAAATGAAATCGAAAATTCGGAATTCCCTATTTTTTCTAAAGTTAAAAGTTTCTTTATTCGATTAATCATTTTTTCAGCTACAATTGCATCTGCTTTTGGGAGAAGCACCATGAATTCATCACCCCCAACACGGGCGACTATGTCATCTGTTCTAAATGTCGATTTTAACACCTGAGAAAGTTTCACAAGTAGTTCATCGCCCATTGAGTGCCCAAATGAATCATTAATTAGTTTCAAACCATTTACATCTCCCATAATTATCGTTAATGGGAAATTACGTTCCGTATCGAGTCGTATCAATTCATCTTCAAAAAATCGACGGTTATAAAGTCCCGTCAAAAAATCATGATTCCCTAAATAGATTATTTCCTTTTCACGTTCGATTCGAAGTTCAACTTCTTTTGATAAAGTAAGCTTTTGGTGAGCGATTTCAGAAAGGTATTTTGCATTTATGTAGAGAAATCTCCCCATGTTTTCAAACTGAGCATATGAAATTCGCTTAACATTTGAAAGAAGTTTACGATAAATTTCTCGATCAATGCCAATTTCGTCGGCATATTCAAGCATTTTCTCTTCAGATTCACCTTCCAAAATGACTTGGCCAACTAACCAACTTCCTAGATGCTGACCTTCGACAACAATGCTAGCCCCAGCATCCAACAAATGTCCACTTAAGCATCGCTGAATAATTGGACCATCACCAACTAATTTTCCGATTGCAGAATCAGAGATACGGCAATTTCTTAAACCAATATCCGTTTTACGTATTGTGTTACATAACTCACAAAATCCGCTCGATTGAGTTATAGGTCTCCCATCCGGTTTTATTATTAGTGAAGCCATTCCTGTAGCTAAACAAAAAGAATTCTGGATTTTTTGGATTTCGTCTAAATCAAATAAATCTTCAAATTGTAAAACATCCTTTGAATCATTTGGATCTTTCATCGGTTTTGACTCCCCTAGTTGAATAATTCAAAACTTCCGTATCATTGAATGGAATTAGCATTCTCTTGAGTTTTACGTTTGTATAATCTATCCTAGATTATACTGTTTGTCATCATAATTCGGCTTAATAAAGGAATATTTATAAAAATATCTATCTAATACCTATTCTATATCAAAAGAAATCTATACCGAAACCCAAAATAGCAAATATCATTCTTCAAATTCAATAAAATACTAGGCTATTTACTTAATACATTCAATAAATACTTTTACCAATTCCGGATCAAATTGCGTTCCAGAACAGCGAATGATTTCGTTAATTGCATATTCTTTACTATACGCTTTTCGATAAGCACGATCTGAAACGAGTGCATCATAAGTATCAGCAATCGCGATGATTCGGGCATTAATCGAGATTTCTTCGCCTTTTAGTCCTTTTGGATAACCGTTTCCATCCCAACGTTCATGATGTTGTAAAACATCATTTGCAATCTCATGAAACTCGACTGACCCATTTAAAATTCGAAATCCTGCTTCCGGATGTTTCTTAATTTCACTCCATTCAAAATCACTTAATTTTGTATTGCTATTTAATATTTTTTCATCCACTCCAATTTTACCAATATCATGCATTAAGCCTGTCACTCGAATTTTGTTTACTTCATCTTTGTTTAGTCCGATACTAGTAGCTATCATTTCACATATCTCGCTTACTCGAGCAGAATGAAGCATTTCACGATTACTTTTCTCAAATAGTGTTTTCATTATTAATTCGATTGTTCGATTTTTTAAACTGGCACTATCATACATTTTATGTTGATACATGAAATTCTCTGCGTTTTTTAGAAGAGTTTGAACATCTTGATCTTTTTTCGTTTTTATATCATAGCCTATCGATACCGAAAATCCGATGTTTCCAACTGATTCTTTTGCCAACTCATTTCTGAAACGTTCAATGATTTTTTCTACCTCATTAGTATCTGTTTTAGGTAGCAAAACAACAAATTCGTCTCCCCCTAATCGAGCGATAATGTCATCCGATCGGAAGGCTTTCTTGAAAACCTTCGCTACTTTCCGAAGAATATCGTCGCCAACTTGGTGACCTAGTGAGTCATTAAACATTTTTAAGTTATTAACATCCCCCATAACAATAGTCAATGGGTAATTTCGTTCTGTATCAAGTCGGATCAATTCTTCCTCAAAAAATCTTCTGTTATAAAGTTCGGTTAGATAGTCGTGATAACTGAGATAAACAATATTCTCTTCAGCTCTCTTCTTTTCTGTAATATCGCGAACAATACCAACTGAATGCCATTCACCATCGATATTGAGTGACGAAAGTGAGAGTTGTACATCGATCAACTTTCTGTCTTGTCGAATTGCCTGAAAATCTAGTGTTTTGCCAATAGCCATTCCAAAACCATTTTGTTTAAAAGAGGCGAATGCCTCGTTATGTGCCTCGATATATTGAGTTGGAGCAACCAAGTCATGAAATTTTTTACTAACTATATCAGTTATCGAATAACCAAAAATCCGTTCGGCAGCCGGATTCCAAAAAGTAATATAGCCACTAGGATTCATCACTAAAATTGCGTCTTGAGCTACGTCCGTTATTGCTCGAAGTCGTGCCTCATTTTCTGCAAGATGCAACTCAGCTAATTTTCTCTCAGAAATATCAATGATAACACCTAAGTAAAAAAACAATGATCCAACTCCAAAAGTTAAAGTAGATATAGTCAAATTACACCAAATCAAGGTTCCATCCTTCTTAATATAACGTTTATCCATCGTATAACTCTCAACTTCTTTATTACGTATTCTGGCAATATTAAGTTGTTCAAGCTGAGAATCTTCCTTGTAAGTGATTTCACCTGCTTTAAAACCGGTAAGTTCTTCTTTTGAATACCCTAACATATCGCAGAATTTTTGATTCATTTCAACATAATTGAATCCGGAATTTAAATAGCAAATTCCAATTTGAGCTTGACTGAACAAAGAACGAAACTTAATTTCAGATTGCGTTGTTAATGTTGCATTTTCTTTATAGATGATTGGTATCGACATAAGTTTTCCAATAATCATTGTAATAACTGGGTAAACAATAAGGACTGGAACTCCAATCGATTTAATCGTTGGTAGTATCATTTCATTTGGAAGTACAAACATACAAATGATTTCAGTAATATGGACCACCAAACCCAGTAGATATAAAGAAAGCCACGATCTTTTCAAAAGTGAATTTCTTGTATTTTTTCGCCATATTAAGCCAATTATTGCTGATGATAAAATGACAAGAACTCCCATAACTAAACCGGAGCCACCAATATATAAACGATATAGAAGAATCATAGTTGTTACAATCACTGTGGGTATAGTCCCAAAGAACATTGCTACTAAACATAAAAGGATCGATCGTGTATCGAAAGTTATCCCAACAGCATATTTGTACGGAAATGTCATAATCAAAATTCCAATAAACCCGAATAGTATCCCAATAAGGTACTTACCATATTTATTAATCTTATGTTCTATATTGATGGAGAGCAAAGAAATTAGACTTAAGGAAATCAGTAGTTCAATATTATCGAATAAAGAAAACCATTGATTATTTGTCATAATTATCTCCAATGTTATTTTAGGGTAGAGCCTAATTTCATGATAGTGTTTAAATAGTGAAAAATCAACCAAATTGTTCACTTATAGTAGGAACTAATTAAATTAATCAATCGTAATATAACCCTAAGATAATATTACGTGCTGGGAAATGTCGCTATAGCCTTTAAATAATGGGTTTAGAGCACGAAAAAAGAGATCGATACTTGTTGAGAAAATCGACCCATTTTTTCAAGCTATTTTTAACTAAAAAAACCTCATGAGTTTGACCTATTCGTTATATTTGGTGTGGGCGAAGTAATTGCTGGTCCTAGTAAATATTAAATACCGATTAGTAACTTTTCAATACAAGTGAATCGAAAGAATTTACTTCTTTTTCTACTATTTCGTCAGCAATTAGTTCCAGAAATATTCTGACGATTTCTGGGTCAAATTGAGTTTCGGAGCATTTCTTAAGTTCAATAATTGCTTCTTGTTCACTCATCGCTTTTCGATAAGAGCGGTCAGATGTCATAGCATCGTATGAATCTGAAACGGCAATGATCCTTGAGAATAGTGGTATTTCATTTTTTAACAGGCCTTTTGGGTAGCCTCTACCATCCCATCTTTCGTGATGCGCCAAAATGCAATCAGCGATTTCGGAGAATTCTTCAACTGCTCTTAAGATTCTATAACCAGCTTCAGAGTGGCGCTTTAATTCAATCCACTCTTCATCCGTCAGCGCCCCGGCTTTATTCAATACACTATCTGATATTCCGATTTTCCCAATATCGTGCATCATGCCTGCAATTTTGAGTTTTTGAACCTCGGTTTGGCTCATGTTCATTCTGTTTGCGATCTTCTCGCACAGTACACTAACTCTTTTCGAATGTTGCATTTCTCTTTCGTTTTTTTCATATAGGGAATTCATGATAATTTCTATTGTCCGATGTTGCATACTCGAACTGTCGATCACTTTCCCTTTTAACATATTTTTTTCAGCTATTTTGTAGACGTCCAAAATATCATCAAATTCACTTTTCTTAATGGCACATCCTATCGAAAGCGAAAGTTGGATGTTCTCAACAAATTCCGATTCTAAAGCAATATTTATTCGGTTAATTATATTATCAATATCCGTTTGACCTAATTTTTGATATACAACCAAAAAACTACTACTACTAATTCTCGATGTGAAAAAGCTGTCCTTACATTCATTTTTCAAAATATTCGATGTTTTGAATAGTAATGCGTTTCCGGCCATATTTCCAAAAGCATCATTAAAAAGTTTTAACCCATTGACATCAATTATTATCAATGAGATTGGTAAATTCTTACTAGAATTTAATAATTTGATTTGCTCTTCATAATATTTTCGATTATAGAAACCTGTTAACTGGTCATGATTTATAAGATATAGTGCTTCGGCTTCGGCATTTTTACGTTCAGAAATATCCGAAATAATGGTTAAAATATACTCAGGATTATCTTCGTTTATGTAGATTATTGAGACATTAACACTTGCCCAGAATTCGCTTCTATCCTTCCTAATAAGTCTTTTTTCAAATGACGGGTTGCCAATCTTTTGCTCTTTCAAAATACCGTATGTCAAATTCTGTTTAATGTCCTGTGCATAAATGATGTCGATATATGACATATTGAACAACTCATTGGATGAATATCCAAGCATTTCGCAAAACTTGTTATTTGTCTCAATAAATCTATTTTCTAAATTAGAATAAGCAATTCCAACTTGTGCTTGATTAAAAAGCGCTCTGAGTTTCATCTCAGCCACTTTGGTTTCAGAAATATTTTTTTCTCGTAACTTATGAAATACTAATAGTCTGCCAACAATTGCTGTTACAATTGGTAATATTACAATTACTGGGAAACTCACCATTTTCAATGTGATAACGACCAATTCTTTAGGCAGCGTCAACAAACAAAGCAACATAATGATGTGAATCGCTACCCCAAATAAATACAAGTTTAGCCAGGAATCTTTATGAGCAGTGTAGAAACGACTTTTTTTCCATATTATTCCCGTGAATACTATAGTTAAGATAATCAAAATACCAGCAAGTGTTCCGGAACCACCCAATAGAATTCGATAAGTGATCATCACTGAAACAGCTATGTAGACTGTGGTATCCGAAAAAACCAGTGCAGCAAGTCCAGCTACAATGGATCGAGCATCAATAATTACTCCTGAAGCAAAGTTAATTGGGAAACTCATAATCAGTATTCCAATACAGCCTAAAAAAATACCATCATAGTATTTCGTTGAAAAATTGTATTTTTCTCTCAATAGCATTGAAGCTTGAAACAGAAAAATCAAAAGTACTAATATAGCCCCATTGTCTAGTAAAGTGTGAAACGTGTCATTGTTCATTTTCCACGTACCCTTTCAAAACACTTATTTTTGAATGTATTGTTAGAATTTATGCTAATCAAACTATTGAACTCATTATTACACTTATAGAGTGAATATGCAATATAATTTCACAATAGATTGTGTAAAATAGTTGTGGAATAAAAAATGGGAAATCTCTTATAATGAAGTTACAACACAACAGAAAGGAGATTTCATATTTATATTTTAACACAAGCTTTAAAAGATCCCATCTCAACGTTAACTGAAAGCCATCTCAGATATTTCGTTTCGAATTACTTTGATCAAGTGTGGGATTGTCCGACATTGGATAATTACCGACAACTCTTCGAAATCGCTGATTTGGAAATTAAACAGTTATGTCAAGAGTTGATCGTCACCGTGCTCGAATCAATGGATGTCACATATCGAAACAGTCCGAATCGCAAAGAGTATGCATATGTGAAAAAAGTCCGGTCACGAACAGGGATTCTGAATATTGATAAAAGCATACGATCGAATACCGGTGGTTTCAGACCGCTTAAAACCGTTGCCAGCAAGCGCAAGATCAAACTCGATGATCATATGGTAGAAATGTTAAAGCCACTTCTGGATCAACCGGGTCGCTTCTTATTCGGAAATAAAGAACCAATCGGGATCAATTCTATTCAACGTCAATTTGTTGAAGGAATCTCCCACTGCAATCTTTTCTTAAAATCTAGTAATCAACCGTTGATCCCCGTGATCCGGGTTCATGATCTGCGACATAGTCACGCCTCTAATCTAATTAGTATGGGTGCCAATATCGTCGCCGTCGCAAGACGACTAGGTCACTCCGATGTGAATATGACATTGAAAGTCTACACTCATTTGATGTAGGAGTCGGAAGATAAGCTTATGTCAATCCTCGATACTTTCTGAACAATAGAGCCCTAACTAGGCTTTTTCTTTTATGGAGCAGGTTTATTTCTACTTAGAAAAATGAATATATATATGATTTGTATAGTCAGAGCGAAAAAAAAACCCTTAAACAGGGCGTTAAATGCACTTGGAGCAGGTGAGGGGATTGGATAGTAATGCTTCTATTCTCTTACATACCTTAAAAATCACCCCAAATCATTCGATACTATTGCATTCAACTATATTTGAAAACGATTTGTATAGTCATTTGTATAGTCACAGGTGTCATAACAGTAACAATAATCTTCTTGAGAATCTACCAATTTGACTTCATACAAATGGACTCCTATTTTCTCAACACAGTCCACTTAGAAGTTTGGTTATTTCGGAGACATTTAATGGTTTGTAAAAATAGTATCCTTGGATGGCATCACATGAATTCGCGACTAGAAAGTTGAGTTGGCTTTCAGTTTCAACGCCTTCGGCAATAACATTCATTCCCAGATTCTTCGCTAAGTTTATGATTGAAACAATAATTGCTTCATCCTTTTCATTTTTACTGATTCCTTGAATAAACGGTAATGCTATTTTAATTCTATTAATAGGAAGGTTTTTGAGATAGTTCAATGAGGAATATTCAGTTCCAAAATCATCAATGGCAAGTGAAATTCCCATTGTTTCAAATTTATCTAAAACCTCAATGATATGCGATTTCTCTTTCATTGCGATGCTTTCAGTAATTTCTAATTCTAAATACTTTGTATCTAGTCCTGTCTCCATCAATACGTTTTTCACTGTCTCAACTAAGTTATTATTTTGGAATTGTTTTATTGAAAGATTTACTGCCATTACAATTTTTGGATACCCTGCTTGCTGCCACATTAAGTTCTGTGCGCAAGCAATCTTTAAAACCCATTCCCCAATCGGAATAATTAAACCATTCTGTTCAGCAATTGGAATGAATTTACTTGGAGGAATCATACCTAATTCAGGATTATTCCATCTTAGAAGCGCTTCTAGCCCAATAATTTTCTTGGATTGACTGCTGATTTGAGGTTGGTAACACAATTCAAGTTCATTTCTTTCAAGCGCGTGATGTAGCATATTAGAAAGATGCATATTTTCAATAACAGTTGATTTCATTAATGATGAACAGAAAGCAAATTGGTTTTTTCCCAATTCCTTAGCTTTATATAAAGCGATATCTGCATTTTTGATCAGAGTTTCCGAATCTATACCATCGGTTGGGTAAATAGAAATCCCCATGCTACAAGTCAAGAAAACTTCGTTGTCTCCGCTAGTGAAAATATCATTAAAGCTTTTTTGAATCTTAAGCGCTGCATTTTTTGCATTTTCAATATCTTCAATATTTTCAAGCAAGATTACAAATTCATCGCCACCAATTCTGGAGATGATATCCGATTCTCGTAAGCTCAAAGATAATCTTAGCGCAACTTTTTTAAGAATATGATCACCAAATTCATGGCCTTTTGTGTCATTAATCATCTTAAAATCATCAAGATCAAGAAATACAACAGCCATCATTCGCTCTCTACGACTTGCTTGATTAATCGCATGAGCCATTATTTCGGTAAGTAGTCTTCTATTTGGTAACTCAGAAAGTGGATCGTGATTAGCATTGTATTTAATTTCCTCATCTGCTTTCTGAAGGCTATCCAGCATACCATTTATTTCATCAGAAACGATTCCGAACTCATCATTGTTCACTTGTGGTTTCAATCTTCTAGAAAAATCTTTGTCGTTTCCAATACTCCTTACTTCATTACTGATGTATCTTAATTTTAGCAAAATGTTTTGCCGCATATAGATGGACAAAATTAAAATACAGAATCCGCTTAATAACCATATGTATGCTGACACAGCATTTACACCAGATTTCCCTAATTGATAAATTGCACGATCCTTCTGTAGTGTCAGTTGGGATACTGGTTGGCCGTTAATGTCTTTCAATACGAATGAAGCCTCAATGACATTATCGCTAATATTGTGAAATATGATCGTATCTAGCCCTAAATTCTTGTTTTCATTATTCGATTTCGTAAATGGACTAATCGACAATTGAAATTTTAATTGATCTGCTAAATCTTTTATATATACTTCATCTAAATAAAATCCTATAATAAAATTTCCAAGTACTGGTCCCTCTTCATTACTTTTAAGTATTGGACTTGAAGCTATAATCATTGGACCTTCTGGTAAATTAATAATACCCTTGATGCTAAAGTTTGGATCGATGTTTTTTGTGATTGAGCTTTGGATTAAAAATTCATTTATAGATGACGAAACAGGCTTGAATTTCTGTTCAGTTTTATCAAAACTACTTTCATAAACAATCGTCCCTGTTGCATTGACATAGATCATCAAGTTTAAATTAAGGTTAACGAATACTTCAGGAACTAGATTTGCTTCAGTATATTGTTCATTTTTATCTGCGATAAATTTATAGGTATCATCCCAAACTGCCCAATCATAAGCAGTATTGTGTAGATTGTCAATTTGCTTTTCAATCGTGTTTTGGGTTCGCAAAACATCTTCGGTAATGCGGTTTTGTTCTAATTTAACTATTTGTTTAATCATAATATTATTTTGAATTACACTGGTTCCGAAAATAAGGAAAAAAAAGATACTAATCAAAATTAAAACTGTTTTGGTCCTGACTGACACGAAACTTCTTTTCTTCATTTTTTCCCTTTCGGTTCCATTTAATCTCAGAACAAATTTTCATACTTTTGCTAATTACTTAACTTTTCGAAATAATTAATTTTTTCGTAAATTGCAATGGTGCCCTGCCCCATAAATTGCTCCAAAATAGAATGGATTTTTAGACTCGATTGAACTGAATCGTCAGTGGAGCCGATGATTTATACTGGAGTGAACTATGCAATCTAACGGTATTATAATACAGAAACCATTGTTTAGTAAGAGCTTTGGCCTCGGTAAGTGAAGTAAACACTTCCAGGTTCAGGATTTCATCCCGCAATTTACTATTGAACGATTCACAGTCCCCATTTTCCCAGGGATTTCCCGGTTCAATGAAGGACTTGTTGAACTCTAACTTTCCAAATCATCTGACCTGTTCTTTGGCGATGAACTCTGGACTGTTATCGCTGCGCATATGCGTTCGAATCTCATGTCCTCCGCCAATAGCACGTAAACCCGCTGAATCAGCGGGTTTTCTATGTTCTAATTGTAAGTGACCACACAATGACCATACAAATCGAAATTCTATTTCTTCCATTTATTTAGTGGAGCAGGTGAGGAGATTTAATAGTATTTGTTTCACACTTTAACATCCCCTCAAATACACCCTAAATTCTCTAGTTTTCTTCCATTCAATTCCGCTTTAAAACGATTTGTATAGTCAGCAAAGCATATTAGTGGATAGGCTACACTAAACTGGACAGATAAAATAAGAGCCCGCAAGATCAAGGTAGAACTCAAGAAAACAGATTACATCGTATCCAGACGTCGAATGGGCCACATCATGAAGGAAAACGGGTTAGTTTCTGTCTATACGATCATTCAATTCAAAGTTCATAAGTGCACCTGTAATGAAGTCGCTATACCGAATCATCTGAACCGGGAATTCAATCCCGAGCTACCCTTCAAAGCCGTCGCCAGTGACTTGGCGTATGTCCGGGTCGCTGGGAAGTGGAACTAAATTTGCCTGTTGACGGACTTGTTTAATCGGGAAATAATTGGGTACAGTTTGCGGCAAGCATATTACGCTTGTTTCATCGAGTTGATGCACCCGCTTATATGAATGCAAAGGTATGTTTTCTCTGAATCATTGATTACGTAATTATATTCGCTTTTTAAATACTCAAAGATCCTCTCTACACACAACTGTGATTGTGGATATATTCCCCTAAATAATTCTTTAATTTCAACATCCTCATTCATCACTCTATTCATTTTCATTCTTCGTGCAAGGAAATTAAGATGTGTTAACAGTCTAAGATAATCAAGATTGTCAGTATTGAATTTGAACTGGAAAAAGTTTTCAATCAGTGAAATGATCTCATTAACTACTAAAGTAGTATTAAGTACTTCATTTACATCAGCACTGCTTGAACAAGCATTCATTATATGCAAAGCGATGAAACCAACTTCACTATCCGGTAGTTTTATATTCAAATTTTCTTCAATGTACTTAACAACTTTTTTGGCAACATTATACTCATCTTTATATAAAAGTTGAATTTCAGTAAGCATTGGACAAGGTAGTATAATATTTTGTTGAAGCCGTTCGATCGCAAAATTAAGATGATCAGCTAATAGAACATAGATAGATTCGTTAAGATCTCTTCCAAGATCTCCTTTTGCATATTTTACAGTTTGATCAACGAATGTAATATAGAGTGGTGACATCTTGGACAACGTAACGAACAATTTCTTGTATATATCAACTGAATTTGTTGTAAACACTTTTTCAAAGAGGACGGGATCGATTTCTGTACCTTGGTGTTTGCCAAAACCTATACCGGTACCCAACGCAATAAATTCATTATTGTTCGAGTCTCTAGCAATTATGGCATTGTGACTTAGGATTTCTTCAATACTGCACTTTTTCATATTTAGCCTTTCATTGTGTCGATTTCAGCTATTGCCGACATTTTTTATGACAACTCTATTAGATTAATCAGACAAACTTTTTGATTCAAGATTAGTTACAATTATTAATACGTCTGAATTCAAATTATTCTCCTTGAAAATTTTATGATCAACTCTTATTAAAGGATCACCAACTTTGCCTTTCTTGTTCATTGTAAAAGAGGGAACAGAAATGAGCCATCACTGGCTCATTTTGTTAATGCTCTGTGTCATCTAGTAAATGCTCAATTTAGTCGAAGAGAGTACTCAACACGCTTGAACTATCTGTCTTATTAAATTGAGATACTTCTTAACAGTATGTCAAAACAACTACAAACTTATTTGTCTTTCAACGTATGGAATTAAGATAATTTTTTCGACTACTTGAAACTCAAATGAACTAATGTTTATCCAAAGTAACTTTAAGTAAGAGTCTGTTTTTAAACTATACAAAGACAGTAAACTTTACTGAATCTCTTTAAATTTATTCACTTCTTGAACAAACCATTTCGTTATAACTTCTGGTCGAGTAATTGCTGTTCCTACTACAACAGAATAAGCACCCGCTTCAAGCGTTTTAAGAGCTTCTTCTTCGTTTTTAATTTTCCCTTCAGCAATAATTGGTGTATTCGTAATCTCTTTAATCTTACGAATTAGTTCAAGATTCACAGATGTTACGGTATTGCTTTCCTCAGTGTATCCAGAAAGTGTTGTTGAGATGATATCAAAATGTAAAGGTAAAATATGCATTGCCTCCTCAATCGTTGATATTTCTCCCATAATCAATACGTCAGGGTAGTTTCTTCTAATCAATTCAATAATTTGTTCAACACTTTCATTACCTGGCCTTAGTCTTGATGTTGCATCAATCGCGATTATTTCAATTCCAAGATCAAGTATTTCCTTGGCGCTTTGATAAGTGGGCGTAATATAGACATCGTATCCATCAACAAATTGTTTATTAATACCAATAATTGGTAATGTGACAACCTCTTTAATTTTAACGATATTGTCAACCCCTGTTGCCCTGATACCTGCCGCCCCACCATCCTGTGCAGCTTTTGCAAAGGCCACCATAATATCTGGTCCATACATCGGCCAACCAACTCTAGCTTGGCATGAAACTATCAATTTGTGTTTAATTTTCAAAAGCACTTCATTTCTCGTATTTTTCAAAATAAACCTACTGCCTTTCCTATAATTCCGAGTGCAAAACTCAACAATATGCAAATATACATACCTTTTCGATTTTTAACAAGAATTTGATAGAATCCTAAAACTAATAGCAAAGGAAGCACACTAGGCATAATTGAGTTTATTAATTCCATAAGAATTATTTTCTTTTGACCAATATTTAAAACTAAACTAAGTGGAACTTTTACAAATGAAACAATCATAGCACCAACAACCATCATACCTACAATAGTTGCGCCTTCAACAAATAAATCGATAATATTAGACTTCTTCATTTGTCTTACGATATTGGTTCCAAGTTTATGACCAAACTTGATAAAATACCAACGAGATCCTACATTCAGAAGAATGTTTGGAATTATGAAGAAAAAGGGTGCTATTATATTTCCTTCTAAAGCCATACCAGCAGCAATAGCTGCAGTAATTGTCATAAATACTGCTTTAAATACTGAATCGCCTATACCACTGAGCGGTCCCATAAGTGCTGCTTTCGTTGACGAAATCGCTTCAGCAGTAATTGGTTTTCCCATCGCTTTTTGCTCTTCTAATGCCAGAGATATACCTAAGACGGCATTTCCGGTGTATGGGTGACAATTAAAGAATTCATTATGTCGTTTTAAAGATTCAATAAATTCTTCCTTATTTGGATATAACTTTTTCAACGCCGGTATCATTGCAAAGCAGAACCCTAACGAAGTGTAGCGTTCGTAATTGATGGAAGTCATTGAAAAGAATGATCTCCAAAATGTTTGTTTTAATTCTTTCGATGTTAGTATGCCAGTAACTTCGGCTTCAATTTCATTTTCTTCAAAATCCTCAAAACTATCAGTGTCATTTTTGCTACGCAAAGTGAACAATGCAGATGCAATACAGAATGCTAATAGAGAAATTGCTAAAACATTGAGGTTCATGTAGACTGCTAAAATGAAACCAAATAAGAAAAACGACCAGTATTTTTTGAAATTCATCATCTTAAGGAGCATAGCCATTCCAACTGCTGGCAAAATACCAGCTGAATATGTTAAACCTTTTACTAGCAAAACTGGCATTGCTGCAACAATACTATTAACAAAGCCACTGCCGTAGAAAACTGCAAAGAATGTTGGAATAAAGAAAACAAGGAAGAAAATTGGGATCCCAGATAAATGTGTAAGTTCTATTTTTCTAATATTTCCTTGTTCAATATACTTGTCTGCACGATGCATCAAAAAGATATTGATATTCCAAGCAAACATAATTAATAACTGCGCTAGCAATCCAATAGGCAAGGCAAGAGCGATACCAATTGAAGGATTCCCGCCATTTGTTATTGCAAATACTGTCGCGAGCATTCCGGCGATTTGTGCATTTGGAGGAACAGAACCTCCAATAGGTAAAACGCCCATATACATAAGTTCAATAGTACCACCAACAATTAGACCTGTCTGAACATCCCCCATAATCAAGCCAACTAACGGACCAGCAAAAATTGGACGAGAGATCATCCAATATCCATATCCATAATTCTCAGTAATAACAATTGCTATAAATGCGCTAAGTAATAATGCTTGTAGAAGATTCATTTATTCCCCTTTCGTTTAGATGATTTTCACCAAGTTTTGTGATGCATCTGAAGGTGTAGTCCTAATTTCAAGAATAACACCATGTGAATCAAGTTTTTTAAAAATATCAACCATATGTTCATCTACATAAACAGTTTTCGATAATTGTCGGCGCCCATCTTTAAAATAAAGACCTCCAACATTTACAGTATTCAACTCTATTCCATTTTCGACTAAATACAACAAAGGATCAGGGCTTTTAACTACAATAAATATCTTTTTAATTGCATATTTTTTTAGTAATTCTACGGCCGTTTCTTTGTTTACTACAAAACACATCATGCCTACAGGGCAAGCAAATTCAAGTAATTCTTTCTGAGTAAGATCAGATACTGCCTCGTCATCAATTACCATTATAGCTTGGCTCTTATAAGCTAAAGTCCAAGCAAAAGCAACCTGTCCATGAATTAATCGCTCATCAATTCTTGTTAGTGTTATCATTTTTACCCTTTCTTTCTCTAGTATAACTTATGAATTTATTTAATCAACGAATCCAACATTTTATGAAACTTTGTTTTACATGTTGAAATTACTGTGATGAGATTCGGGTTCTATTTACGCTGATTTGGGAATTATCATAATCCAGCGAGCAACATAATGCATAAAGTAAATCAACAATAAAAAGTTGTGAAGTGCGTGAAGACATAGCTCCACTTCTAAAAACTGTCTCTTTAGAGCTTACAAATAAATTCATATCTCCAATTTTATTTAGTTGATTTGAAGTACTACATGTCACGGTAATAAAAGGAGTATTATTTCTTTGCAATATTTTTGCGATAACAACCATTTCTTTGGTATTTCCAGAATACGAAAAAATCACTCCGACATGTTGATTTGTAGAATTAACAGCTTGTACATATTGACGATCATATAACGAGTAACTTGCAACCAATTTACCTATTCGCATAAATTTATAGGTTGCATCCAAAGCAACAATATTCGATGCTCCTACTCCATAAAAATCAATAATGATTGCCTCATTCAACAATTTTGCAATTTTGATCATAAGGTCTTCATCAACCAACATTTTCGTTTCTTCAATTGACTTTATAGTTATATTGGTTATTTTCTCAATAATTTCGTGTGTTGTTTCATCTTTGTGAATTGAAGTAGTATCAAGAATATCTAAATGCAGATCATCAAAACTTTTAATTTCTGAAGCTATCATGATTTTCAATTTATTGAAACCTTTAACATCAATTTTTTTACACAACCTTACTATTGTAGCAGTCGAAGTATATGAAGCTTTTGCAAGTTCATAGATTGTCATATTTATAGTATCTTTTGAGTTTTTTAAAATGAAGTTTCTAACTTGATTTTCCGCTTCAGGTAAAGTTCTGTATTCTCTAAGTTTTATTAGCACACTCATTGTGTATCCTCCAGTAAATCAGAATGTTATATGAAACTATTATTAGCTATATAAAACGAACTAATTTAAATCTGCAAACAAACGGCAAGTCAACTTAATCGCTAAAATAATCATCAAAATGATATGGGGTGAATTTAATTTCTAATTCTTTAAGGAACTTCACAAATTCATCTTCATTTCTAATTTTGAAAAAAGATGTTAATGCTGTAACCAACTCATCTGTTTGTTTTCCACAATCAAGGACTTCCATTAATTTGAAAATATTATTCGAGTCAATTATGTAATGACTATCATTCGCTTTTTCTACATCAACAGAATACTTTATTATATTTCTGTCTTCATCCGAAAACTCCGAAAGAAAAAAAAGCTGATTTGTATCTAGATAATACACTTTCCGATAAGTCTTTAACACATAATCATAATTCACGGTATATTGGTGTTCCATTTTTTACCCCCTAATTTAGGTCAAAGGTTTAGTGCTTTTTTAGTCGCATCCACTTGATCATTATAGAAAATTGCTTGAACATCTGCTAAATACTCTTTGGAAACTAAATGGATAGACTCAAGACACGTAATCGGTAACAAGAGTTTTGTAGCGCCCGCATTCTTTGCAACTCTGAAAATATCATTTAGCTTCGTAATTTCAGACAAAGAACCAGCAAGATTATAGTGACCGACAATGGCAAGACCTGACAATACTGGTTTTTTAAGTCCGGCTGAACATAAACTGATGAATCCTGTTAAGGACATGTTATCACACACATCCGCTCCCTGGCTGTCTGAGAACGATGAAAGAAAATCATGGCTCAATATTGAACCCTGAGTAAACACGGCTAGAATAGTCTCTAAAATGCTGTGAAGCGGCATTGAAGCATTCCTTGACACTTTTGATGTTTCCAATCCCTTCGATCTGAAATTTACCGTCGCCGGATACTATTTTACTTTCAAGTTTAAAAACTCCCGGCATTTCACTATAATAACCAAACCCAATTCCAAAGACATGACCCGGTTCCGAAATATCGGCTGAGATCAACGTTCCTTTAGGTTGTTCTGTCGTATAGATAATGGATTCCTCATTGGTTTCCAAATCTCTATATCCCAAATTGATATTAGAAAATTCGCTTCCCATCATCTTCTTAAGTTGTTCTTTTACTCTTCTTCTGCCTTCAATGGCATAATCCAATATTTCTTTTAATTCATCTTTCGTGGACACTTCAACTTCCTCAATTTTTTTAAATACTATTATTATATTTTTTCAAGGCCTACTTTATAAAACAGAAACTGTTCCTGAAAAAGGCGCAACAACTTCTTTGCCTTTTATTTCGATCGCAAATCCATCACCTAAGATTCGATCACTAAATGTTTCGTCTTCAACCATTTCGATTGGAATAATAATTCCGTTCATCGGAGCTAAAAACTGGTCTGTCTTCATTTTATTTCTCCTTCAACTGCTTTAATAAGTTATGGTAATCATCGATTAATTTTTCAGGCGACTTAACAATTCGTTTGGATAATCCCAAGAATAAAATATCGATAATATATAGCTGTTCATAGCGAGAAAACATTGTAGAAATTCTTGACTCTGCTCTCTCTCTATCTGGAATCAGGAGTTTTACATCTCCCATTTTCATTAAAGGATTACTTGATTCATTGGTGAAAGTAATGATCTTTGCACCATTTTCTTTCGACCTGCGAACCGGAATCAGAACTTCGCGTGTATGTCCTGTATAACTGATTGCAACAACGACATCCCGGGATGTCGTTGTTGTTGAATTTAAAACACCAAAATTACTGTCGTGATGATAGATGCATTTCTTTCCGATTCGTATCAATTTCTGTTGCAGATCGGTTGCAATCAAACTTGAAGCTCCAACTCCGAAAAAATATACCACATCAGCATTTTCAAGAAGATCGATTGCTTCCGTGAATAAACTGATTGGATTCAACAGTGCAATATCATTACATGACTGGTTGATCAAACTAAGTAATTTTGATGGTAGTAATTCAAACTCATCCGCCAGTGAAATAATCTCACTTGATTGCTTATAATTCTCCTGCATTGAGTTCTTCGCCAGATCTACCTTAGTTTCAGCAAAGGATTTATCGTTGATTTTGCGAACAAATCGGCTGATTGAGGAACTTGAAGTTCCAATCTTAGCAGCTAAATCATGAATGCTTAAATTGATTACTTCTTGAGAGTTTTGCAAAAAATAATCAGCAATAATTTTTTCGGATCTTGAAAACTGAGTATATTGGTTTCTTATTTTGTGGAGCATATATCCCCCTTGGCGTTAATAGCTTTATCTATTTATCTCATACTTCGAATCAATCTGCAATTACCATTGATCGTTATCGGTTCACAATCAGCTGGAATAAGGATTGTTTCCGTATAGTGGAGTTTGAATTCTTCTCCGTCACACATGATTTCACAGTTTCCGTCGACGCAAGTCAAAATGAAATACTTCCCATTCGTTTCAAGTGTAATGAAATTACAGATGTCAATGATCTCAGTTGTAAAATCCGGATGATGAATCGCTCTTCTGATCGAATTCGATGTTCGTTCGATTACCGGAAAATGGTGAAGTTCACTTTTAAGAGCCGGATCAAGAATCGCAAATCCTTTTTCTAAATCTAGTCCCCTAGGTCTTCCATAATCATAGATTCTGTAAGTAATACCACCGAATGATCCAATCTCGATTGCAAGCATATTTTTACCGCAAGCATGCAGCATATGTGCAGGTACCATCACGAAATCACCCGGTGTTACTTCAACTTTATTGACATACTTTTCGAGGGTTCCCTGAACTGCAGCATCAAACAAAACTTCTTTATCCGTAATCGTAGTTCCGACTACGATTGATGCGCCTGGATCACAATCAAGAATATACCAAGATTCGTTTTTACCGAAATCTCCGACTTTCTCTGCCGCCATATTGCCTGGATGAACTTGAATCGAAAGGTCTTCAATCGCATCAATGTAAGCAACTCTAATCAACTGAGTATCATTTGATTCCCCGATCAACTCGTGATGATGCTCTTCAATCAGTTCTTTAAACGTCAGTCCGTGGTATTCCGGATTTAGAATCTTGTTTTGACTTCCTTTATACGCGCATATCTCCCGACATATTCCGATATTTTTATAATCAAGGTGACGTATTTTCGTCAAACGACTTCCCGCCCATACACTTTCGATATAGACCGGCTCGCATTTAATCGGCCGCATAGATCTCCTTCACCCACTCGATTTTTCCGTTATATTTATAACAGCGATAAGGAAATCCATGAATTTCAATTGCTTTATGATCTTGTTTACTGGCAGGAAGAGAACAAGCAGCAACAGCCAAGACTTCATCGCAAGTATTTATGATGCGATGAGCATAATGACCATTGATATAATGCAACGAACCGGCAAATATTTTCTCAGCATAGAACTCCTCTTTTCCATCCCAGAACAACAAAAAACCTGTTCCTTTTAAGCCATAATAATATTCATCGCAATCAGCATCTCCATGATAATGACCGCTTGTCATGGCACATTCTCCATCAACTGTGAAAGGATTGATATAAGTAATCCCCCATTGCAGGTTACCCTTAACGAAATCGGTTCGATTGAAATTTTGATTCGCAACTTTATAAGCTAATTGATCTCCAAATTCTTTAATAGAATCATTGTTCTTGTATACATTTGTACATTCACTGATCTTTTTTTGACGCCAGACAACGTTCTCACCGCTCAATTCGCATTCATCCCAAAACTTTTGAATGCCTTTTGGTTCTCTTACAATTTCCATTTTTTTCTCCTATCGTTTCTTGTAACGTTTATAACCATTTTTCAGATATGTTTTATGAATAACGCAGGGCTGATAACCAATGTTCTCAATGATATAGTCATCAATCGTATTTGGAACAACCACAATTTCCAAGTACTTCTGATGGAATTTGAATTCCGGATTCGACTTCGAATAAACGAGCACTTCTTCACCGTCGACTAAAGATAATACGGTAAACTGATTATGATTATTACATTCGTAGATGCACTTTTTTTTGAGTTCGACACGGCTTGTCTCATAATACATAAGATCCGTTTGACCCACTACATATTCCTTATATTCGTCCGTATTTTTGATCAAGATCGGATCGATAACGATGTTTTTTTTGACCCATTTCGAGTCTCTTTCTTTGTGCAGAACTTTTTCTCCGTTGATCAAATGGATAGGTCTCAATTTTCCTTCCTTATCACGGCGATTGTAATCATACACTTTGTAGGTATACGAACCTATCGTAAGTGAGCCCAGTTCAAGGATAAATTGATTCTGGCCTGAGGAATGAATTGTTCCGGCCGGTAACATAACTTGGGTTCCGATTTTGGAATCGATCGAATTCACATATTTTTGGTAGTCGATGTCGATACCTGTACGTTCGGATAATTTCATCAAATCGATAAACTCTTGCGGATCTTCTTTTTCGTCGAATCCAACATACGTTTTCGCATTATGTCCCGTCGCCACTATATAATATGCTTCATCCTGTCGGCCAAACTCATTGTAATTTTCAATCACAAAATCTTCATCCGGATGTACCTGAATCGACATATTTCCATCGCTGTGCCAAGAATCATCATAGTTGAAACGAATAGGGAAATAGCCTTCAAATTCGGTGTATGCTTGTTTGCCGAGAATTTTTTCGCCGGTACTCTGCATAAACGTTGAAAATGGAATATCCAAGTAATTATTCTCGATATCAACAACGATACTGACTTCCATCGGGATAAACTCGAAGATCCATGCGATATTTTCAGACATATCCTTCGGCAGATTTCTGATTTTACGAATAAACTCGCCGCCCCAAATTCCTTCTAGGTAAACCGGTTTAGCTCTGAATGGATATTGACTCAATTTCTCTAATATTAATGAAAGTGTCTTCCCGTCAGTCATCGCGTAAGTAGCTTCACTGTCACTCACATAGAGGTCGATTAAATTATTTTGAATCAATTCTTTTCTGTGATGGACCACTACTTCAAAATCAACAAAATAGTTACGGCGCATCAACAAATTAAATTCCCGTTTCGATCGATCTCCGATATTTTTAAATTGGCCTTCTCTGGCTCGCACTGCAGCATTTTTAGGTATAACATCCAAATAGATGATCAAAGAGTCGGAATTTCTGAATAAATCACATGAGCTTCCTAATCCATATAGGATTGAAAGTTCCTTTGATTTCAAACTTTCACATTTTTCTTCAGCTAGAGTCGGATCAATCAAATCATTGATTCTTCCGTTGAAAAGTTTCCCAAACAATAATACCGGATCTTCATCAAGATTGTTTGGAAGATTGTCGGCAGTCATCGAATTGATTTCTGACTCTGTTTTATATAGTTCTTCCATCGATGCGAAAAGTGCATCAATCGTCAGTGTCGATTTCAGATAGTCAATCAATTGATTGAAATTCGCGCCTACATAACCATCGATCAGAATATTTTTTTTCCCTTCATGAACCCCGTCTTCAATAGCTTTCTTCAGACTTTTAAATGTATTTTCCTTGCCGAAAATCACACCCTTAGATAAATTCGTAGTTAATTCAATTTTATTAATTGCACTGAAATCATCATATTTCAGAGGTTTAAACATGAAACTCATAATGTATTTCTCCTTTTTGTTGTAAAGATGTAAAAACTGATGTCTCCACACCTAGTGTTAGTTGTTTTACTCTATACTTCTACACTGAAATTATCAAGATTAACCTGTTTAACTCTGATCATGTATTTCAAGCCGAACCCAGCGATAACAGCAGTCGTATAGCCAAGCAGATAAGTGATTGGTTGTGTATTTAACAGTGCTCTTAAAATTCCGGAAACGTTAATACCTTCCGTTCCCGGTAACAGACACAAACGAAACCACCGGAAATCATTCCTAAAAATGGATTACCGCCATAATTTTAGAAGGTTGGACGGCTAACTCTATGTTCTAATAAATAAATAAATAACGTGCAGATAATACGTTTTTACTGTCCCAATATTGGAACTTCGGCAATTGTAAACAAGTTCAATAAAGCGAACCAAATCAAGTTGAAAATCAGATTACTTATTTATTAATTCCAAAAAATAATCTGATTTCGGCAATTACTAATTTAGCTGTGTAAATGCTTTAATCAAAAAACTACAAACACTGCAGGTGTTTTCTTTTGCATACCTGAACTATTAATCGATTGATCCGCGTATTTAAGCCAGGAATATCTTTAAGCTCTAATGAATTTTCATCAGCCACTCTCAGCCTAAGAATGAACTGAAATTCATTCTTTTCACTTAAACCTTTATATAATACTTAAAAGATTTAAATGCATCTAGTTAGCTTTAGAAGAAACCATACCTAGACCATGCAACCAAACCTTGAAATTTTGAATTTCATGATATTTTTTACTTTCCCCATAGCTCGTAATATCTTTAAGGATTAAAAATTTATCCGACATTTTATTTCCTCCTCTCTATTTTGAGGAATGTACTTGCTAGAATTTCTATGAAACTTTAGCAACTAATTTCATTATAGACATCTTGAAATTATATTGCAATATTAATATTTTTAATTACATTTTATGAAATTCATTTTCATTTTTAAAATTATGTGTATAATGTTAATTAGATGCACGGTGAAATTGATAATCAACGCGGTTCTCAATAAATTACCTTGATTTGCATAAGAAAGGGGGAAAATAATGCCTATTGTTTTCAGTAGAGTTGAAGAACGCTTAATTCATGGCCAGGTTACATACTCTTGGTCGAAAGCACTTAATTATGATGTCATAGTTGTGGTAGATGATTTTTCTGCAAATGATGAAATTGTGAAGAGTATGCTGGTTCTTGCTTGTCCAATCGGAAAAAGCGTTTATGTATTCAATGAAAAGACTGCTATTGAAAAGTTAAATCAATTTTCAAAAAAAGTATTTCTCATTGCAAAAAGTCCTTTAACTTTTTTGAATCTAATCAAACATGATATTAAAATTACAAGTTTGAATATTGGAAGTACAAACTTTGCAGAGGGAAAGAGAGAAATTTTTCAAACCGTATTTCTGTCTGAACCCGAAATTCAAGCTATTAGGGAGATGATTAACCTCGGAATCCCTTGTGAAATTCAAAAGTTGCCAACAACAGCTAAGAAAAAAATGTCAGAATTAATCTAAGGAGGAAAGAAAATGACATTATTTAATGCATTGATTGTTGCGATCGTTATGGGTTTATTGTTAACTGAAAATCTAGGTTATGGTCACATTCAAATTAGTCGCCCCGTAATTGCCGGGCCAATTATTGGTTTGCTTATGGGTGATTTGAAAACCGGATTAATCGTTGGTGGAACAGTGGAGCTAATGTTTATGGGGGTATTTCCAGTAGGAGGAAGCGTTCCACCAAATGCTCAGTTTGCAGGAATGATGGCAACTGTACTGGCTATTTCATCAGGTGGAAATCCAACTGTTGGTATTACATTAGCATACCCAATTGGTATATTTGCTCAGTTTGTTTTATTGTTGGATTATAACATTAACCTTTTTATTGTACATAGAGCTGATAGTCAGGTAAAAGCTGGAAATATAAATGCAATCACAAAAAACCTATATTTATGTTTACTTTGTATGTTTCTAACATGGACATTATCCTCATTCATTGGCGTATATTTAGGAAGTACCTGGGTTGCTGGTGTATTTAAAGCATTGCCAGTCTGGTTGAGATCCGGATTAACCATCGCCGGTGGTTTAATGCCAGCAATGGGAATGGCTATGTTAATAAAAATGATGGATTTCAAGAAATATTGGACTTTCCTTGCTATCGGTTACGTTTTGTCAGCCTATCTTAATTTGAATATCCTATCTATCGCAATTCTAAGCATTGCAGTGGCAACATCGATCTACACCCTCGGAAATAGCAATAAAGAGGATGATTTTGCGGAAGAAGTGGAAACATCTACCATTCAACAAATAATTACAAAACAAGATTTGAAAGGTCTCAACATTAGATCCTACTTTATTGGATCATGCTTAAACTACGAAAGATATTTAGGTTTGGGATTTAGTTACGCAATGTTGCCAATTTTAAAAAAGTTATATAAAGGCGATGAATTAAAAGAAGCTGCATTACGTCATACGGAATTCTACAATACTCATCCTTGGATGCATAATATTGTACTTGGTGTCACAACCGCACTCGAAGAACAAAGATCATTGGGTGCTCCCATTTCAACTGACTCTATCTCCGCGACAAAAGCGGCAATTATGGGGCCTACAGCGGGGTTCGGCGATTCATTCTTCAAAGGGGTTGTGGTCACTATTGCAGGAGCCTTTGCTGCTGGCTTAGCACTTGAAGGAAATCCAATAGCACCTTTCGTATTCATTATTCCATGTCTGATAATTATGGTTTTGGTTCGATATTATGGTGTCGTCCTTGGATACAAATATGGAACAAGACTAATTCTCCAATTAAAAAAATCCAATGTAATTGAGAAATTCGTTCAAGCGTCTACTATCGTGGGATTCATGGTGACTGCAGGATTGATTACTAATTACGTTAAGTTCAATTTAGTGACAGTATTAAAAATGTCTGGTACTGAGATTAAACTCGCCAGTTTATTGGATTCGATTTTACCGAAACTTTTGCCTTATACATTAGTGTTCGTATACTACTGGATCTTAAAAAAGAATCCAAAAAATGGAATATATTTGACATTAATACTTTCTTTTGCACTCGGTATTATTGGTGTAGTCTTACATATACTTTAAGGTAAATTTTAATTAAGCGAAATCAATTTGATGTTTGAATTGTAAACAAATTTCATTAGTACTAATTTGATTAAAATAGGCAGTTTCCCATGCAGAACTAACATCAATAAAACAGACACTTACAATAAAAGTGCCTGTTTTTGTATTCAGTTATTCCGAAAAAATCACTGCTATGGAGGACCTCCCAAGTTCGGTAAAATTGAATTATTTGCCCAAATAAAAGAAAATTCTTATATTGAAACCAAATTAGTAAGAGTAATCCATACTAAAATCAATAATGAGCAATTAATACAATACTAGAGAAACTAAATTATAAAAATAAGGTAATGTCGAAATAAATTGTTGATTTTAATTAAATTTCGAAATTTTTCTCTAAACTTTGATCGAAATCTCAAAATTTCGAGTTGCGTGCATTAGACGTCCCTTGTCCAGTTTCCAACTGATTGTCCTCACATCTCGACCGGGGGGGAGTCCGGCCGAAATGCAAGGAACCAATCGCGGATATATTTCTGCCATTCCTTTTGAAATGGCAGTTTATCCATATCATTAAATAATCTAGACAGACATTCAGCTTCAGTCGCTTCGACATAGATCAACTCAGTACCGAGTACGGTTGCCAGTCGTTGCCGCTCAGTTTGAAGTGGATAGCCACCGATGATCCAGGCTTGCGACCATTTGCCAGTACGCGTTTTGATTTGATCGAGTAGACTATCTCTGAGTTGGAAGACATTGCTTGCCAGCTCAGTTGGTTTATCATAGGTAGGTAATAATGTGATCGCTTGATACAGTTCATCGAGATCCAGGACAAGATCTTTGTGTCCCTTACTGGCTCTTACATAGCTGGTCTTTCCTGACAGTGGTGCACCATAGACAATGTAGACACGTTGTGGCATTGCTTGACCAAAACCTTCATGGATCGCATTGTGACAGCGATGATGTACTAACAGAATGTTCTTTGGATTTAGACTGATGTTTGCATCGTTCACATTCTGAGGTGTGAGTTCTTTGATATGGTGCCCAATACAATCAATGTCTCGTAAGATCGTCTCTTGACAGTGTTCACAGACAAGTCCTTTGTTTGGATTGCTGCGTTGAATCATGAGTTGTTTGCGTAAGTTGATCCATTCAGGGCTTTTATAGAAGTCAGAGAGAACTTGATACTTCGCCATTACCAGTCGCCTTGTTTGGCTAGACGCTCACATAGTTCCAACTCTTGTTTTTTGAGCTGCAACATCTGAGGATTATCGGAGTAGTGTTCCGGGTCTTTATTCTTCAGAAGACCGAAGAGTGCTCCGGTATCTGGAGGCTGATGTTTTTTCGTGATCTCGGTATAAGTCACCGATTGACCACTTTCAGTCTTTGTATAGACTTTCTTTTCTTCATAGTCATAACCAAGCGCTTTCTTGATCAGAGCATTCTCGAGTTCAGTGATTAGGGATTCTTTCCCCTTTTTTAAGGACTTCAATAACTCCGGATAAGATTTCTTGTAAACTTCTAAAGTTGTCACAGAAATACTGAGGTTTTTTGCGATCTGATCCTCACGAAGTCCATCACGAGCCCATTTCTCAATCAGGTGCAGTTTGGCTTGAACAGATTCCCATTTGCTTTTTGCCAACGTACCACCTCATTACAAGGAAACGGTAACATACAAAAAAACTCTGGTATATACCGGAGTTTTTGAAGAATATTTGAAATATTAATCACTATTTCTTATTTTCAATTCTATCATTTAATGTACTATTCATTAATTTAACACTTGGATTATACTCTATTTAAAGAATATAGAATAATCTTTTAACTCTCGTTCATTCTTGGTTCGATCATAATCTTCATGTTATTATATGCATCTTCATCGCTAATTAGATCAATGAATACCCTGGCACCCTCTGGATCAAATTGGGTGCCTGAATTTCTTCTAATTTCTTCGATAGCCTCTTCCTTTGTCATCGCTGACCGATATGCCCTATCGTTAGTCATAGCATCAAACGAATCAACAATAGCCAAAATGCGAGATAGAAGTGGTATTTTCTCTCCAATTAAGCCTTGAGGATATCCTTTACCATCCCATCTTTCGTGATGGGAAAGGATATATTCCGCTATGGGTATAAGCTCGGAAGTTGCTTGTGCAACCCTAAAACCAACTTCAGGATGTTTTCTCATTTCAACCCATTCCTCATCACTAAGTTTACCCGGCTTTGATAAAATTTCAGCACTTACGCCCATTTTACCAATATCATGCAAGGTGGCTAATAACTCAAGTTCATTAAGTTGATCATCTGTCAGAGACATAGCTATTCCAATTGACTTTGATAGTTGTACCATTCTCGCTGCATGTTCTTCTGTTTCTTGGCTTTTCTCAAACATCATTACTTTTATAGATGTCATTATTGAACTATGGGCACTTTTGCTTTCTAATAGTTTGCGCCTAGACATAGATTCTTCAGCGGTTATCAAAATGTTATCCATCGTCTCAGTGCTTATGGTCTTTGTTGCATGTCCTACAGAAATACTGGGATAAATCAAGCCCCCATCTAACGCGTATCCTTTACAAGTATTGTATATTCTGTTACATATTTGTTGAGCTGATTGGCTGTCAGTTTTGGGAAGTAAAATTCCAAACTCGTCTCCTCCGATTCTTGAAATAATATCTTCCTCCCTACAGCAGCTTTTTAAAATTTTAGCTATTTCAATAAGCAATTCATCCCCCTTAGAATGCCCAAAGCCATCATTTATTAACTTCAAACCATTAATATCTCCCATAATAATCGAAATGGGCAATTGTCTAGGGGTATCTAGTCGTTTTCTCTCCTCTTCAAAAAAAATTCTATTATAAAGTCCTGTTAAAAAATCGTGGTAGCTAATATATGAAATCTCTGTATTTTTAAGGGCAAGTTCTTTATTGGCAATGATTAACTCTGTTGTTCGCTTTTCTTTCTCTTCGTTTTGAAAGATGAGTTCTCTATTTGCAATGTCCAGCTCCGCGGCACGTTTATATTCGGTAATATCTTTAGATACGAGAACAAATCCTATCCGAGTATTATAATTATCTCTACCTTCGGAAATGGATAGAATTATTGGGATTTTTTCACCGTTTTTAGACATCATGAATGCTTCAATACCTCTCACAGGACATGTGTTCAGTAATTCGGTAATGTTTGTATTTTCTGATTGGCTATCCAAGAGAAAGAGCCTCTCCAGCGGTTCTCCAACCAATTCACTTTGGTTGAATCCCAGCAACCGTTGAGTTGCTGGATTAATGTTTACTATCAATCCATATGAATTTGTAAGTACTATCAAATCGATGATTGTCTGGAACAATTTTTCTGCGATAAAAGATGGAGTCATTGCCATCAGCTTGTACTTGCTAATGGAATAATAAATTCCAATCGACCAAATTACTCCTGCTATTGGTGTTACATCCGGGATATTGAATCCCGGAATCAAGGCTAATACCATGATGGCCATTCCCGTTAATAGCGATAGTGCAGATGTACTAATAAGTACCCTTGCCTGGTTTCGTTCTCTTTGAGATGTCGCTCTTTTATTTATTCCATAGCTAATAACCATGCAAAAACTAACATATACAATTATGAAAGCAATTGACGACCAGAACCATATTGAATCTGTTTTCCAACTTATTATCCAGCCATTGCTTTCGTTGGAATAAGTCTTTATAAAAAAATCCGATGTTATTTCCTTATACGAAAAAATAATGCTTGGGAGATAACAAATAATATAGATCCACCAATGTTTTAAGAGATTTTCTTTTTTTGCAAATACAAAAAAGAAGTGGAGTCCTATGCCCACAAAGAAAAAGCACCCGACTAAACAAACTTTATACCAGAAAACGAAAGCTACCGCATCATTCGCAGAAATATATAAAGCGGTAGCAAATGACCAGATGATAAGGCTCAAATTGAGGGCAAAGAAAAGTCTGTTTAGAAGCGACCGATTATCCATCCGTATAACATTAAATCCCAGAAAAACATATAAGACAGAAGCAATCGTCAGTAAAAGCGAAAATATGTTCATAATGTCACCTGTTCAATAAAAAGATCTTTATTGACAATGACTAAATCCATTGCACGTTTCTCTTTCTCTTCGTTCTGGAAAACCAGCTCTTTGTTGGCAATAAGTAGTTCTGCTGCTCGTTTATCTTTTTCTTCATTTTGATAAGCCACTTCCTTGTTCGCTAAGATCAGTTCGGCAGCTCTTTTATCTTTTTCTTCATTTTGAAAAGCAAGTTCCTTATTGGCATCAAGCAATTCTCTAGTGAATTCCTTTAATGATCTTTTTCCGTAAGAATTGCTACTCATGAAAATGATCTCCTTTCATAAATATCATAAGTTTATGCACTTGATGAATATTACTTTAAAAACTATGAAGTTAGATCACTTTTGAAATTTTCATATTGATAATCTTTTGCGTTTCTTCATTAAGGAATCCATTGTAATTCTCAAAATGGTTTCTCCCCGCCTATTCGTCTAAATTAAATATATGCTCTAATGTAAGACCTATATTTTTATATTACTACTAAAATAGATTGATAGATAGATTTTGCGATATTAGATATCCATAAACTGTTGCGATATTAGATATCCATGAACTGTGCAATATAACCCTAAGGAAATATTACGTGCTGGAAAAGTGCGTTATAGCCTTTAAATAAAGGGTTTAGAGAACGAAAAAAGGGATCGATACTTTTCGAGAAAATCGACCCCTCTTTTTTAACTATTTTTGACTACGAAAAAGAGAACCCTTAGGAGTTTCACCTAATCGCCATGTTACTCATAGGGGAAATTCATGGCAGGTTCTTGGAAGTATTATAACTTATTTTTTTGTAGACTGCTTATTCTAAATTTACCTGAATTGCATTTTCTTCTGTAAGAGATTCCCAGAGTTTCAGGATCACATCCACATATCTCGGATCCAATTCCATGCAGTAACAGGTCCAATCTAATTGAACTGCCGCAATCAGCGTAGAGCCGCTGCCTCCGAAGGGTTCATAAACGAGTTGATCTCGTAAGATGCTGTTCTTAATTAAACGTCCTATCAACGGTACTGACTTAATGGTAGGATCCAGGTCACTTTTCATCGGTTTATTTTCATAATGAATTATCGTTTGGGCTCGTAGAATCGTCGCACAAGCGTAAATGTTTCCCAAGGGTATCGAGTTACCCTCACTTGTCTTTCGACTCTTCAATCGCTTCTAAAGCAGTCTCAATATCGAAATCATCTTCCGCTGCCGTTAAGGTAACCATCTTGATTAAGAGTTCTTCAAAATCTTAAAGTTTGAACCCGGCCATTCCTCAAACGATCTGAACTTCGAGTATCCATAAGAGATCTGTTAACTTTAAATTGAGAATTAATTGAAAATTCATTTTCTCGCGCGCGTAATTAGTACTATCTGCTTTGTTTTATCTTTCTTCTTTTCTTTTTTTTTTCTTTATCTAATTCTAATTCTGTACCTTGACTTCCGGGAATTGTCTCCGACACTTTCCAATTCACTTTTTCGTTGCTTTCGCGTTGCTTTCTACGCTGTTCCTGCATACTAATAAGGCTTGTTTCAAAGATGATATAGAGTTTCTCACTATTTTGGTTCTTATCCAAATTATAAACTGAGATCACTCCGTCTTAGACATCCATCATGCAATACTTTTGGAAAACGAGGATCTCCTCTTCCATTCGCTGGACAGGAGTTTCCTGTTCTACAGACAGCATCTCAGACGTGTATGGGACATTTGAGTAGTATCAATGAGTTCAGTATTATTGGTAATCCTGACTATCAACCCGCATAACCAATCCATCTCAAATCCGTTTATTTCTCATAAATTTCTTCAGTTATGCCACTCTTTTCATTTCCTCGCGCGCACGTTATTACTACATACTGTTTTATCTTTTCTTTATCTTTTTCTTATTCTAAATCTAATTCTAATTCTGTCTAATGACCTATGTGACATTTCAGTGACTTATCATGGACATTCCCTGTTTGCTTTTCGCTCGATGTCGCTTAATTTCACGGTTATTTTCATAGATTGTATTTAGAGTCGCAAAGGTTTATAAATCTCAAATTCAAAATTTTGATAAAATATTCTTAATTTTTTCTTTTAAAAACTTAAAAAAACTTTTTGATTTCAGAATGATTACTTTGATTATTTTCGGACTATGGTTTCTTTTGAAGGTTTCGCGCGCGCGTAATTAGTACTATCTGCATTGTTTTATCTTTCTTCTTTTCTTTCTCTTTTTCTACTTCTACATCTAAATCTACTTCTACTCTGTATCGTGACATATTGGACTTGTCATTGACCTCAACTGTAAGTTATAATCCAACACACAAGCCCTTAATGATCAACAAGGTTAAACCAGAATTTCAGCTCCTAAGAGGTTGATATGGATGCGTGCAGGCAGTGAACTTTAGTCTAATAAAAACACCCCAGCGGTAGCTGGAGTGCGGCACAACAAAAACTTTACAGGGGTCTTTGTTGTACTGACATTATAATAAAAACAAGGAGGAATGCATATATGGCAGCGTATAAAGATCCGAAAACAAAAAAGTGGTTTGTCAGTGCTGCTTATCGAGATATCACAGGGAAGGCCGTCGTTCATACCAAACGCGGCTTTGATTCTAAACGTGAAGCCCTCAACCATGAGACTGATTTCAGAAAGAGTTTGAATCCACACGCCAGTCAATCGATCACTTATCTGGAGTTAATGGAGAAGTTTCTAGAGAACAAGAAAGGTACTGCCAATTCGGATTCGATTCATGAATATAGGCATGTAGCTGATTTATTCTTCACTTCCCTCTATCCAAAAAAGCATACTTCGGTGAAGTCGAGAGACTATATCACGATCCGGTCAGCCATTCTGGATTCTGAATATTCGAAGAGCTATAAAAATAAGGCCATAACCCTATTAAAGTCAATTTCGCGCTTTGGCTATAATTTCTATGATTTTAAAGATCAAGCCAAGATGTTGGCCAAGTTATCGACGAATAGTGACGATAGGAAAGACATGCAAGTTTGGACTCCTGCACAGTTTGATCTCTTTATTACTCATGTTGGCAGTTATGTCTATAAAGCCTATTTCACCCTTCTCTTCCGGACTGGGCTTAGAAGAAGTGAAGGTAAAGCGCTCCTGAAAACAGATCTGAAAAAAGGCATTCTGAATATAGACAAAAGCATACGATCGAATACCGCTGGTTTCAGACCGCTTAAAAACGTCGCCAGCAGGCGGAAGATCAAACTCGATGATCATATGGTAGAAATGCTAAAACCGCTCCTGGATCAACCGGGCCGCTTCCTATTTGGAAATGAAGAGCCAGTTGGGATCAGTTCCATTCAACGTCAATTTGTTGAAGGAATCTCGCGTTGCAATCTTTTCTTGAAATCAAATAATCAACCATTAATCCCAGTGATCAGGGTTCATGATCTTCGACATAGCCATGCCTCTAATTTAATTAGCATGGGAGCCAATATCGTCGCCGTCTCAAAACGTCTAGGTCACTCTGATGTGAATATGACATTGAAAGTATATACGCATTTGATGAAAGAGTCGGAGGATAAGCTTATGTCCATCCTCGATACATTTTGAACAACTGAGCCCTAACCGGGCTCTTTATTTTATGGAGCAGGTTTATTTTAATTTTAAATAGCGATATTTTTTTGATTTGTATAGTCAATGTATAGTCAGAGCGAAAAAAAAGCCCTTAAACAGGGCGTTAAATGCACTTGGAGCAGGTGAGGGGAATCGAACCCCCGTATCGACCTTGGGAAGGTCGCGTTCTACCATTGGACTACACCTGCAATTTTTACTGTAGTTTTATTTTAACATAAACAAACAAATAATGAGCACTCATGTGTTAAAAATTGCATTCAAAATGAATGTTTCTACGTTCGAATTTACTGCTGATCTAAAAATAGTTCAATGATCGTATTCACACCGTCCTCTTCATTGGAATCGGCAATCAAGTCAGTCACTTCTTTTACGGAATCGCCCGCATTCTTCATCGCATACCCGAATTTTGCGTAGCGTATCATTTCGAGATCATTATTACTGTCTCCGAACACAAGCACTTCATCGCGAGAGATCCCCCATTTCTCGCATAACATCTCAAGCCCGGCCCCTTTTGTGATACCCGGAACGATCAGATCGATATTATTGGGACCGCTGGTAACCGGAAACATCAGTTCACCGAATGACTCTTTAAACATTGGCACATAACTTGCGGCAGTTAAGTTTCTGAAAATGAAACTGAACTTCAGAATTTGGTCGGAAATTTCGTCAAAAGAATCCACTCTTTTTATACGATGGAAATAACGTGTTGCTCCCTCAAAAAGTTCTTGATCGTTCTTTAGCACATACGCATTGTTCTTTCCGCAGATAATGACTCGCATGGCCGGATTGACCCGAATGAAGTCCATAACTTGACGATTGAGATCCTCATTAATTTCGACTGAAAATAACTCTTTGCCCTGATCGATGATGAAAGCTCCGTTTTCTGCTACGTAGGTGATCTCGTCTTGAAAGTCTTCAAAGAAAGATTTCAATTGAAAATACTGATTTCCACTGGCGACCACAAATCGAATTCCTTGTTCTTTCATACGAAGATATAGTTTTCTGAAGCGCGGACGGTTATATTCCATTTTGGAATTCAGAAATGTTCCGTCCATATCGACTGCGATTAATTTTATCGTCATGTTTTCTCCTGATGATCCACTGATCCGACAAGGTCGGTAAACGTGTTTCCTCTTGTCTCTTGTTTTATATTGTACCATTGAACGTGAAGATTAGAGAATCATTATTCCTAAATACTATGGATACAGCTATAAAAAAAGACTTGAATAACTCAAGTCTTGTATCAACAAATCAATTGTATATCAGTGATTATCTGTCAATCGTAACAATCGGATATTTCCCTTTTCGGAAGTACAGAAAGATTGCCGGTAAAGCCAAAGCGACGATTTGTGCAATTACTTGAATCGCAATATTGTCCGGTAATATCATGACCATTAAGAAGATGACCCACGCCATGCCACCGACCCATGTATACAGTACCATAAAGATTCCACTCAACACGGCACTGATCACAAGTAAGAAA
>Ga0209123_1000383_pt1 | contig 60811 bp, 60 predicted proteins | sample BarGraIncu00431A_FD_184500 | JGI IMG/M metagenome (GOLD analysis project Ga0209123, IMG submission 184500) | Arctic peat soil microbial communities from Barrow, Alaska, USA - Barrow Graham LP Incubations 004-31A (SPAdes) (version 2) | ecosystem: Environmental > Terrestrial > Soil > Wetlands >... | reverse complement strand
GGTCGACTTCCTCAGACCGAGAAGATTCTATTGGTTGTATGTACCAAATAAGGTTCATATTTACTTAACGGATACGATCAAAATACCCCCTTGACAAACAGAAATTATTTTAATGCAACGCTAGTGAATTAACACATCTAAATCTCTGTCCGCTACCAAATTTATAGGTTTTTGATAATTATGTTTCGTGATATTCTCGGTAGCGGCAATCAACGTTTTAATTGGATTTGTAATGGATAAAGATGTGATAATTGAGATTAAAATTGCCAAGAATGTTATGACGCTTCCTCCAATGAGGATGGATAGATAGGTTCTATATTCTGTCGTTATCAAATTTTCACTTTTTTCTTTTAATAGTTTCTTTCCTTGATTATTAAGATCATCGAGTATGGTGCTTAAATTATTCCGTAATTCTTTACCTTTATCTGAGCGAAAAAGATCGGTTGCCTTTTGAGTATCATAAGGAGGAGGAGGAGGAGAAAATTCCGACATGAAATTTGATGGCCCATCTAGAAAGGAGTTTTGGGATTTCACCTGGGTATTATTGCCTGATGTGAAACTTCCAGTCGCTTTTTGGCAATGATATCCGTTTGAAACGCCATCCACACCTGATACTCTTTGGTAAGCTCTTCCAACATGTTTAATTGTGTCTGATTCTCAGAAACCAGTCGTTTGAGTTCATTATAATGTAATTGAAAATCAGATTTACCTGTATTATAGGGTTCTAAGGCTATATCATCGCCAATGATGATATAGCCTTAGAACCCTGTTTCAATATTGGAAATGCTTCTTAAAATTCCGTCAGATTCCCGCAATGCCTGATAGGTGGAAAGGTTTGTGGCGACTACTTGAGACACTTTCGTAAAATTCATATATGTATAGCCAAGAACCATCAGCATCATAAATATGAAAATCTCAAAACCAAAATATAGTTTTTGTCTGATTGTAAGACCTTTTAATATCACTAAATCTCCCCCCTTGTCTATCTAGGTTGTTACAAAAAAGCAATAAACAGGTTGAGGGAGTATCATCGTTCTCAGACTTTATCTGGACTCTTCAGTCGACTTTAACCGAAAAACCTGTTCTAGTCGCAACGTTAACTCATACTTCAGTGCAAAGCTCGTTAAATTTGTCGATATTAGTATTTTCCTTACTATAATTATCGAAAAAATGGTGCAAATACATTAGCTTAATAATCTTCGTTATAGGACCCTACATCTAAAGTTTGAAAGTATTCACGGCCTTTTGTAAAATCTTCTCAAGAGTCAAAAGTTCTCTATATGATATCTGAGCTACTAACCCATCATCAGCAGGCTCTTCATTTTGATTCGCTATAATTATTCGCATTATACGTAAATACCTGTATTTTTCAGCACGATAAATGTCGCGGAAAAATAGGCAAAAGTGCCGCATTGGTTCTAAGTCCTTAACCAACGAAGCGAAGAGAAATTGAGTTCTTCAAACAACATCACTACCCCGGCAAACTGTCCAAGTGTAGTGATGATAGCTCTGTGTGGGTAGATTAGCAAGTTAATTGTTTTTAGTAGCGGAGGGCTGGTAATTGATCTTTCGTTAAGTGCTCTTAGTCCAGACTACTGCACATTATAGGAAAATTGCGACACTCCTAAACTTCAACTTCCCTCTATTCTTTAACAGACTTAACAACACTTAATAATTCGATGGAATCCAAATCATTCATTTTAAACCAGAAAACATCTGATACATTTTTATTGTTTTCATATACTGAACCTATTATATTGGTAAGCTCAGAGTTTCCATTAAACCCATCAAGTTTATACTCCTTACCATCTATTATAATTTTCCCTTCTATGTGGTTTATAAAATGAAGATTAATATTAATTATTGAACCCGTATACATTCCCCTAAATAATTTTGCATTTACTTCAGCCATTACTATCTTTTTAGCACCTTGGTCTCTTACAATTACATTGCTAAATGTTTTATGTATAGTAATTGGCTTTCTATAATTATACATTCCTGTGAAATATATAATCATAGTTATACAAATTGCAATTAAAATATAAGTTCTCTTAGATAATTTCTTCATAACGTTTTCTCGCCCCCCAATACGATTGCGTCACAACATACGAATGTTGCGAACGTTATTTTAACTTCGCATTACAATTGGAGCAATAATTAATATTCTTTACTGATTGCCTATTTGGTAAGGGCTTGTTACAAACTGGACATCTCCAAGCAATAATATTAACTACTATTCCTCCTATAAAAAGTACAACTCCCATTGATTGAATTATTATATTTCCCGAAATATAAGCTTTAACTGTACCAAACATAATTAAAGCAACTCCGATTACGCTAATTAAGAAGGCATATTTAACTTGTTTTACTTTATGTCTAAAAGCACTCTGGACCTGATTATTATCCACGCTATTCTCCTTAACTTTTCTTCGCATTTTCTTACGAATGCATCACAGTATACGAATGATGTGCCACTATCTTTTAATAAATTAAGGGGTCCACCTTATAAATAAAAGCGTATAAACTATAATCAACATGAGAGAAATAGTAGCTATCGAAATTGCTTTTTTTGACAAATTTCTCTCTCCTTTCTTTCATGAGTTAAGACGCATAATTCTACCAATGCGTCACAGTTTAAAAATGATGCGAATTAGTCGTTTCATATAGTTTTATTATTCATGCGATAATAATAAAATGGCTTTTCCTCAGTCTCTCCCGAGTTCAAAATCAATTTGGTTTCAATTTTGGTAAAACCACACGTAAGACCGCCCACCCTGGCGGTGGCACGCCTAGAGCATTGGTCCATCAAACACGGTTCGGAGGCGAGATTGGCTTAGGTTCGCTTAGCGTCAGTATATAATTTGCCTATTGTCAGCCACTCTGCTACGAAATGTCACGTCTCATCCTTTGGTCACCCTAGGTCCAAGAAAATTAGGCTTCGCTTTAAAAGCATCAGACATTTTCCAATTTCTCCAGAATAAATAGAATAAAGAGCTCTTTTTCTGGAGGTTAATGTGATGAGTGAAACCAATTATGAAATGCATAAAAGAGGCAAATACGCTGATCCCTCGCCCTACCCCGAGGTAAAAGTTCTTAGCCCCAATCTCAATTATGCTGAAATATTAATGGATGACTATGCGGGCGTAGTCAGTGAGTTTACTGCCATTAGTCAATATCTTTATCATCATTTTTTATTTAAACAAATTGATAAGGAACTTGGAGAGTTACTAGAAAATGTAGCAATAACTGAAATGCTACACATGGAGATCTTGGCGGACACAATAATAAAACTTGGGGGAAATCCTGTAATAAGAGGCTCCAATAGTACTTTACATGATAATTTTTGGTCGGGAAAATACATTTATTATGGAACTAATCTTTGTAAGCAATTAAAGGCAGACATTGATGCAGAATATAAAGCAATTGCAGTATACCAAAAACACATTTACTACATTGGGGATTTTCATGTACAAGCAATACTCCAGCGAATAATATTGGATGAAAAAGTTCATATCCGACTCTTTAGTCAAGCCCTTCAAAAATTTTGTGGGTGTTAAAGTTCATTATTTACGGCGGTATATTTGGCATAAACATAGCTATAACCGCCATTGTAAATAATCTTGTACCAGTCGCCAGAAACTTCTACCACCTTTACCAAAGAACCATAAGGCAGCGTTCCCTGGATATTGCTGGATAAGCTAGCACCATCGCGAACGTTAAGGCCGATTTGTGCTATGACTTTGACCGATTTCACTTCCACAGTTTCAGTTGTCGGTTGGACATATTTCGCGTAAACATAGTTCGTGTTTCCGTTATAGGTAATTTTATCCCAAGCACCGGAGGTATCAAGCAGATCGATCATTGTGCCACGCGGGATAGAATCGGCGACAGCGAAATCAAGACCTGGACCTGTTCTAAGATTCAGCCAGGAAGCAGTAACTTGGAGTTTTGAGTTCGTTGATCCACTCGTCACAGGTGTAGGCAACTCAGTCACTTCAACTGCATCCAGTGTATCTGGTTGAATACGGTTGTCGATCGCTGCCGTCACGGTTTTTTGAGCTTTAACCGCCTCAATTAAGACATCCCGTACCTCCATCCCGGTATCTTTTTTGTCCACAATCGCCGGGTCATTGAACTCGGTAAACATATCGCCGCCGGTAGCCATAAAATCGTTCGCGGCTATTGAATAGGTTTGCGTCAGTTCAATCAGGGTTCCATCAGATTTCTTCATCGAAGTAACGCGGTTCATGGTCGGCTTAGTCGGATCATATGAGAATGACAGACCTGCAACTTGAATGCCCTTGCCGCCATCTTGTACCGCATCCTCGAGCACAACTTTAATCTGAGCGCCTGTCATCTTCATGGTGTAAAACGTGCCGTCAAATGGCATAAGGGCCCATATATCACCAGCTTTGATGTCTCCTTTGGGAAGATCACACCTCAGTGCGCCATTGATGATAAAAGCAAAGTCTGTTTGCACCGCATCTTTCGTGACCTGACTGGTCCAATTGCCTAAGACAGAATCACCATACGGCGTAGTACTTTGGGTTCTTGTCAGATCAACGGCTGCTTGACCAAGGACTGCATTTAAAGTAGGGCCAACATCTTGGTCTGCCTTAGCAATGATAGCTTGAACGTCGGGATCAACTAACGGAGTTTGAGCTTTATACAGGGGAACATCGTCCTGATAGTTCATATCCCCGGTGCTAACTATCCCGTCCGCATTCAACGTAACCTTTAGATCGATATACCCTTTGCCGTTAGCATTGGCGACTCCTACAGGAATGCCATTAACCTTGGTTGTCACAACCGTATGTGTATGCCCGCCAAAGATCGCATCTACCCCGGATAGTTGTTTGGCCATATCAATCAAGTTACCACTTACTGCACCGCTTTGGTCGGTAAATGCCCCCATATGGGCCAAAACGACAACAATCTGGGCTCCTTGGCTCTTCAAATCTTTAGCGAGTTGATTAACGATCGGGACGGGATCTTTAAAATCTACATCTTTGATCAGGGCTGGCAAAATCGCAGTAGGGAATTCCTTATTGTCAACAACACCGATCACACCAATTTTCACTCCATCCTTTTCCAGCATAACATCCGGTTTGATGTAGCTTACCGGTTTTCCGGTTGTCTTATCGTAGACATTAGCCGCCAGTACAGGAATAGATGTCCCTTTAAGGACAGCGTTCTGAGGATCGATAACTGCGTCGATACCCCAGTCATATTCGTGATTGCCTAAAGCCATGGCATCGAAACCGATGTTCTTCATCACATCAATGACTGGCTGGCCTTTTAAAATATTGGACAGAGCGGAACCTTGAAACATGTCGCCGCCTGATAGAATGACACTATCCGGGTTAGCCGCCTTGATATCCTTTATTTGTTTGGTCAGAGTGGCAACAACTGGTTGGGTACTGCCAACCGGGTTGAGAGTTCCGTGCAAATCCGTTACTTCAATGAAATCAAACGTCTTGGCCGTCGCAGCAAGTGCTGTTTGGGGCATGCCGGTTAACATGCTCAGGACCATAGTAGCTAACATCAAGATGCTTACTGCTTTGCTTTTAAGATTTTTTGACAATTTACTTTCCAACATTCTTATTTCTCCTCCTTTGTTTCTGACCAATTGTTATAGGTTTTCTTGTGAACTTAAGGGTAATCATTACTGTCTTTGTGGCACTCATCCCAAAAGCATTAGAGTTTTGGCTTCTGTGAGTTATGGGCCATGGTTACTGTATGAATATCATTTCTTCACCTTTTATCTGCTTGCTTCTGCTTAACCGATAGGTAGTGTTGCAAGAGATAGATTCTACATTTATCTTTCATTTCCTTCCAAGATAGAAATAATAACCCAGAATCCTTGATACTCCATAATCCTCTAATACAAAAGAATTTTTTTCCTAATGCCCAAACACAAACAGTTTTCACTTCCTAATTCCTCCACCCTCATCTCACTCTTCAGAAAAAACAAAATGCGCTGGTCTGAGAATTTCTATTTTCTCAACCAACGCATTAAAGATTTGTTCATCAATTTCTTCAAGCCGAAACAATATCATTTTCTGACAATTTAAGGCTATACTAAACCCATCAAGTGAAGAAGACAAGTCATTTGATTAATTTTAAAAAGAGGAGGGTTTTGAATATGGCAGATTATACCCTAGAAGAAAAAGACAGCTTTACCGTTTTAGGTTTTGGAACTGAACTTAAGAGCGATTACACAGACTTTGCCGGCTTAAACAAGGAAAAGTCAGACTTTTGGCAGGCCGTCAGCCAAGATGGAAGGCTTGTCACTTTAAAAGCCCTAGCCACAAATGACTACGTTTTTGCCGTGAACGAAGCGGTGAATAACAAGATGATTCATTATGCTGGCGTCATGACAGAGGCATCAGCACCAGAAGAAGCCAGAGTCATCCAATTCCCTAAGGGGGAATATCTAGTTGTTAAAGGGGAAGGGAAGACGGCTGGTGAATTGAATAATAAGCTTTCTGGTCTTGCCTTTGGCCAAATCTTACCAGAAGCAAAGAATTTCGCCTATGTTGGTGGGCCAAATACAATGATTGAGATGGGGCAGCGAAATGGCTTAGTTTTTGGTGAAATGTGGGTTCTTGTTGTTAGGAAATAATGAGGAAAAAAGGAGGGATGAAAATGTCCTATATCGTTGATTTCAAAAATATGTCTACGGTTGGTTTAGAGTCTTCACCTGTAGTAGTAGCGCTTGCTGGTTTACGTGCTAATGAAGCCCGTTACTTTATGAACAAATACGAGCATGAATTTACGGTTGTACCAACTAGCGAAAGCCAGGAGACCCTTGATTATGCGAACCGAATTATGAAAAAAGAACGCGATATTGAGTTTGCGGCCAAACCTTTAGAAACGTCGCGTTTTCAAGTGGAAAATATCAAATTTGCCTACGTCTTTTATGAGGATGGCCTTGTGGTCAACGTCATGTATACGGTTGATGACCCTAAGAAGCGGGCCGTTGGTTTTAAGCTTTCTGAGGGAATGGAGGTACCAAAAGAGTTAGAAGGAAAGTTTAAGTTTGCTAGGCAGAAGTCTAAACTAGCTGGAACAATTCGGGGTTCGTTTTTTGTAATTAAAGGAGAATATTAAAATAAGCAAGTGTTTAGGTAAATAGTGCTTTTACCCCTAGACTAACTAGGGGTTTATTTATTTATTTAAATGCAATTATGACTCCATTAGTTTTAAGTCTCTTATTTTTCCAAAGACAATTATCCGTTACTGAACCATGATAGATACTACTATCAAGCCCGTTTTGTCTTGCCAAATCAATCGCTGTTTTAGAAATCTCAATACCTGTTACATTAATTCCGTTGTCAATAAAAACTTTTGCATTTCTGCCGTATCCAATACCTGGTATCATTAGGCGACCAATACCTAATCTCAATTTTCTTATCCATTAGTCTAAACACATGCTTCCTTACTTTGCAAGCTCTCCCCAGCGGTCTTAACCAACAATTTCATGGTGATACGCCCATAGAAATTGCCTCATGTGGGCAAGTCTCAACACAGATCCCACACCCCCAACATTTTTCCGGGTCAAATTCAACGATCTTCCAGCTCTTGCCGTTCACCACGGTTTCCGCTTCACCCACATAAAACGCCGCGAAATGGCACCGCTTGGTGCACACCCCGCAATGTGTACACTTTACTGGATCAGACTGAGCCATATATTGAATAATCGGAAATACGCCCTTTGTTCCCCTTTCTTGAGCCAAACGGATCGGATAACAACAGCAAGAACAACAATTACACATCCAGTCCAACCCATTAGTCCGCCAGTCACTGTTCACTTGATGCATCAAACCGTTCTTATGAGCGGTTTTCACGATCTCTTTGGCCTCTTCTTTCGTCAAAGATTGACCAAAAGTACGATCTGTAATGGAATGATCAAAGCTTAAACAAGTTTCTGTAAGCTTGTTGCAATGACCTGCTAGCTTTCGACAATTACAGGGAACTAAGCGGATTTCACGAACAGAATCAAGTAACTCCTCTAGGTTCTCTATCAGTTCAAACGTCTCCGGAGCTCTCTCCACTTCCAACCCTTTCTGAAGTCTATCTAAATACGGAGCCATCCGATCCGCGTACACTTCATAGCACCACTGGTTCAAAGCCGCATACAGTTCTTGGTCTACCTGATAGTTCTCGTCAAATTTACAGAGATAATCCAACCGATCATAAAAATTAGAAGCAAAATAAACCAGTTCCCCACCACGCTCTTCCTTATTGACAATGGACTTTAGATAGCTACTCTCCAGCAGTTCCTGGGTTAGTCTCTCCGTGCACTTCATCTTCACCGCTAATTCAGAGACAGAACACTTCTGACCATCCATGAAGACCACTAGGTCCATTTCAGGTTCAGATACAAAACAAGACAACTGAGGAACGACAAATTCGGGCACCCCAAACAAGGCGATAAACCTCTCAGCCATGGACAATATGGACATCAATAAAGCCTGCCTTTCACGTTTTAAAAATAATTAATGGCCACCTTATACCCCCAGTCGAGAGACAATTCAGGGGCGAAAAGTGGCCATTAAATCGTAGAGAGAAGCGCTCCCTTACTTCAATAAACCCTTACTCTTTAAAAACGCAGTAGAAACTTCCTCGATAGACAGCTTATCGATGTCTGCCTGTTTGTTCAATTCAGTGATAGTCGGTGTGTCCAGCGTAGCACTCAACTTTTTAAGGTCAGCGGCCAAGTCGGGATAGGCCTCGACAATTTGCTTTCTGACCACAGGGCTAGCATTGTAGACTGGGAAGGCTTTTTTATCATCAGCTAGCATCACTAGTTTATCGGCAATAATCCTTGGTTCCGTGGTAAAGGCCAAGGCTAAATCCCCTTTTTGGGCTTTTAGAGTATCGTAGTTTAAGCCCATGGCTACATCGACAATATCGTCTTTCGGCATTTTAAAATCGTAGGTTTTTTCAAAGGATGGTAGACCGTCTGCTCTGCCATCCCACTCAGGGAAGCTGACGAATTTCAAGTGTTCACCCTTCTTTACTTGGGCAACATAGTCAGATATTGTCTTCAGTTTATACTTTTCAGCGATATCCGAGCGAACCACAATCCCATAGGTATCATCTAATGGAGCATAATCCAGCCACGCAATACCGTTCTTAGCATCCCAGTCTTTAATGAGAGTGTAACTTTCTTTCGCATCAAACACGGGATCATGTTTCATTAAGTTGATCACACCCGTACCAGTATACTCCCAGTAAAGGTCGATTTGCCCGGATGTCAGGGCTGGACGGATCACAGCCAATTCTCCTAGCCCCATCTTGTTTTCCACAGGGTATCCCAAGCCTTTCAGATACTGCAAACTAAGCGTTCCCAAAAGTGAAGCTTCCGTAAAGGTCTTGGAAGAAATCTTAATCGTGGGTCCTTTTTTTGCTGTATCAGCGCTGCCACTTGGCTTCGTCTGTGAACTACAACCCACAACCCCCCCCAAAGCTAGTACCAGGGATAAGACAGCTACGAGGCCAAATAAAGATCTTTTCTTCAATGTCATACTCCTCCTTCTCTAGGTGCTGATTACCCATTTTCTCTGGTCTTCGTTTCCTCTTTCCTTCCCCTAATCCGGCCGATCCCCTCCTTTCAACTCCGTGTACAGGTCAGGTTATACACCCTACATACCCGGTGGAGTGATTCGATACTCGATATGACCTAAAACGCGGTCCAAGAAAATAGCCATAATCGCCCCGAGTCCTGCACCAACAATCAAATACTCGGGTCGAAAAAGAGACAACCCACCCATAATTAGATTGCCCAAACCACCCGCCCCAATAAGAGCAGCTAGGGTACCCATACTGACAACATAAACAGTCGCCGTACGGATACCGCTGAGAATAATGGGCAAAGCCAATGGGATTTCCACTTCTAAAAGGATTTTCCCCCGGGACATACCCATGCCGGAAGCCGCCTCCTTCAGGTCAGGACTTACCCCCAGTAAACCAGCGATCGTATTCTTCACAATGGGCAGCAGACTCTGAAAAAGCAAAGCGAGCACGGCTGGTTTCATTCCCAACCCTAGAATCGGTAACGCTAAGGCAATAATGGCTAACCCTGGAATTGCTTGCAAAACGTTAAGTAAGTTAAGGGTAACCATACCAAAGCTTTTGAACTTAGGACGGGTCAAAAACACCCCGAGTGGTACGGAAATCAGAATTGCCAGGGTTATGGTGATGAGGACAATTAGAGAATGTTCAAGCAAAGCTCCGGGAGCCTTTTCAAATAGGGCAAACCTAAAATTCTCCCAAGTCATCTACTCACCCTCTTTCCTGTAAACATGTTTTCTAATGTCTTTGAAGGAGAGCATTCCGCATAGTTCTTCGCCCTTAAGAATTCCTAGATAATCGACATCATATTCTAGCAACAGAGAGAGGGCATCCGGTAGGGATGTCGTCGTTTGGACGAAGACCTTGAATTCATTTTTCATCATATCTCGACCAACCGGTTGCATTACTTCTTCTACCCGAAACAAGTTCAACTTTTTCACAACCCGATCATGACCAATAAATTTCTCGACAAAGTCATTAATTGGATTCGTGAGGATCTCTTCCGGAGTTCCGAATTGAACTAATTTTCCGGCGTTAAAGATGGCAATCTTATCCCCCATTTTAATAGCTTCGTTAATGTCATGCGTTACAAAAACGATGGTCTTCTTGATCTCTCTTTGCAGACGCAGGAATTCATCCTGTAAATGGGCACGTGCTATCGGATCAACTGCTCCGAAGGGCTCATCCATGAGCATGATGGGAGGATCAACTGCCATTGCCCGGGCTACGCCGACTCTCTGCATTTGCCCACCACTAAGTTGGGACGGATATTTACCCCAGGTCTTTTCCAGGTCAAGCCCCATCATTACAATCAGCTCTTCGACACGTTTCTTAATTTTATCCTTCGGCCATTTATATAAGCGGGGCACGATGGCAATGTTCTCGGCAATCGTCCGGTGCGGCAGAAGTCCGATCTGTTGAATCACATAGCCGATGCCCATTCTCAGCTGATCCGAGTTTGTGTTTGTGACATCTTCACCATTAATCTTGATCATCCCAGATGTAGGTTCAATCATTCGGTTAATCATGCGCAGAGTAGTACTTTTCCCACACCCTGAGGGACCGACTAATACGCAAATTTCTCCCTGAGGTATGGAAAAAGATAATTGCTCCACTGCTGGCATTGTTTGGCCAGGATACTGTTTCGTGATTTGTATTAATTCAATCATCAAGATCCTCCTCCGCTCACTTCACCCTGTCCGCATTAGAACATCTTTTAGATGAGGAGCTAGCGGTTAATTCTTAATCCTCGGGGAACAATCCTTTTCTCTATAGCCCCAAGGATTGTGTCTAAACCGATGGCGATCACAGAAATAATCAGTGCTCCTGTGACCATCATGGGAGTGTTGGAACGGACAAGACCTTCCGAAATAAAGCGGCCTAAATTGCGTTCGCCTATATAGGTCGCTATGGCGGCGATGCCCGTCGTCATTACAACAGTTATCCGGAAACCAGCAAAGATGATTGGCATCCCTAAAGGCACGAGAATTTCTCGCATAATCCTTCCGGAGCTCATGCCCATCCCTTTGGCCGCTTCTATAACATTTCGATCGACATTTTTAACCCCGTCGTAAACATTACGAATCAGAGGCATCATCGCATAGAGAACCAAAGCAAATAAAGCTGACTTCCGTCCTAAACCGAAGTAGGGGATGGCCACCAAGATAGCAAACATTGACAAACTAGGAATACAAAAGATCGTATTTGCTAGGGTAAGAACTCTAGCAGCCCATTTATCGTTTTTCGTCAATAATAAACCAACCGGTACCCAGATCACCAGGGAAATCGTCACTGCAAGCAAGACAAGTGTAAAATGATTTTTGGTATATTCCATAATCGTCCCCGTATTCTTCGTGAGAAAATGGATAAAATCCTTTAAGGTCACTCGACATCAGTCCTTTCTCTTTAGTTTTATCTATTGAGACCTTATTGAATTTATCCGCTGCTAAGCCCCTGGATAGGTCCAATTAAACTTCGGCTGGAGCTAAACTCCAATTGAAGTAAGTTTCCTAGATCGGAGAGCCGCTGTTACGAGTTATCTATGCCTAAGCTTGTTCTCATGCAACAATCATGCCATTTTTCAAAATATTGATACAACAGATAATTATCTGTTTGTCTTACACCGAGGTGCATATATTCTTTGCTCAAACACACCCCGAAAACCCTTTGAATATCGCGTTGTGGAGTAGAAAGCAAAAAAAGTTTGCAGCTAAAAAAATTTGCATCCAGCCACTGTGAGAGATGGGGTATCAAACGACGATTCCTAATTTTTTCATACGGTATTGGAGATTTTGCCGGGCTATGCCAATGGAATCAGCCGCTTTGGTGATATTTCCATTATGGCTTTTCAACGCCTCCCAAAGCACTTGCTTCTCCACCTCACGCAAAACATGGGCTAATGTACTAGAACCTTTTTTGTGAGTTTTAGAATAGGTTCCAACCTGGCTAAGAAACTTTGCTTTTATGTAATGGGGCAAGTGGTCAATTGTTAAGACTTTTCGACCATCTAGCAGGTTCATGGCGCTTTCAATGATGTGTTCTAATTCACGAACATTACCTGGCCAAAGATATCTCATAAAGACATCCTTTAACTCATCTCCTATTAGGATACTCCCTAAACCATAAATTCTTTGATATTTTTTCAGGAAATAATAGATCAAGGCCTCAATATCTTCTTTCCGATCTTTTAAAGGAGGAACGTAAAGGGTGATAACCGCCAGTCGATAAAAAAGGTCTTTACGCAAAGTACCGTTATTAACCGATTCCCATGGATCAACATTGGTAGAACTGATGACCCTGCAATGAACCGGCATTTCAATAGTCCCACCAACCCGCCTCACCATTTTTTCTTGTAGGACACGCAAGAGCTTAGCCTGGAGAGGAATACTCAGCGAATTAAGTTCATCCAAAAACAAGGTCCCATTACCAGCCTGTTGAAACAGTCCCTTAGACTCGACTGCCCCCGTAAAAGCACCCTTGGCCGTACCAAAAAGAATACTTTCCAACAAAGTTTCCGGAATCGCTGCACAGTTAATCGCCACGAAGGGCTCCTTTTTGCGGGCGCTATAATTATGAATTGCTTGAACTAATAACTCCTTGCCTGTTCCTGTTTCCCCAAAAATCAAGATAAAGCCATCCACCTCTGCCGCTTTTTTAGCCGAAGTAAGCAGACTCTGCATGGCGGAACTAACATGATTGATCGATTCAAACGTATAACGGGTACCATTATCACGCTGTTGCCCTTCCAATCCAATTTGATCCTGCAACTGCATGGTTTTAGCCAAAAGTTCTTTATACTTAGTAATATTTTTACACACCGAATATACTGCTACAACCTCATTGTTTTCTAGTACAGGAAAAGTACTAGCTACAATGTTGACCTCTTTTCCCTTGTTCGTGAAGTAAGTTTTATGTTTCTCCAGAATTGACTCTCCGGTTAGAGCAACACTTAAATGTTCACTGTTTTCTAGCGTAACTGCATCATATACTTCCGCTAAATATCTTCCAACGACGTTTTCTTTCAATAGTTCTTCTAATTTAGCCATCGCGGAATTGTAGAGAATTATTTTACCGTCGCGGTCAGTAACTATGACACCTTCTTCGATGGAATCAAAGAGATGCCTTAAAGCTTGAACCAAAACATCACCAGGCATACTCCTCCCCCCCCATCTGCTCTGGAAACAAATCAGACAGAAGATCATAGCCTAAGCCTTGAATAGCTTGCCGTTTATAGGCCTGAGAATACCTTCCAGGGATTGCCCTATCGACGGCTTGGGTCAGACGGTCAACAATCTCCCGTGCTAAATCCTGATTGACCGTCTTTCCTTGTAATTCCAACTCCAACTCCTCAAGACGAAAAGGGATCCGGCCTAAGGCACCAACGGCCCACCTTACTCTCCTGATTTTTGCATTTCCTAGCTCAACTTCTACCCTCAGCGCCATGTTCAGACGGGCTATCGTCACCGCAGTACGACTGCCGACTTTGGCAAAGCCGCTGGTGATTTGTGCCTCTGTCTGTAACTCCCATAACGGCAAATCAATCTCTGTGATCAATTCTTTAGCCTGCAAACCTGCGCTTTTGCTTGCTTGTAACTGCGCAAAAGACACTCTCCTTAAGCCCCTTGGCCCAAGAATACTTACCCAAGCTTCGAGCGCCAATAATGCGGGTAGACTATCCCCAGCTGGTGAAGCCTGGGCTATATTTCCGCCCAGGGTAGCCCGGTTGCGGATCTGAGCGGAGCCCACCAGAGATGCCGCTTGTCCCAGACATCTAGCCTTATCCCTAATAAGACTGCTCTCACTGAGCTGAGTGAACGTTGTGGCACTCCCAATTCTCAACCTGCCTTCAACTTCCTTGATATAATCAAGCTCCATTATCTGGGAAATATCAATAAGCCAAGCTGGTCTAATCTGTCCGCTATTTAACTGAATTACCAGATCCGTGCCTCCGCTGATAAATACTACCTCTTCTTGAATACTGGCCAGAGTCTCCTCGACTTCCGCTAAATTCATTGGACAAGCAAACTTAATTTTCGACATCATGATGATGTATGTATCCCTCCTTAGTTTCAGGGCGAGACTGTTAACAGAAAATCATTTCGCACGAACACCAGGTTTACGAAATAATAAAATAATACTAAACATTGCAAAATTAGGTTAATTAATAATATTATATGTGAAGTCATGAAGACGTTCAAGCTTAATTCGCCCACTAAATCACGCAAACTACGCCTCGATCGCACCTGTAACTGCCTTGTATCATCTGAATAATCTATATAGAAATAGAAAGCAATATAAAAAGGGTAGGTAATCATAACATTCTATGAATTACTTACCCCTTTTATATTGCTTTCTATTGATAGTTCTAATCGTTATCCTTAGTGGCCCTTCGTAAGTTAAATCGTCCTAGCTTTTCTAATCTTGCCGCATCTTCATCCATCCGTTGGTCGTCATCAGGGATGCATGATTGCTTGGTAGTTCTGACAACCTCACCCGTCTTAGCATCGATAATGTCCGTGTATTTTACCGTTATCTTTTCGCTCACAATTTTACTTCCTTTCTCTAAATAATTGATAAGTTTATGAAAATTCACGTGGCGCACTACTTTAATACTTGTTTTTACATTATCCTTCATATCTCCTGAATAATCAACAATCACTGTTTTGCAGTAAAGAAAAAGCCCCTAAGCGTTGCCGCCTCGGAACCTATTCCATCTGATGCATTCAACTTGATCCCATAGAAGCAAACGGTCAAGCATTAAGGCCTTGCAAAGTGTTCCATTATTTTTGCCCATATGCGTTGTGTTTCATGAAATTCGCGATAATGTTTCTCGACATTATTATGGTATTTTTCCAACTCGTCTATGACATTCATAAAATCAGGTTGTCCAAAGTAAGCGCAAATTTTAGGTAATATCTCATTAAGCTGTTCGCGCATTCCTGCAATATTTTCCTCATAACGATCCCGGTCTGTGATATAAAGCAGTAAAGGCTTGTAACGAATCCAACCTATACAGGCCTTGTAAAAGCGAGTGGTAATCTCTTCGGTATCAGCTTTGATGAACTTTAACCGAAGGGGAAGAACACCTTCTAAAAGATCATTATAGGTAGAAAACCCGTCATGGAATGTGTAACAGGGCACTCGCAAAACTTTTCGTTCGCTTAGGCAGGTACTTAAAAAAGTATCCTCTCCTCTAGCTCCCGGTGGATTGTAAAACGGAAAAATACGCTGAGGATTGGTCAGGTTAATGCACAAATTAGCACCTGAGATGAATTTAGAATGGTTTATTTCCTGTACCTCTATAGCATCGTCGCTCGTCAATATCTTTGTATCAGCATATGTTACTCCGCCGTTTTTCATAACGGCCTTCAAGGTATCCCAGTTAACGATATCATTGCTGATAGCCTCAATAAACGAACGAAAATCCGCCTCGGTCATAATGTCATTAAATTCCATATAAGGAATAGGTGATATATAGCCACAGTGATTTCCGTGGGTAATGTCCGCTTGGGGAATATTATTAAGATGGTTTGTCAGGACCTCCTGGCCTCCCCAAATTACAGTATTACGTGTATTGGTCACTGCCATCGGGTATTCGTCATCGTCCAGAAAAACCAGATAATCCATATTTCGCTTAATAGCGTTATAGAGCACAGCGTTACGCTTAGCTGCATACCCTCTACCAAAAATGAGGCGCACTTCTTTGATAGTAATAACGTTTTCTCGAATTAAATAGTCAATTTCTTCCTTGATAGCGTCGCTTCCAATAAAGGTGCTACTATTAATCTGTTCGGCTAGTTCTGAGGGGATATCGGTATAATCTGTTACTTCAGTTTTATGATAAATAAGATCATAAGCTACAAACAGATTTAAACTGATTCGTTTGTTTTCAACCAAGCCAGATTCCTTCCAGGTGTGTATGTACGTTCTTAGCACCTTTTGAAAACTCTTTCTCCCAGTCGCAAAACCGATTCCGACTTTAATATTTTTGTCCTCCTGCATTTAATCACTCCCTTTCAATGCAAAAGCAATTATTAGATATAGGGACAGATAATTATAACACAACTGAATACTTATCGCAAAACTACCACCTAGTATTGACCACGATCTCATCTCATACAACCTTGTCCTTTTGTCCAGATATTTGGAGAATGTGCACGTAAGAAGCAAAAACTATTGAGATTATGGACGAAATATAGTATACTAAATAAGTACAGAAATCAACTATTAAGTTCACCTTATAAATAAGAGCAATTTAGCTGGCGGGATTAGCGAGTAGAAAATCCCAATGGCTGTTGCTTGTTTTTGTTTGGGTAACACTCTTGAAAGGAGTCAACTATGAGCGACAACATTTCTACCTCTAGTAAAAACGAAACTATTGAGATTTCCAGATCAATCATTGAGAGACACTTAGAAAGAAAATTAAAAGAAACCGAAATTGTGCACCATCTAAACGAGGTTAATGATGACGACAGAACTGCCAATCTTGCAGTGTTTATTGATACCGCTCATCACACGAAATTCCACAAAGCCAAAAGGAAGTCTCATTATGTCCCTGAAGTAGGACGTGTTAGAAAAACGATAGAAGCCAAAATGTTAGAAAAGTACGGAATTGTATTTTATGGACCGTTATATACTAGCGATCGTGAAAGAATGCTTAAGGTAATGGCAGAACTTACAAAGAGGGAACTCGGCTTACTTAGTTAGGCTTATTGTTCAGTCTTCAGTTCCAAAGATAAATGCGCTGGTTGAGAATTTTCATCGTCTCAACCAGCGCATTTATCTTTCAAGAGTCCTACCTCGTAAGGGGCTCACCATCACAGCATCTAGCTAAACTCCAGCTGGCGCAAGTCCCTTTAGGCTTATATAACCAGAGTACCTACGCTTATTTCCATATCCTTTTGCAGAACATCTGCTAACATGATCCCAGCTTCTTTAAAGTGTTTCGAATTCAGATGTTCTTCCAGTGCTTCAGTACTTACCCACTCTTCAACAAATGTAAACACTTCTTTGTTATTAACATCATGAAACAGCTGATATATGATACAGCCAGCCTCTTTTCTGGTTTCCGATACCAGTACTTGAATACTACTCTTTAATTGGTCTGCCATGCCCTCTTTAATCGTCATTTTCGCAATTACCTTAATCATATCTCCACCTCCACAATCTATAACCCCACTCAAGTCAAGTATATACTCAATCCAAATTACGCGCAAGAAAATTTTGACAATTACAACTTATTTTGTGTCTTTCAAGTATTTGTCATGAAGTCTTTGCAAGGACAGTTGACCAATTATCCCCCCTATTAGCGCTAATAACATATCCCACTGAGTATCCCATATATCGCCCTGCGTCCCTAAAAACGCTTCCGCCGCAGTACCGGTTGCTTCTGAGACACCCCATTCAAGTAATTCGTAGGTTGCGCTGATTGCCAGACAGATACTAGTCACGATAAAAAATAACAGTTTGCCTTGTTTCAAGGGAGTTTTACGCAATAATATTTCTCGGGCGATGATCGAGGGAACAAACCCTTGAACAAAATGCCCCAATCGATCATAATTGTTCCTGGCGAGGTTAAAAGTTTCTTTTAACCAATTAAATAAAGGCATTTCGGCATAAGTGTAATGTCCACCAATAACCAGAATAATTGCGTGGATCCATATTAGAACGTATGCCAAGTTAGTCAATCTAAACCGCTTATACGTTAAGACAAGAATCGCTAGTCCTATTAAAGCAGGAAATACTTCTAGAAACCAAGTAAATAGGTCTTTAGGATGAATCGCCGACACAATTAACATGGCAATAAAGCTTATGAGTAGAATGATATGTAGCGTGCCTATCTTTTTTGATACTCCTTCGTTCATTCAGGAGGACCCTCCTCTTCTGTTTTTTTACTGTATTAAATAATTCTGCGTTACTCTTGGATTTCCTCTTAAAAAATACAAAGGGTAGGTAATTCATTCTACTATGAATTACCTACCCTTTTAATGAGTTACCTTCAACGCCTTAAGTTTCTTCCTCTTTTACCGGACAAGAACCGCCCAAGTCTATCTCAGCATCTACTTGACGCCATGGAGCTTCTCCAATATTAACATTGTCAAGTAGGCTAACAAGGTCCCCTCTTCCGTAATAAGCCGGCTTCCCGTCGTCATCTCTTGTCACAAGAACAACTGGAATTCCATTAAAAGTAGGTATTAATGCCTTGATAATTGTCGTTGTGTCCGACGAGTTTTGGAATACAGCCGGCTGAACAGACACTATGGCAAAGGTTTTGCCTTGTTCTTCGATAATAGCTGCTTCAAATTGAGTTTTCATGATGTCATCTCCTATTTCCGTAATCAATAATTCCATAGTATCAAAGTTCGACAAGAACCTCCGAAAACCTGGACAAAAGAAAGGTTTTAACCTCTAAAGTAATTCACTCCACCAGCGAAAATAGGTTGATACTTATTCCCTGGGATATTAATCGCCACTCTTGCACCGGTTCTTTCCGAGTGTGCCATCTTACCTAGAATACGTCCATCCGGGCTGGTGATTCCTTCAATGGCTTCATAAGAACCATTCGGAGTATAGAGAATATCATTGCTTGGGTTGCCGCTGAGATCGACATATTGGGTTGCAATCTGCCCATTAGCAATCAACTTCTGGATCACTTCTTTATTGGCGACAAACCGCCCTTCTCCGTGTGAGACTGGCACAGTATGGACCTCGCCCAGTTCAACCCCGCTAAACCAAGGAGATAGAGTGGAAACAACCTTAGTTTGGATCATACAGGAAACGTGACGCCCGATCTTGTTATACGTAAGAGTCGGTGAATTCTCGGTTAAATCCATAATTTCTCCGTTCGGAAGGAGGCCCAGTTTAATCAACGCTTGGAATCCGTTGCAAATTCCGAGCATTAAACCGTCGCGTTGTTTTATTAGTTCTAACACCGCTTCTTTGATCCTAGGATTCCTAAACATCGTAGCAATGAATTTACCCGAACCGTCCGGTTCATCTCCAGCACTAAACCCCCCCGGTAGCATAACAATTTGGGCATTTTCAATTCTCTTAACCATCTCGAGAATAGAAAGCTCTACATCGGCAGCAGTTAGGTTTCTGATCACTAAAGTGTCAACCAGACCCCCAGCTTTCTCAAAAGCCTTCGCCGAATCGTATTCACAGTTGGTACCCGGAAAAACCGGAATAAAGATCCTCGGTTTGGCTACTTTAGAGGATGGTCTTTGAGTATTCCGTAAATTATAACTCAACACCAGCGGCTCAGCAACTTTTTCCGTCTGCGTAGGAAATATTTTTTCCAGTGGTTTTTCCCAGGCTTTGAAAGCGACCTCAAGGTCAATATCCACTCCATTAACCGTGATCGCAGGTTTTTCCTGAGTAAGTCCGAGCAATTGGTAATCTACCTTGCCGAAAACATCTGCTAGATTCACAGTTTCCTCGATTTCCAAGACGATCGTGCCATAGTTAACTGAAAATAAACCTTTTATATCTGTCTGGCCATTTAAGGCCATCCCGATCCGATTACCGAACGACATTTTGCTGAGAGTGGCAGCCAGTCCACCTATTCTTACGGTATGAGATGCTAAAACGATTCCAGAATTGATCAGCTCAGCAATCTTCCGGTAATTTGTACAGAGGTGCTCAAAATCTGGGATTTCATATTCATCACGCCTAGCTGATACTAAGACCACTTGGCTGCCGGCCTTCTTAAACTCCTGGGACACAACCTTATCCGCACGAGTCACATTGACTGCAAACGCAACCAACGTTGGGGGAACATGCAAATCCATGAAGGTTCCAGACATACTATCTTTTCCACCGATGGCGGGGATCTCTAGTTTCTTTTGAGCAAAGAAAGCTCCGAGTAAAGCGCTAAAGGGTTTCCCCCACTTTTCCGGATCAGTCCCCAGTCTTTCAAAATATTCCTGCAGAGTAAGGCGTACGTTACGATAATCTCCACCTAGAGCCACGATCTTAGTGACCGCATCAACGACAGCATATAAGGCACCATGGAATGGACTCCATTTAGCCAATTGTGGATTATAACCAAAGGTCATCATGGTTGCGGTATTCGTTTCGCCAGACAGCACAGGCAGCTTGGCCACCATTCCTTCGGTCGGGGTCGCTTGGTACTTACCACCAAACGGCATTAGGACGGAGGCCATCCCAATGCTGCCGTCAAACCGTTCTACCAACCCTTTTTGGCTGCAGACGTTTAAGTCCGCTAAATTGGCCAGCCAAGCCTCTTTCAGAGCCGAGCCTTCGTTTTTTGCACCTAATTTCTCTGCGACAGTTTCCGGCAGCCTATTAAAGTAGTTACTGCGTGCCTCGGGGAGAATCACCTTAACCTTGTTCGTTTGTTTAACCCCATTGGTATCGAGAAATTCCCTACTGACATCGACGATCGCCTGTCCTCGCCAAAGCATCTTAAGCCTAGGGTTAGCACTGACCCGAGCCACATAAGTTGCTTCCAAGTTTTCTGCCTGAGCATAGCTGACAAACGTTTCGAAATCTTCCGCACCAATAACGACCGCCATACGCTCCTGAGATTCAGAAATTGCGAGTTCCGTCCCATCAAGACCTTCGTACTTTTTCGGGACAGCATCCAGATTAATTTCCAAACCCTCCGTTAATTCTCCAATGGCTACGGCAACGCCACCCGCTCCGAAATCATTGCACCGTTTAATCAGAGTACTTACTTTAGGATTACGGAAAAGTCTTTGAATCTTTCGTTCGGTGGGAGGGTTTCCCTTTTGCACTTCCGCTCCACAAGTCAATAAGGACTCACAAGTGTGTTCCTTAGAAGAACCTGTAGCACCACCGCACCCATCTCTGCCCGTTCTTCCACCGACCAAGACGACCACATCCCAAGGTTCAGGAACTTTGCGCACAACATTTTCACGGGGAGCAGCTGCAATCACAGCCCCGATTTCCATCCGTTTGGCTATAAAGCCTTCATCATATACTTCCGTGACTTGTCCAGTGGCTATTCCAATTTGATTACCGTAGGAACTGTAACCGGATGCAGCGCCTCTTGTGATCTTTCTTTGGGGCAATTTTCCGGCTAGAGTATCCTCTATCTTCGCCCTTGGGTCCCCGCTCCCAGTCACACGCATAGCCTGGTAAACATAAGTACGGCCGGACAAAGGATCGCGAATGGCCCCACCCAGACAGGTAGCCGCGCCTCCGAACGGTTCTATTTCCGTGGGATGGTTATGTGTCTCATTTTTAAACATCACCAACCACTCTTCATTTCGACCGTCGATATCGACATTTACTACAATACTGCAGGCATTGATCTCATCCGACTCATCAAGGTCTGGTAAAAGTCCTTTTTTCTTCAACTCTTTCATACCCAAAACACCGATGTCCATAAGACAAACATCTCTATTAGCAGCGTTTTCACCATAGACATAATCCCGGGAAGTGAGATATTCCTGATAAGCCGTAGTCAGTGGGTAAGCAAAATCCCCTTCAGGGATAGAAACCTCTTCAATCCGGGTATTAAACGTCGTATGGCGGCAATGATCTGACCAGTATGTGTCAATCACCCGGATCTCTGTAATCGTCGGATTTCGTTTCTCTGTATCTCGGAAATATGCCTGACAGAAGACCAAATCCTCGAAACTCATCGCTAAACCTGTTTTTTCAAAGAAAGATCTCAAATATACCGGCGTCAACTCAATAAAACGATCAATAATTTCGACATCAGGTGGGATCACTGGTTCAAACTCCAAGCTTTCGGGTTTTTCGAGAGAAGCTTCTTTCGATTCGACAGGGTTAATACAGTAATCCTTGATTTTCTGAAAATCAGTTTCTGATAACAAACCCTTTAATACAATCACTTTAGCCGAAGCAATATTGGGACGCTCTTTCTGAGTGAGGATCTGTACACATTGGGCAGCAGAATCCGCCCGCTGATCATACTGACCAGGTAGGTATTCCATGGCAAAAACCAGGTCCTTAGTGGGAACTTCAAAATGCTCATCAAACACCAAATCGAGCGGGGGTTCGGCAAAAATAATTGGACGGGATTCAGCATACTCCTCATCCGTAATTCCGGAGATATCATAACGGTTAATAACTCTTAAACCTTCTAACCCACTAATTCCTAGATTTTCCTGCAAGTCACTAAGGAGACCCTGGGCTTCAATATCATAACCCTGCTTTTTCTCAACGTAAATTCTTTTGACTGCTTGTGATCCCATACTATCCTCCATCAATAATTATTCTTAGCTACTTCTGTTTGAAACTTAACAATCCTCGCGTAGTGAAATATGTATAAGGCCATAGCACCTTGTCTATGGCCTCGTCTCGCGATAATAATTGGCACAAAATCTCTTAGTCTGCATAATACCATGATTTTGGTCGAAATAAAAGAGTGGCGCTATGATTTTTCATCGTTACAGACTATCTGCAGCCTCAATGATCATTTGATAATGTCCACTGAAGATGATTAGTACTACCCACAATTTGTGGGCGGCTCAGCTACTTCCACTTTAGATACCACCGACTGTCGTTTAAGCCTTTGACTAATCGTATAATACCTACACCCACAAATTATGGTGACCAAGACTCCTAACGCCGGGTTCGATCCAATCATTAATAGTCCAATGATTGTACCTACTAACCAGCGAGTTCCCTTGTACTGCATAGGAACTGTGGTATGGATTATTTCTCGTGGTACTTTTAGAATAGAAGGACTTCCCATTAATCGACTTTCCTTCACATACTTTATCCCTGTACCTGGAACAGAAAGAGTGGTCTTAACTCCGCGAGGACCTACACCAACGCGCTCACCCTTGATCCCTGCGCTAACCCCTACCTCCTTTTCACTAAGATTCAGTCGGAAAGGACCTATCTTGATGCTTTTACGGTATCGAAAACCCATTTTCACCCCTCCAATTTCATCTGTAAATATTTGGTAATAATTAATAATTTTCTACGTAGTAACGAGATTTCCTGCTATAGGTAATAAAAAAACAGCTCTCCCAATCTGAGGAGAGCTGGACGGATAGCAGGACTTCCTTTACTATAAACCTTTGAAAATATCTTTCCCTTTATCTTGACTTGATTCCAATACAAATAATCCATTAACTGGCCAATCCTTCATCAATTTAGAGAAGTCCTTTTCTGCTTTATCTAGCTCCGTTGGCGATCCGTATTCATAAATTTTAACCGGAGCGTTGTCCATATAGAAGAGCACACCATCTTTTGCACCAATCACTGAAAATGCAGGTTTTTTACTAGCGTCTATGGTAACCCCAGCGTTAGTATACACCTTAATAACGTCAGCCAAATTTAGGGTTTTTCCTGAAGAAGTTTTAGCGGTTGCTCCAGATCCACACCCTAATAAGGTAATCATGAGTGCAATAGATATTAAATACATAATCTTTTTCAATTAGTTCAACTCCTTCCTTTTGTCAGTTTACCATATTTACAGGGCCAATGGCTATTCTATTCCATGCGACAGTAAAGGTTAATCGTTCCTTATTGGTCAAGTTCTTTGCTTATTATTAAAGCTCGATCAAATGCAATACGTTTTTTTAAATTCAAAGCATATTCGTCGGCATTGGGAACAGTGCTAGAACCAATACATTGTGAATCAACAGGTATCTTTTCTGTATCCAACTTTATTTTCTTAGGCATTTGACCTTTCTGGTTGAATTGAAACATTAGTTCACGACGACCCTTTCTGGGTCTGACAACCGCAACCTTTCGTACTGGGCCAACTCGACTTAGCGATCTTACTTCTTCCACCCGATCATCCATACATTTCACCTCATCAACAGTTTACTTTCTAAACCTCTCTCGTTGCTTCGTCAGAAAACGACGCTGAGACAAAAATTGTCATATTTAATACGAATAGGACTTCTCGAAAAGCCTATGAAATGATATATTAAGCGTAGAAAATGTGAGAAAAGGAGGCTTTGAATTTGGATACACCCGAATTCAAACGAGTTATACGGGGGTATGATCAGGAGGCTGTCGAACATGCGTGGTCAGAAATTCAGCTGCAATTATTTCAGTCCAATGCTGCGAACAATGAGCTTCGCTTACAATTCAACAGCTTACGGGAACAAAACTCAGAGTCCAATGTTGCGAACAATGAGCTACGCTTACAAATTGACAGCTTACAGGAACAAAACTCAAAGTCCAATACTACAAACAATGAACTACGCTTACAAATTGACAGCTTAGAGGAACAAAACTCAGAGTCCAATGCTGCGAACAATGAGCTAACCTTGCAAATCAACAGCTTACGGGAACAAAACTCAGAGTCCAATGCTGCGAACAATGAGCTGACCATACAAATCAACAGCTTACAGGAACAAAACTCAGAATGCGAAAATCGTCTCAAGTACTATGAGCAAATTGAAAAGGACATCGTGAATGTTCTTTTGAGTGCCCAACAGATCGCTAACCGAGAGAAAGAAGAAGCTTCAAAACAGGCAGACAATTTAATACAATCTGCTCGTAGTGAAAGTGAAACGTTACTTACTGAAACAACTCGTATTTTAAAGTTAAAAGAAAATGAGTCAGAAAAGTTGATCCTCAATAAACAGAGTAAGATCCTCCTAATCGAGGAGCGAATAAAAGAGTTAGTTGAACAGAAAACGGAACTTCAAACGCGAGTTGATCAGGCTATTAACTTTTTGGAAATGGCAATGGGATTGCTCGAACCCCCGAAACTCTTATGCGAACATGCTCTAAATAATTCCCTCGTTAAGAGAGAAAGTTCGATTCAATCTTAGCCATCCTCGACGAAACCATAAAATCAAGACCCACTCTTATTACGTTTGATACGAGAGTGGGTCTTCTTCGACCATTGGGATTACTCTGACAGCTCTAATAATTCCTCAATTAATTTTGACGAATCCTTGACAAGCATTGAACAGATGGTACTGAAAAGTTTCTTTTCTCGTACAATAGTCATTTCTTCCGGAATTCTAATATCGTAAGCAAGGAGTTCTTTACACTTCACTGAGTTATTGAGCTCTATAAATCTTCTTGTGAACTCAGCAACGAGCAACTTAGTTTTTCTTTTATTTTCCTTATCATCTACATTTATGTTTCCGTACTTTAAGCCAATCAGCATAAAGGCTCCAGTTACCGCACCGCAGGTTTCGCTAAGTCCCATACCGCCTCCAAAACCTCCGGCAATTCGCAAGGCCATTTCTGGTTCTAGTCCCAATTCACTACAATATGTTGAAACTACTGCTTGGGAACAATTGAATCCAGATGTAAGACATTGGACAGCAACATCTGATTTTTTCAAGCTATCACCCTTTTTATAAATAGTATAACCTAACTTACCCTTTAACTGAGATATCTAAGCTTATATAGACTGCTTTGTGTATGAATCTCAAAGCAGTCTTTTCTCTGAATGATCTTAGAAATGCGACTTAAAGTAGTGATTCTCAATTTACCATCTTTCACAAATAAAAATTGCCCATTTAAGCCCACTTCAATATTATACAACCACACTACCCGTCCCCACTTATGAACGGAGGTAGGTACACCTGGTAAAAACAAATCATAGATTTCTAGTATAATCGCTACCATATTATCCATACACATGCCTCCAAACCAACTGAGGGCAAATAGAGTCTATGTGTGTTAGATTCTACCAGTTTCTTGAATATTCCTTCCATAATTACAGCTATAAAAAAATCTCTTGTCATAATTCCTAAACTTCTCGATAGGAGTAAAATATTAAACCCGCTTATCATATAATACAACAAAATTAAGACGTAAGATATGTCAATAATTTGTGAGGTGATAGGCAAAATGAAGGATATCTTTAGTATTCTTACTGAACGAAGAATTCAGGAAGCCATAGCTAGGGGGGATTCTAAAAATCTTCCTGGAGCAGGAAAACCATTAAAGATTGAGGGTCTTTACTTTTTGCCCCAAAAACTAAGAGCAGCCTACACTGTCCTGAAAGGTTCAGGCTATCTAAATCAAACCGCCAAAGAAAAAGGTTGCGCTCTCTTTCCTGCGACCAACGACAATTTAAACTTACTCAATGCCAACCCCTTAATTTCGAAACAAGAGCTTTCTGAAAAAATTCGCAACTATAACGTAATGATTGATTGCCAACGCAGATTATAATAAGAAATACCACTTTCTATATCAACCAAATAAAGGGTCTCGCATTAATAACGAAACCCTTGCATCTAAAAGCCTGGTACTATTTTTTCCCCTAAACAACCTTTACAGGTTTAAGTACATGTTCAAGTTACTTTAAAGAGTCTAACACTTGTTGATACATATCCTGTGGATTTGATGCGTTCCCGGCCTGCTTACTACCTGTTCCACTACCTGCTCCTCCACCTGTCCCACTACCTGTTCCGTTTTGGGGTTTAGTTCCATTGGAAGGTCTCTGAGTAGCTACAGAACTTTTTTGTTGATCTGTAAGAACAGCGTTAATTGCGTCAGCTTTCTGTTGCAAAATATCTTGACCTGGATTAGGTGTTTTAATTAGGTCTTGCAAAATTGGTTTAATCTTGTCTTTTTGATCACTTGTCAAAACATTTTTCGGGTCACTTTGCAAACGACGTATCTCCATTGCTGCCTGCAATGCAGGATTACGCACCCTTTGCCCTTGGGTAGTAGGTTGTGCTTGAGTTGTTGATGTTGTTGATGTTGTTGATGTTGTTGCAGCAGCAGTTGCTTTACTTGGACTACAACCCCCAGCTCCGATCAACACCACCATCAGTACTGCTCCAACTGCTAAGCATGATTTTCCGGGAATTTTTTGGATTTTAGTTTGCTTCACCATTTTAATAAATAGCCTCCTGTTCATAACACGCTTCATATTTCCGTAGTTTTGCCTTCTACGAATAAAACCTACGAAGCTACAATTCAACCTATCATTAAGAATATAACTAAAACTTATTAAAATTGTGAAAAGCATCTTAAGATTTCATCAAGATTCTAAGTCAATATTCTCACCTTTAATCTGTTAGAGCAATAGTAACAAACTGATAAATCTCCAAGAACGTCAGGGCACCTTTCAGATCCATTTCGCTTTTAAAATGCATTTTTCGTTGTAGCTCGTCCATTAAATAGGGCGAATATTTTGTTACAAGCCACTCATTTTCCCTTATGTACAAGACAAGATCCGCATCCTTCCACGCTCTACAACGAATTTTTTCGACGAGGTCTGAAAATATTACATCCTTAGGCAAAACAATGCGTTCTACTTGACTGGACACGCGTTTTATATCTACACCAGATACTGCTCGGAGCAGCCAAATCAATGTATTACAAATCACAGTTCCCACAAAGGGCTCAAAAATAAGGATATCGCGCAACTCCCAAGCGACTCGTTGCTTTAAAGATACCCCATACATAAGGTATTTTCGGCGAAGCCCCTCAAGACTCTGAACTGCTTTAGAATCAAGATAGTAAAATTGCTCCTCAGAACACAAAACATCAAATATTGTTTCTGCAATTTTACGATCAATCTTACCAGGGTCACTAAGATACTTTGGCTTTTTGGCATTCACAGCGGCTAGGACATAAATTTTATTTTTGTTGGTGTCCATATCCTTAATAGTCCACAGCTTGCCCGCTAAAATGACGTTTTCCCCAATATCGAACCTAATCCCTTTATCGAGCTGTCCGATCTTTCGAATGCCACAGTACACATCATAATAGATGGCGACCATAAACACCGAGTAAAAATCCTTCCCCCTTAATAATCTCTCTCCCTCCAGTCCAACAATATACTCATTGGGCCCAGGAACGATCTCTAACATCTCCGTATGAACCATATGACTAATTAAATTAACTAGGTCATGCTTGGGAAGGTTATAAAATGCAGCGTTTTCTTGGAGACTATTAAGGAGCCGACTCCACGTCAAGCCATTATACTCCTGACAGAGAGAGATAATTTGGTGAAAGAGAATATCATAGGGAAGCTGATAACCCGTTGCTGGCTCAATCCACCCTTCGAGCAAGAGCTTCATAACGGCAATTGACTGAACTAAGCTGTCTCCACTCGTCGTATACATTTGAAGGAGTTGAGCATCTTCTTGCTTTCTTCCGGAACGCCCCATGCGTTGCTTTAGGGATGATACTGTAAAAGTAGTGTCCAACTGGCATACAAGATCGATCCCCCCTATGTCGATACCGAGTTCAAGGGAACTGGTACAAACAATGCTTTGAGGAGTTTTGGAAGTAGCCAATTTTTTCTCTACGTACTCTCGTTCAGCTTTGTCGATCGAGGAGTGATGAGCGAAGTACCCTTCCTTGACCCCTTCCTTTTCTGCCAAACGATTAAGCATCACTGTCGTTTCTTCAACCGTACCTCGACTATTACAAAAGATGAGGGATTGATTGTCTCTGGTGACGTCCCTCAGATCTTCCAAGAGCTCTAAGGGTAGCTTTTTATCCTTTCCAGCCGGAAAGTGTAATAGAGAATACTGAAGTTCTTTACCTGCGTCAGAAGCTTCTACGACTTCGACCGCTTCAGGTTTCTTATGGTTAATCCAACGTTTGATTAAGTCGAAATTTGAAATGGTTGCGGACAAGCCAAGTATACGCGGTCGAACCCGCGTATATGAAGACATCCTCGATAATAAGGAACGCAGTTGAGTTCCTCGCTGAGAATCTAGGAAAGAATGAATTTCATCAATCACGATGAATTCTACTCCCTGAAAGAGGTTTTTTAAATGCTCATTCTTGTTGATGAACAGGCTTTCGAGGGACTCAGGAGTAATCTGAAGAATTCCAGAAGGATACTTCAGTAGTTTGTTCTTTTGACTTTGGCCTATATCTCCATGCCAGCGATAAATCTTAATCTCACAGTCTTGACACAACGTTTCGATCCGCTCAAATTGGTTGTTGATTAACGCTTTGAGGGGAGAAATATAGATCACCTTGAGCTCCACTTGAGCACTAGCCTCTATCTTGGTGATAATAGGTAGAAACACAGCTTCGGTTTTTCCCGAAGCTGTGTTTGCTGAAACAATGATATCTGAGTCAGTTTGCATAATAAGCGGAATCGTTTGATCTTGAACCGGTGTAAATCGCTCCCATTTCATAGCCCAAATCCGCTTTTGCATTTTTTCTGATAAAAGCTTAAACGTATCCATGAGCACTCCCCCATTTCGCACAGTAGGGGCACGATGCATCGTACCCTTTCGGTGGAACAAATGACACAAATATAACGAGCGTGCGACGGGAATGGACCGACGAGATGGGCACGATGCATCGTGCCCCTACTAAATTTTAGCCGACTGAAACCGTCCCGTTGCTGCTTTTTTGGAAGTTGGGGGGGCAGAATTCTCCTGAACGCCAAAAATCCTCGTTCGATCAAACTCCGAATTTTGCTGAAGAATATTTAAGCCCCCAATAAATGTCCGAATGATATCACTCGCCGTTAAATTCTCGACTGCCCCCGGCCTGGAATATTCCTGAATAATAAATGATTGAATTTCTGCCCCTATGACGTTGGGTTCATAATCATAATGAAAGGCATGGATGGCCACTAGATTCTTGAGTAAGAGGAATAATTCCTCATGTTTAAGAGGCGTGAGTTTAATAACGGGTTGAGATAAGTCCCGAAACTCGTTACTTTCGAACTTATTCAAGACTAGTCTTCGTTTGATGGCTTCATAACTATAAAGCCCTCTGCGCTCGTCTTCGAGAAACTCAGGAGTACCACTGAAGATGATGTACAATCCTACGACATTGCCCTGAAGAGTATCGTTAAAAATCTTGAGGATGGTTTCATAGTTCTTATCTCGGGCTTGAGGATGGGTTATTTTATAGAGGTTGATCGCCTCGTCAAAATTTACGACCAAACCAGAATACCCGATTTGACGAACGAATTGAGCTATGACCTTAATATAATCATAGTAGTTCGAGTCATCAATAATATCTCTGACTCCAAGGTCCCCTCTTGCCTCAGTTTTGGTTGAATATTCTCCCCGAAGCCAACGAAGAGCACTCCGTTGCAGACTATTGTTGTCTTCAACAAACCCCTTAAAATATTGCATAAGAACTCGCACAAAATCAAAGCCACCCACTAGCCCATCCATTTTGGTCGCTGTTTCAGTGATCTCATGTTCCACATCTTCAATAAACTGGGGATTATCATAGGCAACAGAACCATACCCTTTTTCTCGCATGGTTTTTGTCTGCACTTCACTGATCCATTGATCCAAAATAATCGGTAAGGCATTCCCATCAGGAGACGTAGCGATACTGAGATTCTTCATCATTTCGGAATACGTGGCGACCGCCTTGCCCCCAGCGCCATAAAGTCGACGATTAGCATCAAAATCGACCTTACCGACCACGAACTTCTCGCTGAAGGCGACTTGTTGGATTAACGCTTGCAAAAAGGTTTTGCCCGATCCAAAGGCCCCGATAATAAATTTGATCAGCGAGGCTCCATCCTTCACCGTCTCCAAATCTTTCAAGATTTGAGTAGCCTCTTCTTTACGACCGACCATAATGTATTCTAAACCCCGGTTGGGGACAACTCCCCCATATAATGAGTTTAAAATGGCTGTTGAATCTTTTTTACGAAGTTTTCCCGCCATGTATTCTATACCTCCTTGGCAAGTTTAAGAAATACTTGCTCGAAATCTTCATTGAACCTTAGAACATCGCCCTCTTGTTCAACGAGGTTGTCCCCCAAATATTCCAATGACTTCTCGTTGAGGGTACTGAGAAATACCCCCATCATGATACCATGGGTCTTAAGGATTTGCATGCCCTCATGGGTTGCCCTCGTCATATCTTTGAACCCGCGAAGAAAATCGCATTCAAGTTCATTTAACACGGCGATGAAAGACTCAACCTCTTCGTCCCAATACAACTGTATAGGTATATTCGGCGGTTGAGCCTTAGCCTGATCAGAAATTCCAAGTATTTCAAGAGAGCTCCCCTCTTCTGACGTTTCAGATTTGTCATGATGTTCAGATTCCTCTTCCTCATCATATCGAAGAGCAAAAATCTCTAATAATTCTTTGCTTTCTATATCTAACATGTCAATGCGATCTAAATCAAACTCAATAATAGGGATCGTGGCAACATCAGGTTCAGGGGTTTCCGGAGGGCTTGGAATAGAGCTGCCCAATCCAGGAGCTCCTTGATCCCTAGTTTTTACGAAACGACCTTTAGCGAATAGTGAAGTTTCAGCTTTGACCAAGAACAATTCCAGGAGATCATCTTTGAATCCTTTCGGAAAGAGCGCTTCATCGACGCTTAATTGACGTTTTTCTCCGACGATCATTCTAGCAATGTTTTCCGCTAAGCGAAATAATGCGGTAAGCTCCAATCTCATCTTCAGCGAAGGCCTTCGGTTGACTTCTATTTTGCTCTGAACCTTTCGACCGATTATAGCTTTTTGGAATAACGGACGTCCAAAACGGACTTTCTCATATTGAGGCATCCATTCGTCAAGAAGGTTTCTCCCTTGAGCTTGGTAAGTAGCTTTTAAAACTGACACTGAGACCTTAAAGACCTTATAGATTAAGTTTCTATTGGTTTTAAAAAATTTTGTTCTACTGTAGCTAATAAATCGTTTCCAAAAGGTGATAGAAACAGTTTCGAGTTTGTTCTCTAGCCTTTTTAGGTTCTCGCAATCCGAATTCTCATGGGTACGCTCTTTATCGACCCACTTCTTTTCAAGATCATAGTCCCCTAACTCATAGCAATAATCGCCAATCCATTGTGGCAGATAATTAGCTAAATCAGAATGCTTATCATGATACTTGAAGTATAACCGATCAAGCATACTTAAGTTAAAAGCAGCATTATCATTAAATGTGTAGTTGAGAAGTTCATAAACAAAGATAAGGATATAACCTAAATTAGTATCTATATAGTTACCACTTAAGACTTCTTTTCTCCAGTAAAAATACCATCTCTTTTGAGCCTCATCTAGGCTGTGAAAGGAAGGCCAGTAAGAGTTAAACGCAACCGAGTTTGCTTGTTTCTCCTGACGCCTTGCATAGGACAATGAATCTTTACAAAACTCAATATTACCCCATTGAAAATCACGATCTTGCAAAGGTATCGTCTTCAAATAGTTCAGAAATTCTTCAACCCGTAGCGGAACTTTTACCTGTTGATATTCTGGCAGAATAATGGATTTTACATCATAAACTAACTCTTCAGAGGCTGGTAACGGCTCCTTATTAACAAGCTCTGTTGCACGTTTTATATTAAATTTATCGAGCATTTTTAACAGTTTGTCGATCATTCCAGTCATTCGCCCTTCTACATCATAGAGTTCCGCCCGTAGTTTAGTCCCGTTGAATAATTATAGCATCAATTTACCACAAGGGGTAACGCCTTCTGGTATAAGATAACTGGCGGACTAAGTAGTCGTTATATGTATGAAGAGAAGGAATGCCAACCGGCATTCCTTCTCTTCATACATAACAGGAAAACTAATACTCACATTTACAAGGTTTGGACGGAGAATCGGAAATCCTCATCTTACAATCCTTACATATGGGTGAACCATCATCGTTCTTAAAGACTTCTTTGGCAACTTCAACTCCACATAGTTCACATTTAGCCATTACAATCCCCTCTTTCATTAAGCAGAACAAAGACCGATTCTAAACGGAACTTTGTCTTAATGATTATAATAACCAAATTTGAAAATTAGACAGCAAAATTCTCAAGTTTAAAAGGGTTTTTATTGATTTAAAATTTGTTTAACAAAACCATAGCTTTGAAGATCTTTATCCCGCTTACCTCTTAAAACCAGTTTAGAAAAGGCAATGACGTCATCCCAAGTGTCAATATCTCTCAATGTCTCAAGAAGCGCAGTGCTAAGACCAAGACTCTTAATCTTAGCCAGTGTCGCCGTCATAACCTGGCTTGTTCCCCACTCAATGCCACTGAACAATTCTACATGAGCCTGCTTAATACCGAGAAGATAATACCCGCCATCTTCGGCAGGTCCCACAACAGTATCCTGTAATTCCAACTGTGCGAACGCTTTATTTAAGGCGTTCGCAGAAAGATTGGGTAAATCCGCCCCAATAATTATCAACCGATTATGGTAAGCGAATGCTTCCAAGGCAGCATTATACATCCGCTCTCCAAGATCTCGCCCTTTTTGAGGTCGCTTAATCAACTTACTCATGGCTTCCCCAATCGGAAATTCCCCTGGATCCCCTCCTGTATAATAAAGGTAAGTTGGGCACCCTACCTCTCCTACCGTTTGGGCCAGATCAAGTAAACAAGCCGAATGAAATTCGGCACACTCCCGACCCGACAAACGATCCATAAGACGGGTTTTGGTGTAACCTGCAAGGGGGACTTTACTCATTAAAATGATGGCTAGTCCCTTACTCATATTTAAATCCCCTTCTGTAGATAATAGCTAATTGATTAGGGCTAACTCCTAAATGAAATAGAAGCTGTAAAAACTGCATTTTTAGCAACGTTCGCTTTGGCCCACTTTGCGTAAACCGACGAGCACTGGTCACAATTTTCCCAGAAATCACTTTAGCCCGGGATATCTTTCTTAGTCGTTTAGAAAGCTCTAAGTCCTCCATTAGCGGATAGAGGGAGAAACCTCCGACTGACCAAAACAAGTCTGTTGAACAAAAAATACCCTGATCTCCAAAACAAACACTCAATACCTTCGCCCGCATGGTGGAAATCCAAGCTAAATAGTTAAAAAACAAACTAACGGTGTCAAAGGATAGAGTACAGCAACCCCATTTTCGCCCTTGCTCCACAGTCCTTTGCATCGTGCTAAATACACTAGTATCAAGTACAGAATCTGCATGGATAAAACAAAGGATATCACCCGTAGCCACCCTTGCACCAGCGTTTTGCTGTGCTCCGCGGCCTAGTGCTTCACTAATAAATTTAACCTCAAACCTCTCACAGATTCCCCGTGTAGAATCCTGACTACCGCCGTCACTCACGATGATCTCCAGTGAAGGAACATTTATCAAGGATGTTAAGAGTTGGCCGATGACTTTTTCTTCGTTATAAGTAGGAATGATGACCGAGATCATTTTCCCACTCCTCAACCAATAAAGTTGCAGCTCTTGAGGTCATTCGGATACAGCCCTTATTGCCAAATCTCTCTCTTAGCGAATGGTTCTTGCGTAAGACCACACAACAAGAGGACTTGAATTCCTGTTTAAAGCGTTTATGCAACTTGGCGGCAAACTTCTCGTTCTTAGCTAAACCTAACCTTGCTTGGTAAATTCCAGACGCCATAACCATACCCACGAGGGCACCACAAGTACACCCGCTACCCATTCCTCCTCTAAATAATGACCCCGCAGCAAGGGTGTCCTGACTGAGGTTTAAATCCCAAATGGTATTGGCTGCTATAAGAACGGCTTCACAGCAATTGGCCCCCTTGCGCATTGCCTCTCCGGCGATCTCGGAAGCTTCCATACCTATCCCTCTCTTCCAAGAACTAACTTCTTGCACTTCATTATTTACCCGCAGCACGATCCTGTAGCAAAACAACTGAGGCAGAAATCATAGTTTAACTCGAAAGACTGTCCGACGAAACCTGCCTTAGTCTCTACGAGAACGGATTCGGGAACATCGACCATAATTGGACAGGGATACACCCCACCCTTACTGACAGCAACGCCGTAAGCACACTGCACAGTTTCCAATCTTGAACGTACTTGTTCAATGGAAACCACAGGATGAACCAGACCTGCAAATCGACCTTTACCATAGGCAGCGATTATTTTTAAGCCCTTAATTTCTAAGCCATAGTCCAACTTAAGCTTTTCTCGAAATTCGCCCTCCAGCTTAAGTTGGTCGAGCGAACATAAATCGCCGCCGGATTTATTGACAAAAGCGATCATTGGACGAATCCCAAAGTTATTTAAATTTCTGATTCCTTGCAGCACTTGATCAAAGGAACCTTGTCCTCGGAACGCTTCATGATTGGTCTGGGTATAGCACTCCATACTTATACGTAAATTTAGACCCTGACCAACGTAACCCTGGAACATTTTAGCCATGTCAGCAGTTATTAGGGTCCCGTTGGTTAGAATAGTCAACGGTAGAACAGTCTCTAAGGCATAGTACCATTGGAGAAAGTCGCTCAGCCAAGGCCAAATTAAAGGCTCTCCTCCAGTAATGTACAGGGCTTTAACCCCGTGCTGCATCCCTTTTAAAACATAGGATTGGCACTCTGTTAGGGTAAGTTCCCCCAGATTATTCGTAGGTGAGCAGCTAAATAAGCAGTGTTTACACGTCAAATTGCAACGATACGTTACATGAAGCCATAGTTCTTTTAACTCTTTGCGAGTAACCGTGATTGGTAAAGTTGATTCCGACATTCGTTTTCCCTCCGACGATCTATATCTTATTCCGCTGTAAGCATTGCAACCGGCGCGACACCCAAGAAACCAGCACTGTCAAGAGAGCAATCCCAGCAGTAATATAATTGGCAGCAGTTAAAGAGAGGGAAGGGATTAAGAGCCCTTCCCTGAACACTGACCCTAGCAATATTTGCATATTTTCGATTCCTTGACCGAGAACTAATCCTGTAAGCACAAGCGCAGCAACAGACAGTCCTCCCCATACCCGCGAGTGCTTAAAGCTTATCATGAAGCCAGTAACAAACCCTAAAAACAATCCCAATAGGATGAACAAACCTGCGTTAAACCTCAATTCTAGCCAAGTCCATTGGGTCATGAGGAGGGCAAGGCAAAACCCTAAGTTAAAACCGCTTAAGGCGCCTGATAATATATTGAAAAGTTTAAGATAACGAACGTACATGATGCCTCCACGTCATTTTACTTAAGTTTGAAGGTTACGACAACGGGTGTCCCATCTGCCGGAAGGACAGCTTTATTCCCTCTGAATTCAACCTGCTTATTATCGAAACTCTTTTGTGGGTACGTAGCATTACTGGTGATACCGACTGGACAACTGTCCAGACATAATATACACCCCGTCTTAATTGTCTTGGCCCGGTCTTGATTTCCACCGAACCGGAAATCTGCCTTCTTATTTTGTGAATCAATGATAGCGTCGTAAAGAGGAATTTGTTTACCAGCCCCATTCCAAGTAATAGTAACATCCAATGGATCTCCCGCAACGGCTGCAACGGTCTCGAGCGTGAGATTATTTCCTGGTTTGGCACCTATATCTATTAAACCGTTATAAAAATCGTTTTGATTGGTCCAAGCTTTCAGTATGGATTTCTCACCATTCGAACCATCCTTAAAAACGATCCCATGGCGAGTGGGTTCTACAAAATACTTAGCATTCACTTCAGTATAGATTTTGACCGTTTTAGCCACCTTGTCAACAATCATTGGATTAGCTTTACTGACCTGGGTACTTTGTTCAGTCGCTGTCGGTGGCACCGGCGTTTGAGCCTGCTGACTTGTCCCACATCCTGCAAGACTAACTACTAAGATACTGCCTAAGACTGTTGTTAAAATTCGTTTCCCCATTTTCATTTCTAATTTACTCCCCTTCATTCGCCTATATTTTGATATAGAAAAGCTTACACTTTCTGACTGGTAGAACCTAACTCAATACCCCTACGATAATCTTTTCTCAGCCAGAGCCAACCACCCCATAAACTACATACGCTCACTAAAAGAGCGAATAGAATGGATGCAGTAAACGCACCCGCCTCGGGTATGTTATAGGGGCGAAGCAGGAGAACGTAAGCGCCCTCTCTAACCCCATACCCATTTATCCCTAACGGCAACATAGCAGCCACCGAAGTAACTGGTATTACATATAGTAACTCAAACCAGCCCACGGTAAGGTTTAAACCACGGAAAACGGCATAATTCGTTCCCACCACACAAACCTGGAAAACAACGGACCATACTAACACCCAAAGAATTGCCACTGGTCGCTTTCTCACGTTCTGGCCATGATTGGTTAGACCAAGCAGAAATTGAGTCACACGGTTTTTTCGCTTAAGTATAAAAGCCGGAAGTTTTCCGAAAATGATCAACATAAGCAAGCAAATCGTCATGATGATGAGCAACAGAAACATCCCAATGACCTCATACCAAGGATTGACAACAAGTAGACAACCCACTAAACCTACCAGGGCTAAAGCTGTTGTGGCTAAGATCCGCTCTATAACCACAGACGTAGCAGCCCCTGGCGAGTCTTGTGTATCTTTCCCCACCCAAAAGATCCGTAAGGCATCCCCACCAATACTGGAAGGTAGAAAATTATTGAAAAATAAACCCATCCAATAAATCTGCCAAAGTCTCTTAAACCTCAAGTCCAGCCCTTGGGCCCGGAGAATGATCTGCCATTTAAACGTGCTAACGAGCACGGCAGCTATAATCCAGATTATGGCTACGACAAGCCATTGCACTTGAGCATCAAGTAAGATCTCCATGATTTGTCGCCAATCAAAGGCTTTAACGAACCAAGTGATAAGGACCAAGGAAATTGTCACACGCAACCATAACGTCCGATTTCGCTTAGTTATCATTACTAACGCTCTCTAGTTTTTGATCAAATCTCTTCTTAATCGCCAAACTAACGACTAATAGAACCAAAAAGGCACAAACTGCTCCAAAGGCATATTTTGCCGTTGGCGACATATTTTCTCCAAGCCAGGAATAAATTAATGTCGCAGGTAATTGCCCAACTCCAGTGGTCCAGAAAAACTCCCAAAAGCCCATGGTCGTGAGCCCTGCAGCATAAGAAATAATATCGAAAGGAACCACCGGTAACAGGCGAGCGATCATAATTGAATGCTTCCCATATTTGTCGAAAAATTTATCGGTCGTTTCCAGGCTCTTTTTGCCAATCATTTTTTCAACAACAGGGCGTCCGTAGGCTTTAGCAATCCAGTAGCATAACGCCGCTCCTAACATGGCTCCAGTCCAAGAATAAATTGCCCCCATCACCCAACCAAAGATCCAGGCATTAGCGAAAGTAATCACAAAGGCTGGCAAAGGCGCAGCGATAGACTGAAAAACCATCAAAGCCATAGAAATTATTGGTGCCCAGATTCCAAAGCCTAGTAAATAGAACCTCATACCCTGAATGTCTGCTCGTGAAAGAATACTGGCCGCTGTATTTACCCCGTATGTAAAAGAAGGTACGAAAAAGTAGCCGATTACAGTTAATACTAGCAAAACAGTCACGGCGAAGGCATTAAACTGTCTCTTTTTCAACGACAATAGGATCACTCCAAATACCAATTATTTAGTAAATAACAATGAGTACTTCAGTTATTTATACGGATACCCAATTAGACTTCATTTACCTAATCTATCATCTCCTCTCAATCCTCCGACGATTTGAACTACGTTTAAACTACAATTATGAGATCTATAAAATCTATTACATAATTACGTTATTATAATACGTAATCACTATACCATTATTTCTAACTTTTATGAAGAGGTTTTCACTTATAATAACCTGATGTTTCTAATGTTTTTGTAAACCAGAGCAGAAACACTTAATCAGCAAACTCAAATAAGGAGCCTCTATTCCATTTCCCAATGGAATAGAGGCTCCTTACAGGTCTTCGCAGTCCGGCATCTTCACCGCAAAGTGAGCACCTTCCAGGATCTGTACCAAGACAGTCAACGGGGTAGTCGCCACCTCGCGGTACATCCTGTGGGTGTATAAGTGACGAACGTTGGGAAACTCTTGCTTAAATAAACGACGAGCCTTATCGCCAGCATGATCGGCATCTAGGAGAACGCAAACCTCATCCTCACTAAACTCAGCAATTAAATGTTCTAACTTGTCTAAGCCTAACGTTCCATAAGTGCAAGCGATCTCCACGGGTTCATCCAAGAGCTGCTGTAAGCGCAATTTGTCGGTTTTTCCTTCAACTATAATAACTCTACCCATTATCCCACCAATACTTTCCAGCCTTCATAGTTGTCTATTAAGACCACTCTCTAGCATATTTTTGTTGCCAGGAGGTCTAAAGCTTAGAATCATCCACCCCGTCAAGCCACTCTTCAATGACCTTTACTACGGATGAGATGCAACCGTCTTGAAAAGGGGAAACCAAATTAGCTAACTCAACCAGTTCCAGAAAAGACTTACTGCCTCCGGCCTGACAAAGCCTGAGATAATCGGCCCAGGTCGCTTCGCGATCTTCGCGAGACCGTTTCCAGAACTGGAAGGCGCAGATTTGAGCTAGAGTGTAGTCTATGTAATAAAATGGATCGCCAAAGATGTGCCCTTGTTGATGCCAGTAAGCACCACGTTTTAGATAGTCATTGTCCTCATAATCGCGATGGGGTAGGTACTTCTTTTCGATTTCTCTCCAGGCTATCTTCCTATCCTGTGGAGAAGCCTCGGGGTGAGCATAGACGAAATGTTGGAATTCATCAACAGTGACCCCATATGGAATGAAGAGTAAAGCCTCACTCAAGTGGATGAACCTATATTTGTCGGTATCTTCTTTAAAGAAAAGTTCCATCCATGGCCAGGTCAAGAATTCCATACTCATTGAGTGGATCTCACAAGCTTCATAGGTAGGCCAATGATATTCTGGAATTTGATAATCTTTGCTGCAATATACTTGAAAAGCATGCCCTGCTTCATGCGTTAAAACATCGATATCGCCCGAGGTACCGTTAAAATTAGAGAAGATAAAAGGCACCTTATAGTTACTTAGGTAGGTACAGTAGCCACCACCAGCTTTACCCTTTTTACTAACCAAATCCATAAGTTCATTGTCCACCATGAACTTAAAGAAATCGCCCGTCTCAGCGGACAACTCGTCATACATGCGCCGTCCATTGCCCACAATCCACTCTGGAGTTCCCTTAGGTGTAGCATTGCCTGTTTGGAAATCAAATGCCTCATCGTAATAGGTCAAAGCAGCCGTCCCTAATCGTTCCCTCTGCCTGGCCCGCAGTTTACTAGCCACTGGAACGATAGAGTCGAGGACCTGTTTACGGAAATTCGCCACCATGGTTGGTGTGTAGTCGGAGCGAAGCATCCTGGCATAGCCAAGTTCGATAAAGTTCGTAAAACCTAACTTCTCAGCCATACGCGCCCGGACTTTGACCAACCCATCATAGATTTCATCCAGCTTTTCTTCATTGGCGGTAAAGAAAGTGTATTTGGCCTCATTAGCTCGCTTCCGCATGGCTCGATCGGGGACTATTTGAAATGGAACCAAGCCGGGCAGATTTCTTTCTTCTCCTTCAAACATGATCTTAGCTGAAGCAATCAGCTTGGTATATTCACTGGACAGTTTGTTTTCCAGTTGTAAATCCTCAATAATTTCCGGTGCAAAGGTTTTAAGGGTCAGATTGGCTTGCGTAAAGAGCTGTTTCCCCCACTTTCCTTCTAGGTCCTGTCTAAAGTTGGAATTGACCAACGATTGATAATATCGGGAAATCAAGCCCTGATAAATCGGCGTTCCTTCATCGAAATAATCCTGCTCTGCTTCATAAAACGGGTCATTCGTATCGACGGTATGACGAATGATCACAAGCTGCTCCATTGTCTCAAATTCGTTTCTTAGCTCATTAATTGCTACCATCTGCGTATCCTGTTGCTCAAAATCTTCGGCCTGATCAAACTTAGCCAAGAGATTGTTAAACTTGACTTCCAACTCAGACAAATCTGGTCTTCGATAAGAAAACTCTCTAAACTTCATTATGTTCACCTTCCTTGTCTAATATTATATTGAATAGTTAAGAGAATCAAATCACGGTCGTTCAACTATTTTACACTGCAAAAGTGTCACCAATTTTTCTTTGTGCTCAACCCTATTGATGAGATTTAATATTCAAGTTATAATTTGTCTCAGGGTAAACATGCCAACGCAGCATGACACAAAATAGACTGGCATACTGACTGGTTATTTTCTTGAATGTGCCTTATCAAGATCAGATAGCTGAGGTCATAAAACGTAGGTAGCCTATGCTGTATGTAAGTGATGAAACAATTGACCGATGGATCAAAGACCACCTCGATGTATTTCGGAAAGCCTTTAGATATCGGAGTAACGATGGAAAAATATTAAGTGTATTTGGTCAAAAAACTTGAGATATAGAGGTGCTTTCCTTGGATGAAACTATAATACAAGCAATTCTTAGCCTTCAAAACACGCCAGAAAAAGCTGTCTTAGCTACTATTATCCACACCGAGGGCTCTACGCCTCGTGATCGAGGCACCCAAATGTTAATCATGGGAAATGGCCCAACCATAGGGACTATTGGAGGTGGAACCGCAGAGAACCTTATCTTTAAAAGAGCACTAGCGCTTATGACACTTGACAGTGAAGACCAAGGGGAAATGCATCGTATCGTGATTAATCAGGAGACAGGTGCTTCTAACTTATCCGTTTGTGGAGCCAATATGGATGTTTTATTGGAGACAGTTCAGGAGAGTGATTTTTGGCAATTTGTTCTCAATCTTCAGTTGAGCGGCAAAGATGCTGTGATAGTTACTTCCTTAACGCCCCCCTATGCTAAGAGTCTTTTGGATTCTAAGGATATCCTTTGGGGCCTACCGCCAACTGGATTAGTGCTCTCTACTGAAAGGATACACGAGATTTGCTCATCCAGACAGGCAACTGTTATTGAATTAAGTGAAGAGGCTAGTTGGTTGGTAGAACCAGTCTTAAAAACAACTCGGTTATTAATTTTAGGAGCGGGGCATGTGGCAAGAGAAGTCGCCTATTATGCAAAACCGCTTGATCTTCAAGTAACTATAATTGACAATCGGCCAGATTATGCTCTGCCAGATTTTTTTCCCGGAGCTCATGAGGTCATTTGCAGTGATTTTGCAACTGGTATAAAAAATTATAGGCCTAATGGCGATACCTATGTAGTAATCGCGACCTGGAGTCACCAGACAGATGCGGAATGTCTAAAAGATGTTCTCAACTTCTCAGCTAAATATGTTGGTATGCTTGGCAGTACAAAGAAAATATCCACTATTATAAGAAAATTGCAAGAGGCAGGTTATACTGCACAAAACCTAGCACGTTTAAGAGCGCCAATTGGTTTAGATATAAGCGCTCAAACACCGTCAGAAATTGCGATAAGCATTCTGGCTGAGGTCATTTCTATTAGAAGAGCTGACACTTCGCGCGACTAAAAGAAGATAAAACATAAAAAAGCCAGGATTGGAATAAATTGTTCCAATCCTGGCTTTTTTATGGAGAGCTTATAATGAATAATTGCTAAGTATCCTACAAAGAAGGTTCCGCTTATTGTTTTGGATTTTTATAAATATCAGTGTTAAGATTTTTACTGTTGCCGCAATCGGGAGTGTAGCAGGTTGCATCTACGAATGAGCAACTATTGCTACAAGAGGGACATTTTTCTGGAGGGTTTTCTCCTTCGAAAGTGTATTGGCAGATATTGCACATGAATTTATTCATTGTATTTCCTCCTCTTTATTATTTATTAAATTTTAATGTATCTTATTTTAAATATATTCTTATATTTAAACATTGTCAAGTGTTGATTTCTCATATGCCCATGGTATAACCTCGTCACTTCAATAGCCGTCATCCGTCGACTAGAAAATCGGTCTCTAATGCGTCTCAGATGCACTTACACTCTTAACTGTAGAAATTCAAGATGCTGCACACTCAAGAGAGTTGTGCAGCATCTATTAGTAGTTTCTGTTTAGAGAATTCATATGATTTAAGCATTTCTGTTTGCGCCGTTAAAATTCCTCAGTTACCAAATCAAAACCTTCAAGCGTGGCCGCGTCATCAATTTTAATCATCAAATATCGTATACCATCCTTGATTACTTGCTTAACATTTTTTAGATCTTGCGGGCCGATCGAAATCGCCGCTATGTTATTGTCAATCTTAATCGACTTCGTTGCATAATTAGGCGTAATACTCGATGCTTTAAATTCGTAGTTCTCCCCACCCATAATTCCCAGAAACGAGGATCTTAACTTATCTGCAGTGTTAATTCCACTATTTTCTAAAATCCTTTCCATATCTTTCAAACCTATTAACGAAACTTCTCCACTTTCTGCCTCCACATCAAGCCGACGACCAAGTTCCTCATAAATGTTTGAAACAACTTCAGGCTCAATTTCTGCGCCTACAATATCGCGAACAACCTCCAGGAAACGCTCTTTGTCAACCTTCGCTGTCGATTTGAATTCACAATCGAGAATATTTTCTACAAACAAAGGATTGGGTTTGTTTTCGTTTTTGGTATAATAAACGACCTTATCAATCTCTGCTGCATCTTCACTAAACGAAGGAAACATAAAGCCCTCAGAAGGAGCCTCTGTATTGATAATAACGTTCATAGGAACACTTGTTTTGAACTCTTTTTCTTCGAAATCAAATTTAAGCGACTTCTTGGGAATAATAATAGGACAGATACTACCTATGAGGAATTCCAAGGCATAGGCTTGGCCTTCATCTTCAAGCTCGATATCTTTCTTTCTAGCTGATTTATAAGCCTCTCCCCGTACAAAGCTGATCATAAAATCCTTCTCATAAATCTCACACGTTTCTTCCAGAATCTTATTCACAATTGTTAAGGTCGCTTCTCTAAAATTCTTTGTACGCAAAGTATGAAACATATGTTTTTGAGTTATATTTTCGCCCAGCTTATTGTCTTTAAACTCTAACTCAAAAATTTTAGAATCAATCTTTCCTGACAATACCTTTTTAAAGTTTTTCAAATACAATTCTTTTCTTTCTTCATCCATCATATCAAAATGTAATTCTTCAGAACAAAGGATGTCCTTACTCTCTTGTTTGATATAATAACTGCAAATTTCTTGCATCTTCAATTTTGAGTTGTTTATTTTCAGTTCTCTGCGGATACTGGCAATATCTTCCTTATTCATGTAACTATCTCCCTCTTATCAATCAATTAGGCAGAACGCTCCCGCCTCTCGCCTCTTCAGCAAAAATCATCCAGAACAATGTCAGCTTGTGTTAATCTACAAAACCCGATGACTGATAAAATTCGAGTAATACCTTATTAAATGGCAAATTTCACAAACTTCTGAACAATATAAGCGCTACAAATGAAACCGTATTTTTACCATTGTTATAGGGTATTCCCAAAGTTTTTACCAAGTCTATCACGTCAATTCCATTTGCTTCAACGGACGACACTGCTTTATTAGGAAACTGGCATTCTTCTCCCCCAATATAAGCACATTTTTCACAATAAGTACAGCTACCTGCATTCAATGGAAGTACTTCTTTAAAGTCGTAGTTATTCTCCATACACTCAAGTATCTTCCTAAATATTTTGGTATGATTCCCCTTTCCTTCTAGCATACCTTCCCAGTCAAAATTATCTTCAATGGAATGGACCGTCTGCAATAAAAGACCCTGCTTAAATCCCAAGACCCGCTCTCTCAAATCATTAATAGCACCCACTGCCGGAGGACACATCCAATTTGTATTGTAAGATCCACACGAATTCTGTTCACAAAGCTTTCTGAGCTCCTCATTAAAAGTGATTCTAGAGACTTCAACGATTGATGCATGTGTTGCATTTAGAGCACAGGCATCCTTGACTAAATTGCTTAAAACCGATTCCATAAAATTTACCACCTTTCTACTTCGCTACTCTAACACTAGCATTTTGAGGCAATGCTAATTCTGCGGACACTTCCACCGTTTTTAAGATTTTTGAAACACCAGGGCAACTGGGATGCAGGCTATATTTGGCAAACACTTTATAAACTCCTCCCATATGAAATTTATGGAACACTTCATTCGCTATTGGATGACTTTATGCCTTGGTCAGAATAAGCTTCCTGACCACTGTCGCAACACTAAGCATTAAACTAAATGACGTAAAAACCCCGGCATTTTAATAATTGCCGAGGTTTTATTTGTCGATGCACTTTTTATTAAACCCTTACTTTTCTCAAGCAGCAGGTCTACTTTCAGAATATTTCTTTACTCATTCTGTCAATTTCTTCACTTGTGGCTTCGTATACGCCAGGGAAGGACGCGATATTTAGGCCCTGACTTAAGTTTGGAATAAAATATAATTTCCCACATTCTTTACATGCTATTTCTACATATTTGGCTATTTCTCCGCGTGACCAATTCGGGTGATCAACTTTACCGCTGTCGATATCTCCCATGAAGGAGATTTTTCCGCCATATTTCTTGATCAATTCAGGAATGTTGTTCGTTGTCATAGCTCCCTGCCAGATGTCTATTCCCATTTCAATCATAAAGGGCACAAAGGTAGCTGCATAGGAATCGCTGTGGTGAACAATGAGTTCGACTCCGTTGTCCTTCCAGAATCCATATACTGTTTTATAAGCCGGTAAAAAGAACTCTTCAAACATGGCAGGAGAAATTAGTGTAGAAATTTGGCTACCCCAGTCATCATGATGGAAAAGGGCATCTGGATGAATATGATCAATCACTTCTTTAGCATAGGCTAGCTCATACGCAACAATATAATCGATGAGTTCCTGCATTGCTTCGGGTTCCTCGTAAAGAGCCATTAAGGCATCTTCAATACCCATCAGGTGATGCGTCATTTCAAAGATACCCGGTGCACAGAAAGCCGTTACGAACTCGTCATTGCGGTCAACAGAATTTGCATGTGCTATCGCTGCAGCCCATTCTTCGTCAGTATAGAAAACAGAAGGCGCTTTTACAGATTCTTTCCATTTTGTAATGTCTTTCAACGCCTTGTGTTCTTCGTCGTGTACAGGGAAAGAACCTATTTGGCCTTCCGGCCACCTGAAGGTAATACCCCATTTATTTTTAACTTCCGTACCGGGAGCCGGTGCTAAAGGAAGATCCATTGGAGCTTCCATGATTAAGTTTAAAAACTCATACTGGTTTACAAACCTGTCAGGATTTCCACCCTTAATTGTTTCCATTAAGTTCTGTCTCTTCGTTAACATGAGAATCCGTCCTCCTTCTATGTGGTTTATAAAGATTTCGCTAATTCAACCGCTTTGACAGCAGCACTGCCAGCATCGGGAGCAAAACCATCGGCCCCGATCTCAGTGGCGTATTCCTGGGTTACAGGCGCGCCGCCGACGATGACCTTGAATCCGGTCAAGCCACTGGCTTTGATCGTTTGAACGGTTTCCTTCATTGCCGCCATTGTTGTTGTAAGAAGTCCTGAACATCCTACTATAGTTACGTTTTTATTCTCTTTGATGGCCTCAATAAATTTAGCTGGCGATACGTCTACGCCAAGGTCTACCACGTCAAATCCAGCACTTTCGATCATCATGGCCACGAGGTTTTTCCCGATGTCATGAAGATCACCTTGGACAGTACCAATAATACAGGTACCTTTAGACGATGAGGTATCGCCAACGAGAAGTGGTCTTAGTACATCGACACCCTTGGTCATGGCTTTAGCCGCCATCAGCATTTCAGGTACGAAAATTTCTCCTTTGGAAAATGCGTCACCGACGACGCCCATGGAGTCAATCATAGCCTGGAGAATGTCTTTCGCTTCGCTTCCTGCATCCAATGCTTCCTGTACCAGACTGGGAATAAGTTTAGCTTTTCCTGCTTCTAACTTAGCTTTTACGTCTTCAATCTTAGACATTATTTTGTCCTCCTCATTAATTCGATTTTATTACGAGTCATTATTTTTTTTGACCAAATAATTCCGCTCGGTAGGCTCCGATGTATTCCATGCAGTATTCGTCTCTACCTAAGAGTGCCTCAGTCGCATAGATCATGCCCATCAAATCTTGGTTCGTCGGGGCGAGGATCGCACTGTCCATTCCAGCGTTGATCGCAAGTACGGTGAAAGCCTGATTGACAAGTTTTCTTGCCGGAAGATTAAATGAAATATTGCTGAATCCTCCTGTCACATGGATTTCCGGATATTGAGCTTTAATTTCTTTGATCACGTCAACCACCATATTAATGCCATCTTCAGAGGTGCAGAGCATTTCTACTAACGGATCAATGTGCAAGCGTGACGGGGCAATATTATGTGCTTTTGCTTTTTTCATGATCTCTGCAAACACCTCCAGACGTTTTTGGGCCGTCTTGGGAATTCCGGTATCATCGCATAAGAGGGCAACGCATTCCCATTTGGTATCAGCGATTATGGGAAACACAACTTCGATCTTGTCGCCTTCGCCGGATACCGAATTGATAAGACCCGGTTTTTTGCAGAACTTAATCACTTCGACGCATGTTTGAGTATGGGGACTATCTATACATATAGGTGTATCGGTAACCTCCTGGACCAAGTCGATGAGCCACTTCATGGTTTCGAGTTCAAGGCTGTCTTCAACTGATGCACATACATCAATGAAGGTTGCTCCGGCATCGGACTGAGTTTTAGCTAGATTGCGAATAAAGTCTGCATCCTTTGCAACGATTGCCTTAGCTACGGAAGGAATTGCACCGTTTATTTTTTCGCCAATGATTATCATTTTCTTTGCCCCCCTGTTACTTCTTTTGTTTTTTTCGGCCATGCTACCGAGTATATGCTATATCATTACATTAGCTTTTTACTTGTTCTCAATAGTTTAGTTCCATGAATTCTAGGCGATGTAATTATCGATCCTTATACAAGAATACTCTTTTGTTTTTATCCTGTCTTTGGGCAATGTTACAAAGTAATCAGTTAAAAAAGTACACGATGCACCTTGCATTAGACAGCTGTTTGAACGATCATTCGGAAAGCTAATGTAGCAAGTAAAAATGGGATGCAACGAACCCAAAGTTGGTTTCGTTGCATCCCATTTTTCACTAAAATAATATATTAATATCAGGGCAAGTCAATTTTCAAAAACTCCAGAATTCTATAGGACAGATATAGCTTAAATAGAACATCAACATTATTTAAATCAACATTCAAAATCTCTTCAATTTTTTCAAGCCGATGAAACATCGTATTCCGATGGATATTCAAACTGTCAGAGGTATCCTTAACATTTTTAAAATTTTGGAGATAGGTATAAAAGCTGCGAGCATAATCCGTGCGACTTTTTTTATCATATTCAATGAGTTTGATCAAGGCAGGCTGAATAAATTTTTGTATTTTTTTGTTATCAGCGTTGATATTGATTAAATCAAAGATAAGATAATTCTCATATCGAAAAAAATGACTGTCCGTCTTGAGGAACTTTCCTAACTTTAGTGCCTCGACGGACTCCAGGTAACGTTCCCTAACTTCTGTTAAATTAGTAAAAGAACGACTGATCCCTGCCTTTAGGTTATTGTTTTCAATGAAATCTTTAAAAGAGTTTGTTTCTACCTCCAGAAAATGCATTTCATTTTCGCAACTGGCGAGTATGACAATATTGTGATCATATATAACAATTTTTGCATTAGCAAACTTATTTTCAACTTCATCCCTCATGAACGGAAGGGTTGATTTGGATGTGTCCAGATTCTCTATGTCCATACTAATAAGGAACAGCCTTTTTTTCAACTTTAGACTCGATACTTTCATTCGTTCATCAATTACTTGCTCGTCCTCAAACTTGCCATCAAGCAAATCATACAGGAAACTCTGATGCAGCAGTCCCTGAGAATAATTGTTATATCTATTTTTTTGCAGTTCGATTGAAAATGCATCACAAAGAATAGAGACGATTTCCTTATCGCTTTCTTTAAAATCTCGCTCATGGGCACAAACCGCTATAAAGGCTACATTCCTTCTGTTAATACAGATCTTGCTGATAATTCTGGGATATATGCAGTACGGATCCATCCAGTAAAAAGGAGCTTCATTATTTATTATTTGTTCGAACAGTTTATGCTTTACATAATAGGAATAGGTCTGAAAGTTAAAATTCTTACTCAGCATCAACTCATTCCAGACAGGATCATCCGTTACGATTGTTTCACCGGTATAAGCAAGAACTTTTACACTGAAGTCCGTTATCGTAAAAGGGTTGCCCAGCATTTCATACCCGAGATCGACAAGGGCTTGCAGTCCTGACTCTTTGCTCAGTATTTTGATGATCCGGAGTGAATAATCGGAATGAAGTAAATTTTGATCCATAATAGGCCTCCTCTAAGTTTAAAAAAGTAAAATCTCAATGATGTACCGTCTTTTATCCAACTCTTCATCAAGATCTTTGGGTTGGCTATCTGATGTCAACTTATAAACTATAGGCAAATTAACATGTTCATATTCCTTTTCGCAAAAATCAAGCTTCATTTGCAATGAAATGGTTGATTTATAGATAGGATTTATTGAATTGGATCTCTTAGTGTAACCGTCTGCAAATCTCAATACCCATCCATCATATAGTTTCATCTGTAGAGCTGGCCATGCATTCATTGATAATTCTTCAATATTTTTAATCATATTTGAACCTCAATTTCGACTTCATCGTGTGTATTAGATATCTTATGACATGCGATTGGAGACAAGCCCCCAAGAAGGAAACAAAAGAGTAAAGAAACTGATATAATAAATAGGCAGTTATCCTTTTGCCTGCAACCATGCATAAGTGGTGTATGTTTCTCTCCCAAAACTCACCGGTAAGAATTAGTAACATAGTATTAATCTAATAACTGAGGAGGCCCTAATGGAAAAAGAAAAATTCGCTCATGACAACGGTTTTGAATCTTATGCCAATATGGTAACAGAAAGTATCGTTATCTTTAGAAATAACGGCTGTGAGTGGCTCGTTACACCCACCAAACTCGGATATTTGGCATGGATAGATAAGTCCTTAGATAGGCCTTTAGGCTATTTTGATACGGTACGAGAAGCGAGAGATGAAATTTGGGATTCTCATCCTTCCTAATATTAGAACCGCTTCGATTACTCCATTCTTACCGAAATATCCGCACTAAGAGGAGCACAGCTTACACCTCTTTGCCAGTTCAATATTCTAAAGTCTCAATCACATAAACCTTCCACATCTTTCCTTCATTTCCTCCTAATATCGCGGAAATAATCCATGAAAAGCAAAAAGGCCAGACGGTTCAACAAATGAACGATCTGGCTCAATATATTCCCCGAAAACATGCCATCTTACTCATTGCATTAGAAACATTAATAACTGCGGGAATGCCAAACTCCCTAAGCTATAAAATGGCCCCTGGAACATCGATAAGTGATTTAATTATTCAATGGTAAAAACCTTGTCGAGCCGTGTACGTTTGATCAGCTCCATTGGCAGCCCTCGAGCACCCGTCAGCACAAGCCTGCCGTTTCTTTCCTTGGTGCGTTTATTAATAGTCACTAACGTTCCCAATCCCGAACTATCGATATAGGTAAGTTCGGAGAGATCCATTCTAAGATCCGTAATTCCTTGGTCTATTATTTCTAATAGATCATCCCTTAGTAACGAAGCATCGCTAACGTATATTTTGTCATTTAAAAATACTGTTGCACTGTTTCCGCTCACTTTAATCGAATGTTTCACGATTTTCTCTCCTTTACGCCTCAACTTTGAACTTGGTAATAAGACTATGCAGGTTTTGGGCCATAGCACTTGTCTGCTCGGAACTTGCCGCTACAGTTTCAATGGTTGCTATGGTTTCCTCGATTGCTGCTGACACCTCATGGGTATCTCGGCTTGTGCCCTCTATATCTTCGGCTACAACCTCGATTAACTGCACAATTTTGTCGGATGAGGCAACCTCATCGTTCGTTACCTTAGCAATCCCGTCTATATCACTGACTGTTTCCGTAACGGCTAACATAAGATTTTCCAGCGATTTCCCTGCCTTGTTAACTTCTTCCACCCCTACTTCAACCTCGGTCAGGCTATGTTTCATAGCGACAACCGCACTATCTGTGTTTTCGGTGATCTTAGAAATAAGCTGTGAAATATTGCCAGCTTCGGCATTAGATTGTTCTGCCAGCTTTCTAACTTCCTCTGCAACAACCGCAAAGCCTCTGCCTGATTCACCAGCCCGGGCAGCTTCAATAGCTGCATTAAGTGCTAACAGATTCGTTTGCTTGGCAATGCCGGTGATGGTTTCATTAATCATCCCAATTTGTTGAGAGTATTCATTCAGGAGCGTGATTACTTTTTCAGCTTCTCTTGTCTTGTTATAAATAGTGTTCATGCACTGCATGACTACATTTACAGTGGCCTTGCCCTCCTTAGCCGCATTTATCGAAGCTTCTGATTTAATGCTGGCTGATGCTGCCTTATCCTTGGCGATCTGAATAAGAGATGAAAGTTCCATCAGGACCTGTGAAGTTTCCGTACTTGAGTTGGAGGCATCTGCCATCGCCTGGGCAACCAGCTGGGTTTTGTCAGAAATTATTGACGTCGTTACCGCCACTTCCATCGAAGAGGCCGTCATTTCCTGGGATGCTGCAGTTAGCTCAACCGAGCTGTTTTGCACCGCTTTCACAATTTCTAATTGCGAGGCAATCATGGTATTAAACGACTTGCAAAGCTGCCCGATTTCATCCTTAGTCTGAACAACTGCTTTTACCAGCAGATTCCCTTCACTCGCTTCTGCCATTAACCCTTGCAACACCGTAATCGGGGTCGTAATCTTGCGGGAAGCAAACAGACCAATAATAATTCCTAAGATCGCCACTAGGACGGCTGATACTATGGCTACCATTTTAGCCTGTTTCGTGGCATTATACGTAGTGTTCATTGCTTGATCAATCACCTTTTTTTGGTAAGTTTTCGCTTCAACCACCTTAGCGCTCATTTGAGTAGACAGAGGCGCTAATTCAGCCACCACAATCTTCATGGCTGCTTCTTTGTCTCCTACCTTGAAAATAGGAACGACTTTTTTCGCAGTGATCTCAGAATATTGATCATTTAGAGCCTTAATGTCGACAGATAAACTACGCGTATCTTCCGTACGCGCCTCTTTAATGAGCTCATCTTCAAGCTTTGCATTCAAATCAGCCAGTCTCTGATATTCATTGAGATATTCTTCCTTTCCATAGAGCAAATAAGCTCTAAGATTGGAGGCCTCCGCCGTAGCATTATACGCAATATCGTTGGTTTTCTCTAGACGCGAAATCTCATAGTTCTTAAGATCATTGACCGACTCTTCTGCCTTATTACACCCATAAACAGTGTACGCAAATCCCGCTGTTGCCACTAAAATTACTAATAAAAAGTAGGCTACCATTTTTCTCGCTAATGTCATGTTCATTCGTTTCCTGATTCTACACAGATAGAAATCAGATTCCCCCCTTACTTCTTGAGAGTTAAGGCCTAGCCTCTTTTTCCAAACGTTAGCCGATTGAACTACATTTCCTTATAAATGACCTTTTGCTCGTTAAATTTGTTCATTAATAACACTTCGTTCCCCATTGCATTATAGATCACTTTGTCGCAAAATAATTTCATCAATAAAATACCGCGTCCACCTTCCGACGCCCACAGTTCATCAAACTCTTTTTCATACATGTCTTCTTTAAGAAGAACATTAACCTCCTCAGTGTTAAAGCCCAACCCAAAGTCCTTGACTCTTATGATTAATTTGCTACCCACACGCCTTGTTTTGACACGAACTCGTCCACCAGCATAGAACCCATTGTTCATCGCTTCGTTGATGGCGACCTCTAGCATGGGCGCGTATTTTGGCGCGTTTCGTTCCAAGAATTCACTAATAACTATCTGAGCACGTGCGAGGTCCTCTTCATTCTTTATATCTAACACGTTTGTTTCCTTGTTTTCCCGGAGGATTTCTATACAAATGACCGAAAAATCATCGTTCCGTTCAGGACTTTCCACCAGCTTCTCAAACCAGTTCTGATAGTCTGCCAAACTACCCTGCTTACGTATTCCATGTAATTCTATTAAATCAGATGCCCCATCGCTCATCATGCCATAGATTTCTCCCACTTTAAGGGGTATCGTCGCCACTCCAATATCTGGCTCATCAATAATGCCAAGATAGCACCCAAATATAGGGACTAAGGAACATTCATGGGGCTTGGCAGCCAAAAATAGCGTGATACCCGCAGAGATAAGTTTAAGCACGGCCGCCTGCAAATCGAATTCGAAGTACAGCAAGGCTACAAAAGAATCCTCATATAAATAGTTCATTATTCTCTTGTTAATAATTTGAAGGGCACTCTCCTCGATCTTTTGGCCGTTAAGTAGAACGTTATCCAGCATCATTTTAAAGGTAGCTGTTTGCAAGGCTGTCGCCACACCATGTCCGCTCACGTCAATAATGTATCCACACAATTTTTTATCTTTCTCAAACCACTTGTAGTTAAAGAAATCTCCACTGACTGTACTATAGGGCTCAAAGACTGTTCTGACACGCACCATGTCGCCTGTAAAAGGGCGGGGTAGGGAGTCCTGCTGCACCCGCGCCGCCAACAAAAGCTCCATCTTGGTTTGTCGTTCTCGCTCCCTAAGCTTGTCTTCTCCCTTCTTCCGGTCAGTTATATCCACTATACTGGTCGCTTTCAGCGCGCTAGTGTTTGCTTCAGCCCGTACAGGATAGCTTTGAAGCCAGAGCCAACGCATTTCCCTGTCAGGTCGAATGATTCGAAACTCCTCGTTTGTAGCGCTGTTCATATTCTGAAAGCCTTGAAAGAAAGAAACCCGTATCCTCTCACGGTCTGCTGGATGAATCAGCTCGACCAGTGAATGTTGATTATCGAGCAGACTCTGACAAGACATCCCACTGATTCTTTCATAGGCCGGACTGACATAGACAATGCAGTCCTTATCAGTAATGATGAAAATCTCATTGATCGTTTCCGCCAGTTGCCTAAATTTCTCTTCGCTCGCTTTCAGCTTTGTGTATAACTGTTTGCTTTCAGTAAGTAGCTCAGTTCTTTCTTTCACTTTCTCCTCTAAAAATTGATTCTGATTTTTAAGTATCAGACGAGCCTCTTCAACTTTAAGTTGTGTTTTAACCCGAGCCTTAACCTCAACAATTTCAAAGGGCTTTGTAACATAATCCACCGCCCCTAAGGAAAATCCCTTAGTTTTCGAATCACAATCTGTAATTGCCGATAGTAAAATAACCGGTATATGCTCTAGGTCCGGATTTTCTTTAATCGTTTTTAAAACGTCATAGCCATCCATCTCTGGCATAATGATATCCAAAAGAATCAGATCAGGCGTTTGTTTTTCAAGTAACTCGATCACCTCTAACCCATTAATGGCAACGATTAATTCATACTCATCCTGAAGCGCCTCCACCAGAATAGCAATATTCATTTCTATATCATCCGCTATCATGATCGTTTTTTGTCTATCCATTATATGACTTCTTTACAATGCCCATAATTTCTCCAACCATAGCCTTAGCGTCTTTAAAACGATAGCGATCAACAAGTTTCTTTGTTTCTTCTATTTGGGCACTGAAGAGCATATCCTGAGCATTTGCTACCAAATAGTTCATACTATCTTTTATTTCTTTAATACGAGCCTTTTCTAAAGCATTCAATAACTTACTGAATGCATCATAAACATCAAAATTGGGATTTAGTAACTTTTCCTCCGGATCCTTTATCGCAATAACCTTTTGAATAGTATTTAATAGTTCCTCGTTTAAATGAGAAAGCTCCTCCAGCTTTTCACCTAAGCTCTTCTCATTGTAGAACTCATAGTGTTCTTCAAACTGAACAATAAATCGACTCAGTTTCATAGCCCCTATATTCCCTGTAACACCTTTAAGGCTATGAATAAATCGTTTGGCTTCCTCATTTTGTTGCTTCAACCTCATATCAGAAAGTTCTTTTACAAGGTTACTATAATTATCACAGTATCTCTTCAATAAGACATAATAAAAGTCTTGTTTATTACCAAGCCGAATTAGAGTTTTTTCACAATCTAAAATCTGGGCTTTCTCATTTGAAGGCTTTGCAACAGTCTGCATACTATTGTCTAAGAACCATTTTTCAAGAGTTTGATACAGAAGTTCCGGATTAATTGGTTTTGAAATATAGTCATTCATACCAGACGCAATGCTTCTTTCCCGATCACCTTTAAGTGCATTTGCCGTCATGGCTATAATAGGCAATTCGGAATTTGAATAGGTTTTTCTAAGAATTTCTGTGGCTTTGTACCCATCCATAATAGGCATTTGTACATCCATCAGAATTGCATCAAATTTATTGGTACTGACCTGTCTAATGGCTTCTTCACCATTACTTGCAATACTTACACGAATACCAACTTGTTCCAAAATATCCTTAGCCACCAATTGATTGATATCATTATCTTCAACAAGTAGTATACGTTTATCCGCAAGCGCCCAATGACACTTTCTACGGTTTTTTTCATTGTTATCCTTATTTGCTTGACTCCACGTTGTTCCTTTTAAAGCATTCATAACCGCATCAAACATTAATGATTGATTAATGGGCTTCACTAGAAAGTTCTTAACTCCCAATTGATTCACTTGACTATAATAGCTTTCACGTCCCATAGCACTCACAAAGATTGTTTTAGGCACTTTGATCTCAGTATTCGCTACTAACCTTTTATATAAATCGACTCCAGATAATTCTGGTAAATTAAAATCAATCACAAGTAGATCAAAGTCTTCTTTCTGGAGCAGTTCCATTGCTTCAAAAGGATCTCTAAGAGCGGTAACAGCAAAGGAAAATGAACAGAGCATTCTTTCAAGTATTATCAAAGATGTTTTATTATGATCGACAACTAACACTTTTGCACCTTTCAAATCTGAATTTTCTGTATAACTAGGTTTTATTGAATTTACAGCTTTATCTAACTGAACAGTAAATTGGAAGGATGCACCTTCGCCATAAACACTTTCCACCCAAATCTTGCCCTTCATTAGTTCAACCAGTTGCTTAGAAATGGTTAGACCAAGCCCTGTCCCCCCATACTTCCTGGTCATTGAACCATCCGCCTGAGTAAAGGCAGTGAACAGTCTTTCAATTTGCTCTTTTGTTAACCCAATTCCTGTATCTGTAACACTAAAATATAACTTGACTTTGGTTTCTGTTTCCTCTAGAACTCTTACAGCGACATTAACTTCTCCTTGGTTGGTAAATTTTATAGCATTCATCGTCAGGTTAGATAGAATTTGTTCTAATCGAAGTGGATCACCTATCAATATGTCTGGCACTGCTTCTAAGGTATCAAAATTAATATCGATACCCTTCTTAGTTGCAGAAATTGTATATAGATTAGATACATTCTCTAGGACCATATCTATATTAAATTTAATGTTTTCTATTTCAAGTTTACCCGCTTCAATTTTCGAAAAATCCAAAATGTCATTGATAATCCTGAGTAATGCTGTTGACGCGCCCTCGATTTTAGAAACATATTTTTTTTGAGATTCATTTAAATCAGATTGACTTATTAAATAGGTCAGTCCCATAATTGCATTCATGGGTGTTCTAATTTCATGACTCATATTTGCAAGAAATTGACTTTTAGCGTGGTTTGCTTCTTCTGCTTCTTCTTTTGCATTTATTATTTCTTTCTCTGCCTTCTTGCGCTCGGTGATGTCGAGAATCACGCCAATCATCCCTGCCACCTTGCCTTCGGCATTGGTAAAAGTAGCCTTGTTGAAGATCACGTCGTGACGTTTTCCATCTGCATAGACGACTGAAGCTTCGTAGTCTTGAACGCCTAGATTGTTCAGCAGTTCTCTATCGGCATCGCTATATTTCTCTGCCAAGTCTACAGCTGAAATGTCATACACGGTTTTTCCAATGAATTGCTCTGACGACAACCCCACGTATCGCTCGAATGCCTTATTGCCTCCGATATAGACGCACTCTGAATTTTTGTAGAAGATGGGAGAGGGAACAGCATCCATCAACACCTTCTGGAACAACATAGTGTTTTTTATTTCTTTCTCTGCTTTCTTGCGATCGGTGATGTCGCGAAGTATGCCCACTGCATGCCAACCGCTACTAATTTGGACTGCGGAAAGTGAAAGCTGCACAAAGATCTCCGTGCTGTCTTTTCGGCGGGCTTCCAGATCAAGTGTCTTTCCCACTCCACCTCCATGTCCCGTCTGTTGAAACACTGAGAAGGCAACTTGGTGGGCTTCGTGATAACGCGGTGGCACGATGAACGCATGTAGGTTCTGCCCGATGGCCTCTGTGCTGTTATAGCCAAGTATGCGCTCAGCCGCCGGATTCCAATAGGTGATGATGCCATTTTGATCCATCATCAGGATGGCGTCTTGGGCGGAGTCGGTGATGGCATGCAGACGTTCATCCCTCTCACGAAGCGCCACCTCAGCTCGCTCTCGTGTGATAACCATTCCTAATTGTCTGGTATATACTTCCGCTATACTGTCATTATTAAAACGTTTACCTTTGGGTATAATTAATATAAAATCACCAATCATTACATTATTCATTTGAATTTTTATCAAAACAACTTCACCAATATCGAAGGTCATTTCCAGTAAAACGACTATCGGTTTAGGAATAACCTTACTTGCTAATTCCTTTAAAGAAGAAAAACGAGTAATCGTACTGAATTTTTTTTCAGCAAGTTTTATGTCGCTTTTCCATTTCTTCCCTTCGATCTTAAAACCAATTATACTTGAAGCTTTATCGAGCATACCCTTATCTCCAGATATAGCCATAGTTGTAAAACCATTTCCGTCTTCATCAAATAAATTAAATACAAGATATTCAGCTTCACATATCTTTAAAAAATCATCAGCTATTTTTTGATAATCAATCTTTTTTTCATTCATCTGTAAAAACTTTTCGGATATTTCAACCAGCTTTTCCATTTGAGATAATTGACTCTTTTCATTAGTTATATCAATAATATGCATTATAAAATAGCTCCTCAAATTCTTCTTTTCCACCATTTATAGCAATATTTCCATAAAATTAATCCAGTTAAAATCGCTTTTTTTTGCATCCATTCTATGACTCCTTAAAACTATCCATTATTTCTTCGACCATAACTTTAGCATCTTTAAAACGATAACGATCAACAAGTCTCTTTGTTTCGTTTATTTGTACAATGAAGCGCATATCCTGAGTATTTGCTACCAAGTAGCTCATAATAGTTTTTATTTCTTTAGTACGGGCTTTTTCTAAAGCATTTAGTAATTCACTTAATGCTTTAGAAACATCAAAATTGGAATTTGGGGGCTTTTCCTCCGGATCCTTTGTTGAAATAACCCTTTGAATCGTATGTAATAGTTCCTTATTCAAATCAGAAAGGTCCTCAAGCTTTTCACCTAAGCTCTGATCATTGTATGACTCATAATGTTCTTCAAATTGAACAATAAATTCCCTAAGTTTCATAGCTCCGATATTTCCGGTAACACTTTTAAGACTATGAATAAATCGCTTGGCTTCATCATATTGCTTATTTAGCCTCATATCAGAAAGTTCTTTTGCCACATTACTATAATTATCGCAGTATCTCTTTAATATGACATAATAAAAATCTTGTTTATTTCCTAGTCGAATTAAAGTTTTTTCATAATCTAAAATCTCAATCTTTTCATCTGAGGATTCTTCAATATTTTTCATACTGTTACCCAAGAGCCATTTCCCGAGGGTTTCATACAAAAGCTCTGGGTTAATTGGTTTTGAAATATAATCATTCATACCAGACTCAATGCTTCTTTCCCGATCACCCCTAAGCGCATTGGCTGTCATGGCTATAATAGGCAATTCTGAATTTGAATAGGTTTTTCTTAGAATTTCTGTGGCTTTGTACCCATCCATTATAGGCATTTGCACATCCATAAGAACTATATCAAATTTATTGGCACGGACATGTTGAATTGCTTCCTCACCATTACTAGCAATACTTACACGAATACCAACTTGTTCTAAAATATCCTTAGCAACCAATTGATTAATATCATTATCTTCAACAAGTAGTACACGTTTATCTGCAAGCGACCTATGACACTTTATTTGGCTTTTTTTATTTTGGTCCTTATTAGCTTGATTCCATGCGGTTCCTTTTAAAGCATTCATAACCGCATCAAACATTAATGATTGATTAATCGGCTTCACTAGAAAATTCTTAACCCCCAATTGATTTACTTGATTATAATAGCTTTCACGTCCAGTAGCGCTAACAAAGACTGTTTTAGGCACGGTGATCTCAGTATTCGCTACTAACCTTTTATATAAATCAATTCCTGATAATTCTGGTAAATTGAAGTCAATAACAAGTAGCTCAAAGTCTTCTTTTTGAAGCAGTTCAATTGCTTCAAAAGGATTTCTAAGTGCAGTGACCTCAAAGGAAAATGAACGGAGCATTCTTTCAAGTATCATCAAGGATGTTTTATTATGATCTACTACTAACACCTTTTTACCTTGTAAATCTGGATATTCTGCATAGTTAGGTTTTATTAAATCTACAGCTTTATCAAAAAGGGCAACAAATTGGAAGGTTGCACCTTCACCATATACGCTTTCTACCCAGATCTCACCATTCATTAGCTCAACTAGTTGCTTTGAAATTGTTAAACCAAGCCCTGTCCCACCATACTTTCTTGTCATTGAATCATCCGCCTGAGTAAAGGCTGTGAACAGTCTTTCAATTTGCTCCTTAGTTAACCCAATCCCGGTATCTGTAACACTAAAATGTAACTTAACTTTGTTTTCTGTTTCATCTAGAACCCTTACAGCGACATTAACTTCTCCTTGGTCGGTAAATTTTATAGCATTCGTCGTCAAATTAGATATAATTTGTTCTAATCGAAGTGGATCACCTATCAGTATGTCTGGCACTGCTTCTAATGTATCAAAATTAATATCAATACCCTTATTAGTGGCAGAAATTGTATATAGATTAGATACATTCTCTAGTACCATATCTATATTGAATTTAATGTTTTCTATTTCAAGTTTACCCGCTTCAATTTTCGAAAAATCCAAAATATCATTGATAATTCTCAGAAGTGCTGTTGATGCTCCCTCAATTTTGGAAACATAATTTTTTTGGAAATCATTTAAATCAGATTGACCTATTAAATAGGTAAGTCCCATAATTGCATTCATTGGTGTTCTAATTTCATGACTCATATTTGCAAGGAATTGACTTTTAGCGTGGTTTGCTTCTTCTGCTTTTTTCCGGTCAGTGATGTCTTGCCCTTGAGCAATTATTGACACAGGGGTTATTCCATCCGAATCGTATATAATTGCCGAGTTCCACAAAAGAGTTCGAATTGAACTGTCCACATGAATGATTTCAATTTCTAAGGTTTCCCAGCGTTTCTCTTTCTGCAAATTCTTAAAAAACTTCATCGACTTGCTTGCCTGGTCAGGTGGAAAAAGCATATCAAGAGATTTCCCGAGCACCTCCTTTTCGCTTCTGCCGGTGATAAATTCAACGGCGTGATTAAAGTGCGTGATGTGTAATTGCGGATCCAAAACGATGATGGGTGCATTGGCATAGTTAATCAGATTTTCGAGATAGGCATTAGCAAGAATTAACT
>Ga0209123_1000382_pt1 | contig 60876 bp, 55 predicted proteins | sample BarGraIncu00431A_FD_184500 | JGI IMG/M metagenome (GOLD analysis project Ga0209123, IMG submission 184500) | Arctic peat soil microbial communities from Barrow, Alaska, USA - Barrow Graham LP Incubations 004-31A (SPAdes) (version 2) | ecosystem: Environmental > Terrestrial > Soil > Wetlands >... | reverse complement strand
CCACATGCAACAATTATTCTTTTCATTTTACTCATAATAAATTCCTCCTCTTATTTTTTAAGTTTAATATTTATAACTAAGATAAAATTTTAGATAACTTGTCTATCACCTCTTTCGTAGTGGTTGAGTTGTAAATACTAAGTAATTTATCTTTATCTGAAAAAATTGACATCAACTTACCTAATGTTTGTACCTGACGACTTGGGTTTTTAATAGCAAGCATAAATATCAATTTTGCTTCAACATCTTTAACTCCACTTCCCATTTCTTTGAAACTAACTGGTTTGTTTAATAATGCAACAAGAATAGCAGGTTTCTCAACATGTATTGCATCAGTATGAGGTATTGCTACTTTAACGCCAGCAGTGTTTAACCCTGTTGGATAAATTATTTCTCTTTGTAAAACACCTTCTGAAAAGGAATCCTTTACATAACCTTTCTCCTTTAATATTTTTGACAAGTTTTCTAATAGCTCTTCTTTACTTTCTGCTTCATAATTAAGTAAAATCAAATCTTCATGCAATAAAACTTCATTTTCATCCATAACTATCTGCTCCTTTACTAAATGTTTTATATGCATATATACCAAAGCAAGTATTGTGCCAATGCAGTGCATAACAATTAAACTCGCATATTAACTATATTCCCTAAAAAAAATATGCACTAAGGTTATTTTTTTTCTTAGTGCATACTTTTTATTTGAATTTTCTAAACATTGTAAATCTTCTTTAATTAAATGATATTTAGCTTTCCTACTATATTTTCATATATGCTAAAAGGAATAGAAAGATTATTACTTCCTACACCTAGACCTATTTCAGGCCTGTTTTTACCATGAAAATCTGTTCCTCCTGAAGGAATTAAATTATATTTATTAACTAAGTAATTTAAATACTCAATATCTTCTTTAGTATAAGAAGGGTAATATTTTTCTATCCCATCGAGCCCTAAGCACATTAATTTTTTTATATGTTCTTCCATTTGAATTTTACTAAATCCCTGAAGTCCTATCCTTTTATTATAATGTGCTAGAAAAGATAGTCCACCTGATTTTCTAATAATTTCTATAGTCTCTTCAACCTTTATTAATTCATCACTTCCGTATGCAATAGGATCCAAGTATTTGTCCCAAATATCTTGTGCATTATTGCTTATACCACTTTGAATAAAATATTTATGTATATCATATCTGTCCAAATATTGATTTAAAGAATTCTTTTTTAGAACATCTATATCTATATAAATCCCCTGGGTCTCCAATATTTTAAGTATATATTTTACACTTTCCTCTCTTGCTTTTTTCATCCTAGTGTAAACTTTTAAAAATTCTGAATTGCCTGTATCAATTCCGAGTCCTATAATATGCAGTATCCTTCCATTTTCATATAAAGAGCTTATTTCTATTCCCTTTAAAAAAGCTACATTGTGTTTTATAGCCTCCCTTTCAGCTTCACTAATTCCATCTATGTTATCGTGATCTGTCAAAGCAATTGCTTTAATTCCATTTTTACATGCAAGTTCTATTATTTCTTTCGGACTGCATGTTCCATCAGACATATATGAATGAACATGTAAATCGATTTTGTTATTCATTAAATCCCCTCCAAAACAATAATACTTATTATTATAACTCATTTCTTATGTTTCTCAATTTTAAAATATATCGTTGCTTTTTTCTAAATATTATAATAGTATTAATAAAAAGGAGGAATAATTATGAAAATTGCTCTTTGGTGTGTAATTGTTGTGATTGATATTTCACTCCTAACCATGTCATTTATTTATAATAATATTTTTTTAACAATATTGTGTTTTATAATTGCTCTAGCACTTAATAAGTTCAAAAACATTATACCTACACCTAAACAGTTACAAAATCTAAACATTTATAATAATAAAAAAAATAGAAAATCTAAGTAAAGAAAAATGGCAGGTGAATATTTTGAAAAATATTGATATTGTTCTCAAATACATAACAGTAAAAATTACAGTAGATTATATGTTGAATTCCATAAAAAATCATAGTACTTATGGAATAGATGCTGGAGAAATACAGGAAAATTTGAATATAGTAAGAAACAATGCCAGTACTATATTGAGCGAATTATGGAAGACATCAAAATTAGTAAAAATAAACAGTAGACCTGTGACTTTCGTACCAAAAGCTGTTATTGAAGCACTTAATGTAGGTAATACGGAAATATTAAATGATACATTTACCACCGATGAATTAGAAAGCTTTATTAACAATTCAAAAACAGAAAATATTTCAATTGATCCTTTTCAACATTTAATAGGAAGTACTAATAGTCTTTTGAATCAAATAGGCCAGGCAAAAGCTGCCATCATATATCCGCCTAAAGGGCTCCATACATTAATTTTAGGTGAAAGTGGGGTTGGAAAAACCACCTTTGCTCATGCCATGTATGAGTTTGGGAAAGCAAAAAGAGGGCTTTCTGAAAGCGATTTTCCTTTTATTTCTTTTAATTGTTCTGACTATTTTAACAATCCTCAGTTGCTGTTATCACAATTATTTGGTCACAGTAAAGGTGCCTTTACTGGTGCCGAAAGAGAAAACATTGGTTTGGTTGAAAAGGCAAATGATGGAATCCTTTTCCTAGATGAAATTCATAGGCTTCCCCATGAGGGACAAGAAATGCTTTTCAATCTTATGGACAAGGGCGAATATCACCGGTTAGGTGAAGCTGGAAAAAAAAGAAAAAGTAATATATTAATTATAGCTGCTACCACTGAAAATCCTAACGGCACGCTTTTATCTACATTTTTGAGAAGAATTCCTGTACTAATCACCCTACCCCTTTTCAGAGAAAAAGCTATCAGCGAAAAAATTGAAATAATTGAAAGTTTATTTTCTTACGAATCAATAAATTTAAATATGAAAATTATGGTTTCACCTGAAGTACTTAAAGCTCTTGCACTATATGAATTCAAATTAGGAAATATAGGTCAGTTAAAATCTGAAATAAAACTTCTTTGTGCAAAATCTTTTCTTGAACATCTTCAAAACAACCAGGAACTTATTATAGAATTTAAAATGTTAGATAAAGAATTAAGAGATTATGCTTTTAATTATAATAATATAAGCAATGACGTTAAAACATATTTAAATATGTTTACAGAAAACTTAATTATATCTCCCTCGTTGATTAAGGTATATCACCCTAATGAGTCAAAAAAGGATGTATATGAACTTATAATTAAAAAAGTTGATGATTTGAAACTTATGGGACTCCCTAAAGAATCAATTGACCTGGAAATAAGTACACTAATAGAAAAACATTTTAGTGAGGTAATGAAAGATTTTAATTCAAATAGGTTAAATATAGATCAATTATATAAACTTGTTTCTAAAGATATCGCAGACGCCTCTGCTGACTTGATAACAAGTGCGCAAAAGGAACTTTCTACTAAGTTTAACAATAAATTTATTTTTGCATTTGCATTTCATTTGCAATCTCTTTTAAAAAGAATTTCAGAGAAAAAGCCAATTATAAATCCAAATATCCTAAAAATAAAGAAAGAGCATCCCGAAGAATTCAGGGTTGCAAAAGAATTAGTTAAGCAATTAGATGAGAAATTTAAAGTTATTGTTCCTGAAGATGAAAAAGGTTTTCTTACCGTATTATTAGCAAATAATACGTTAGAAGATACAAATGAAAGTAATATTGGAATTATTGTTGCATGTCATGGTGATAGTACCGCTTCTAGTATGTCAAATGTAGCTAATTCACTTTTAAATACAGATTTAGCTAAGGCAATTGATATGCCTCTTGATGCTAATATATCTGAAACTTATAGTAAGGTAAAAGCTACGATATTAGCTATTGATAAGGGCAAGGGTATTCTTTTTCTTGTAGATATGGGATCTTTTAGAAACTTCGGAGAAAAACTTATGAATGAAACCGGAATAAAAATCAAAACCATTGATAATGTGTCTACACTACTAGTTATAGAATCATTAAGAAATATATTATACAAGGATTCTACTCTTGAGGGTATTTACACCTCTTTGGTTAATAAAGATATGAATATTATAACCCAAAATGAAAATAAGAAGAAAGCAATAGTTACCTTCTGCATAACAGGTCAAGGAGCAAGCATAATAGCTAAAAATATACTTACAGAAATATTAGACATTGAATATAAAAATGAGTTTGAAATTATAACAACCAACTATATAGATTCAGAAGAGAACATTGAAGAAATAGCAAAAAAATATAATGTAGTAGCAATTCTAGGAAGCTTTAGACCTAAAGTAAATATACCCTACTTCCCCATAAATAAACTTTTAGACGAAACCTTCCAGAAACAATTCATAAAATTCCTAGATACAAATATAAATAATAAAAATGCCAGCGCTAAAAGCAATAAAAGTGTTTACGAAATATCTAAGGAGATGCTTGAACAATATGTTAAATATATAAATCCTAAGATAGCTATTATAAATATAAAAAAATTTATTGAAGCTATTGAATTAAATTATAAAATTGAACAACAAGATGATATTATCGATTTTATAGTTCATATTGGCTGCATGTTGGATAGATGCATACATAAGGATGCTGTAATATTTGAAAACATAAACGATTTTAAAGAAAGTCATATTAAACAATTTCAAAAGATAAGGCAGTCTGCAAGTATTCTTGAAAAGGAATATACTATTAATATTAATGATGATGAGATATGTTATATTATAAAAATTATAAATAGATAAAACCGTTTTGTTTTGCTTTTATGATACAATTATTTGTGTTAGTATTTATTTTATAGTTGTATCATAATCTTAATTTACCCGGAGGTATAAATGATTAAAAACATAATCTTTGATATTGGAAATGTATTACTAGAATTTAATCCACTAGCTTATCTTAAAAGAACTTTCAACGATGATAACACTGAAAAGCTTCTATACAAAGAAATATTTCAAAGTAAAGAGTGGCTTCATCTAGATAGAGGAACATTAACTCAAGAACAAGCAGTAAACGCAATATCATTAAGAAACCCTGATCATAAAATACATATTAAGAAATGTATGGATAATTGGATAGACATATTGACACCTATTGAAGGCACAGTGAAAATTTTGAATCAACTAAAAGAAAATGGTTATAAACTATATCTCCTTTCAAATTTTCATTTATTGGCTTTTGAATCTATTTGCTGCAAATATGATTTCTTTAAAAATTTTGATGGAGGTATAATATCCTATAAAGAAAATCTTCTAAAGCCTGAAGCTGAAATCTATACTAAACTTTTAGATACATATAACCTAAATGCAGAGGAATCTCTATTTATTGATGATACCTTAGTAAATATTGAAGCAGCTAATAAACTAGGAATTAACACGCTACATTTTGTTAGTGCCACCCTCATGGCAAGTGGCATGATTTTATTCACGCCAAATATTAACTTAGATTGTGTATAAAATTTACTATCTACACTCACAAAAGAGGCAAGCCCAATAAATGATGGCTTGCCTCTTTGTTTTTAAATATTTGAAATATTAATTATTAAGCCACTTAACCTCACCTGACTCTAACATATATTTAGCTTCTACTATTTTTACATTACCCCTTTGTAATTCTTCTTTAATAATTTCTGATTTTTTTATCTGACTACTAGAATTATAAATATTTTCATTAATTACTTCTTCAACTAACTTTTCGCCTTGTAAACCCTTTGATTTTATTTTTTTAACTGAAGGTTCTATCTTATCTATTATAGCTCCAATATTGCCATGTTGTTTTTCACCATTTTCTTCCACTGCTGCCTCAACAGCACCACAATGTTCGTGTCCCATTACAACAATAAGAGGGGTTTTTAAATGTTTGACCGCATATTCAACGCTTCCGAGTTCTATCTTATCTATTACATTACCCGCTACCCTAACAACAAACAAATCTCCAAGTCCCTGATTAAAAATAAATTCAGGTGGTACACGAGAATCTGAGCAAGTAATAATCACTGCAAAAGGATGCTGACCTTTGACTAATTGTTCACGTTTTGCACTACTTAAGTTAACTTTCACCAGTTCATCTTTCTGAAATCTTTCATTCCCAACTTTTAATAATTTTAAAGAAGTATCTGGTTTTTCTATCTCTGCGAATTTACTTATTTTAATTTCTTCTGTTTTAATTTCACCAGTGGGTGCACCCATAGCTATATTTTTTCTACACAAACCACTTGCAAAAGTCAGAATTACTATAAATATAATAATTGAAATACGTAACAATGTTTTTTTCATAATAAAGTCACCCTTGGCTTTCTCATCTATATAGACATTGTGTTTACTTTGATATCTTCAATCTTGCTTAAATCTTCTTTTAAAGCAGATAATTCTGCTTCTTCACCACAAAGTTGCAATAAAATTAAACCTCTTTCTGCACATAAATCTTTTGATGTCTCGTGTAATCCTAGTCTCATGCTAATAATGCAACCATGTTTTGTTAGAATTTCTTGTAAATTTGGAGCAAACCTATTTCTTTTTTCTAAGGCAATAGCCATAATTGTAGTATTCATATTTAAATACCTCCTAAATTATTTGTTAAAATTCTCTTTAAATCTTACCCTATTAAAAATTTAAAGTATACTTTACTATTTGATTTTTTTAACAATCCTATACCTTTTTATTCATTATATATAGTGATAGAATTATTAAAGAGATTATACACATAATAAAATCTTAATAAAGACAATAGGGAGAATAGGTATGAATATAAAATTAGCTGAAAAATTTGGATTTAAAGAATGGGGCTGTCTACCTGGGATTGCAGACTTCAATGGAGAAATATGTTCACATCTGTATTATGGATTAAAAATAAAGAAAGATTGATTTTTTACAAAGACTACATATAAACAATGAGGTCTATAATATTGCCATTAGAATTGGTATGACTAACAGGGTTCCTATAGTTGAAATTGCTTGAACATAGGGCACACTCTTCTCTCCAAATAACGCAAGATTATACTATTAATAGCCACCAACATATTACTGGCATATGTAGGTGGCTAAATTAATTTAAAATTTAATCATTTATGATATTTATGGGACTCCCCGAAAGAAATCTTTCAAGATTGTTAATTGCAATATCCATAAGTCTCTGTCTTGATTCAACAGGCGCCCAGGAAATGTGTGGTGTTATTATGCAGTTTTTAGCTTTTAGCAATGGGTTATCTTCCTTTATTGGTTCGCTAGAAACAACATCTACCGCCGCTCCTGCTACTTTCCCATTATTTAATGCTTCTGCTAAATCTTCTTCCACAACTAAGGGACCTCTTGAATTATTTATAATCATAACTCCATCTTTCATTTTTGCAATTGTATTTTTATTTATAATACCCATTGTACTTTCAAATAGCGGACAATGTAAGGTTACAACGTCTGAACTCGCAAGTAGCGTATCCATATCCACGTATTTCATAGTCTCGCTTTCTAAGCCTTTATTTTGGTAGGAATCAAAGGCTAATATTTTCATACCTAGAGCCTGAGCTATTTTACCTGTAACTTGCCCGATCTTTCCATATCCAATGATGCCCATGGTTTTTCCTGAAAGCTCAATTAATGGATAATTCCAGTAACACCAATCTACATTGCTAGACCATTCACCTCTAATTACTGAGTCACTATGAGCACCTATATGGTGACACATCTCAAGTAAAAGTGCTATTGCCATTTGGCTAACGGCATCTGTACCATAGGTAGGAATGTTTGTTACTACTATTCCCTTTTCCTTAGCTGCTGCAACATCTACCACATTATAGCCCGTTGCTAAAACTCCCACAAATTTCAAGTTAGGAAGTTGTTCTAAAACTTCTCTAGGCAGTGGTGTTTTATTTGTGAAAACTATTTCTGCCTTCTTTGCTCTTTCCACTATTAAGTCCATTCCACTTAATGAATAGGAAGTACGGTCATATATAGTTAAATCTCCAAGTTTCTCTAAGCCTTTCCAAGTTATATCCCCAGGATTTAGTGTATATCCATCTAAAACTACTATATTCATATTAACATCTCCTTTAAACTAAACTATTTTTCACGCATTGCTTAAACTATCTTGCAGCATTAAATTTATTTACAAAAGTCATTATTCTATTGGTTATGGCTTCACTACTCAAGCCATATTTATGCAACAACTTTTCATAATCACCAGATTCTGCAAAAGTGTCATCAATTCCTATTACTTCAACTGGAACTGGACAACTAGAACATACTACTTCTGTAACAGCACTTCCTAGTCCTCCATATATACTATGTTCTTCTATTGTCACTAAAAGTCCTGTTTCTTTTGCACATTTTATTATTAATTCTCTATCTATAGGTTTTATAGTGTGTATATTTACAACTTTTGCACTAATTCCTTGATTTTCAAGACTATCAGCTGCTTCCAAAGTTTTGGATACCATATATCCTGTAGCTATTAAGGTAATATCATTTCCCTCCCTAAGAACTACTCCCTTTCCTAATTCAAACTTATAGTTTTTATCATATATATAGGGATGCTCCGCCCTGCTAAGTCTTAAATACACTGGTCCTTGTATTTCTACCGCAGCTTCTACCGCTTTTTCTGCTTCTATTGCATCTGCAACAGATATAACCGTCATACCTGGCAATGCCCTCATAAATGAAATATCATCTATTGAGTGGTGAGTTGCCCCATCATAGGAATCTGATAATCCAGCATAAGCTCCTGCTATTTTAATATTTGCACCACCATAGCATCCAAGCGTCCTAATTGGATCTGCAGCTCTTAATACCATAAATGCTGCAAAAGTATTAATAAAAGGAATCAGTCCGCAGGAAGCTAGTCCTGCCGCCATACCGGCCATATTTGCTTCAGCCACGCCCACATTGAAAAACCTTTCAGGGTATTCTGCCCCAAATAATCCACTTTTTGTAGATGAGGAAACATCTGCATCTAATACTACAATATTTTTATTAGTTGCTCCTAGCTTTACTAGTGTCTCTCCATATGCATCTCTTATAGCCTTTTTCATTTTTCATCCTCCTCTAGTTGCGCCATAGCTTTTTCATATTCCTCATTATTAATAGGTTTACCGTGCCATATATTTTTCCCTTCCATGAAGGAAACACCCTTACCCTTTATGGTCTTTGCAATTATGATTGTAGGTTTATCAATACTTTGTTTGGCACTGTCAATAGCCTCTGATATTTGATCTACATCATGTCCGTCTATATTTATTACATTCCAGCCAAAAGCTTCCCATTTTTTAGTAATATCAAGCATTGGCATTATGTCTTCAACTGTGCCATCCAGTTGTACCCCATTGTTATCTAGTATAGCTATTAGGTTGTTAAGTTTAAATTTTGAAGCAGACATTGCAGCTTCCCATACTATTCCTTCCTGAAGTTCTCCATCTCCCATAATGACATAAACATAACTGTTTATATTTTTAAGTTTATTACCTATTGCCATCCCTGCTGCTGCAGAAACACCGAGTCCAAGTGGTCCTGTTGACAGATCAATACCTGGTGTTCCTTTTACACAAGGGTGTCCTTGAAGAATACTATCCAGCTGTCTGAAGCTTTTAAGTTCTTCCTTTTGAAAAAAACCTTTTTCAGCTAGTGCTAAGTAGAGCATTGGTGCTGCATGCCCCTTACTCAATATAAATCTATCCCTCTCAGGACTTTCTGGGTTCTCCGGAAAAACCTTCATTTTTTCAAAGTATAAAGTAGTGATAATTTCTGTGGCAGAGAGTGATCCACCGGGATGCCCTGTCTGAGCCTTATGCAACATTTGTATTAAATCTATTCTAAATTTTCTACACAGATTATTAAGATATTTAGTAGTTTCTGTACTTAATGACATATTATCTCTCCTTTTACTTATGATTTAAACGAGTTTTAATCATATATATTTATACTATAGCTGAGCCCATGCAGCGTTTAATACCCTCTTGGCATTAGCAATTACTAAATCTGGGTCTTCATCACCAAATGGTTTAACTTCAAAGCTTACTATCGGTCTTTTCTCTTCATTTAAAAATCCTATGTCTTTTAACACACTCAAATACTGAGTTAGCTCTGCAACATCACATTCTCCATTAGGAAATCCAAACCTAGGGTGTTGATCACCGTAAGCAAGCATTGATGGATCCGCTACAACGCAATTGCCCATATGTGCGTGAAGAATATAATCCTTTATTGGGAGAACTGATTGTTCAATAGTTTCATGAAGCTGTGGGATATGGCTTAAATCAACCATTAGTCCAAAGTTGTTATATTCTTCTCTTATTTCCTCTGCATATCTTTTAGCAAGCTCCACTGGTCCTATTAATGATTTTTTATCTACATCATAATCGAATACTTCTAAAAGAACATTCATACTTCCTCTTTCTTTAGCATACTTACATAGCTCTTTTGTGGATTTAACTAAAGCCTCAAAAGCCTCTTCAATTTTTTCCTCAGTATATTTTCCGCTAAGGAAAGCAAAGCCTGCAGAATTCATCTCATAAGCTTCGTCAATTCCCTCCTTAAGAGTTACCAAAGCCTTAAGTCTTTCTTCCTCATCTAAACTATTTATGTTTATTCCAGTTGTAAGAAGTCTTGGTTGCGCACCATATGCAACTGTCATATGAGCTGTATCCAGAATTCTTTTAGCCCTTGCTCTCACGTCTTTATTCTTAATCCATGATATTTCAACAGCGTCAAAATAATCATCTAAGGCTATTTTTTTTAATGTTTCTTCAATTGGTCCCTCTCCTTTTATACAATTTGGATAAGCCATAAAGTGGATTAAGCCCACCTTCATATATTTATGTAGTGATTCATTCATTTAATCTACCTCCTTAATTGCTATTTTATTTAGTTAATTTTATTTTAATTCATGGAATAGTCATCTTTACCTTCTCTATATTATATTTTTTTTAAGTTTATTAAGGTTTGTTTAAGCTGATTTATACATAAGTTTGGGCTTGATAAAACTGTGCACCCACAGATTTTTTCGATAATATTCTGCATATGTGCCATGGATGCCTGTGCTAACACAACTACGTCCTGCTGCTTTACTTTTAGGGCCCTCTGCTTTAATAACTCATCATGATGTTTAACGTCACCGGCCCTAATTGCATCAAAAGCTTCGTGACAAACCACTATAGAAAGTTCTAGATGCTTATTTAATTTCTCCGCTTCTCTAAGTAGCCCGAATTTTGTTGGCTCTATAGTACTCTCTGCAGTTGCCATTATTGTAACTTTTGTGCCACATTCCACTGCTTTTTTTATCATAGCTTCATCTATTGTTATAACAGGAACTTTTATGAAGGGCTTAATTTTTTCTACAGTTGGAGATAGTGTGGAGCATGTTACAACTATTACATCTGCCTGCGCTATTTCCGCATTTTTTATAAAAGAAAACAGTCTGTTCATATTTTCCACTGTAAACTCACCTTTTTCCGCTGGATCACTGGCAAGGTATTCATCAAGGGTATTTACCACCACTACATCGCCTATGGCTTCCTTTACTTTGTCTTCAAAGGTATTTAGAACACTTTTCACTGTATGTATTAATGCTACCTTAGCCATTTTATCTACCCCCATATATATTGTCTAATATAGGTCTTAAATGCTTGATTGCACCTATAGCAGCTGTTTCCTCATCAGGTTCTTGGAATATTTCAGTACAAAAGGCTCCATTATATCCAACAGATTTAAATGTATTTATAATCTTTTCAAAATTAAGACCACAATGGCCTGGATATCGTCTGTTATTGTCAGCCAAATGCACATGAATGTTATATTTTGAGTATTTTTTAATTGTTTCAAATATGTCCTTTTCTTCAATGTTAAGGTGGAATATATCCATCATTAAACTGAAGTATTCATTGTCCACATCCTTTATAGCCTTTACAGCTTCTTCAACAGTATTTATGAAATTTGTCTGCATAATGGTAACTGTCTCAAGAGCAATCTTTACGTTTTTCTTTCCTGCATAGTCACTTATATCCTTAAATGCTTCTATTGCATAACCGTAGGACACCACTCTTGGAATATCATCACAATACTGACCTCTTACTCTTCCAATATTTATAAAAGCTCCAAGATATGAAGCAAAATCTATTATCTCTTTTACCCTCGCCCTTGCATTTAGTCTTACCTGGACATCCTTATCCATGAAGGATAGCTTTTTCTGTCCAAAAATTTCTCCAGTACAAACTAGCACTACATCTAACTTGCTTTTTTCGGCTTCTCTTTTCACTTTGTCCCAATTTAGCTCCAATGGATTCAGCGTCATAAGCTCAACACCGTCATAACCTAATTCACTCAACCTTTGAAAGCTGTGCTCAAGTTTTCCTTGAAAGGCTGTTACTGCAGGTGATATCGCAACATCAGGAGTTGCTACCTGATAACATAACTTCATTTTTAATCCTCCTCCATAACTTTTGCTAAGGCTTCATTCAAAACTCTTTTTGAGCCTGCTATTACTAACATTTCATCCTCATAAAGTCTTGGTTTTACTTCGAAACTTACTATAGGCGGATTTTTAATATTTAAATATCCTATTTCTATAAGTACCTTTAAAAATTCAACTAATTCATCCACATCATTTTCACTTTGTGGAAAACCAAAGCGTGGATGTAAATCTCCGTAGGCTTCCATACTACAATCTTTCACTACTGCATTTCCAATATGAACATGCCTTACATATTCTTTTATAGGCAGAAGAGCCTGTCTTGGAGTTTCTCTTAATTGTGGAAGATGACTTAAATCCACCATTATTCCAAAATTTTTATGCTCCCTAGAAACCTGCTTTGCATAACGTTTTACAAGCTCTACTGGCCCCAAAATACTTTTTTTATCTATATCGTAGTCAAAGACCTCTAAAAGCACAACCATATTTCCTTTTTGGGCTGCATAACTGCATAATTCACTTGTGGATTTGACTAATGCTTCTAAGGCCTCTTCTTTTTTTTCTTCTACATAGTGACCACTTAAAAAAGAGAAGTCTACAGCTCCCATATAATAAGCCTCATCTATACCCTTCTTCAGCTCTTCAACTGCTTTTGCTCTAACTTCTTCATTTAAATCATTAATATTAAGTCCGTTGGATAAAAGTCTAGAATGCCCAGCATAGGAAGTCGTTAGCTTGCTAACTTCAAGCAATTGTTTAATTTGCTCTCTTGCCTCTAGATCTTTTATTTGTCCTATCTCAATAACATCAAAATAATCATCCATTGCAATTTGTCTAAAGGACCCAATCAAACTTTCTTTATTATTAAATGAAGAAGGAAATGCCATGCTATGAATTATACCTATTTTCATATAATTTCTTAAGCTTTTCATACATTTCCCTCCTTAAAATTTCTATATAACTTTTTCAATAGAAATAGGTTTTTTCTTTTTAATAATTTTTGTAATAATTGGAGCTAGACAAAAACAAACTATTAATCCAAGTATTACTATACTTATCTTGCTGCCTACAAATATACTTAAACTACCATTTGACATATCAAAAGCCTGTCTTGTATATGTTTCAAGCATCGGTGTTAAAACATAGGCTAATAATAATGGTGCTGTTGGTATGCTAGCAAGGCTCATTAAGTAGGCGAAAATCCCCATGCAAATCATTAATACTACATCAAACATACTATTGTTTATTGAATATGTTCCAACTACACATACCACAGAGATAATTGGTATCATAACAGAGCTCGGTACTCTAACAACTTTCATCATAAGTGGTATACATGCAAATGATATAATTAAGCATATGATATTTCCAATGTACATTGAGCCTATAAGTCCCCATACAAAATCTGGGTTCTCTGTGAATAAAAGCGGTCCTGGTCTTAAGCCCCACATCATAAGTCCACCTAAAAGCACAGCACTTGTACCAGAGCCTGGTATACCTAGTGTAAGAAGAGGTGCAAAAGCTCCTATTGCGGCCGCATTATTAGATGATTCTGCTGCAGCTACTCCTTCAATTGCCCCTTTTCCTATTTGATCTCGATTCTTATTTATTCTTTTTTCCATAAGGTAAGAAAGGAAGGCTGCTGTTGTAGCTCCTGCTCCAGGTAGCACTCCAATAAAGGTACCTAGGACTCCTGTACGAAGCGTTGCAGGCATAATTCTTTTTATTTCATCCTTTTTAAGTACACTTTCTCTAAATGTTACTTTTCTTATCTCATCTGGTTTATAATTGTTTTTATTTACTACCATATCTATAACTTGACTAAGGCCAAACATACCTATTACCAGAGGTATAAATGGGACACCACTTAAAAGATTGGGGTTTCCAAAGCTAAATCTTGGCTGACCTATTGCTTTATCTATACCTACTGTAGCAATCATTACTCCCAAAAACGTTGCTACAAGACCTGCGGTTGGCTTCTCACCTAGTATCCACCCTATAGACGTTAATGCAAATAATATTAAAAGTGCAAGCTCTGGTGGTCCAAATGCCAATCCAGCTTCAGCTAGTACAGGACCTAATAAGGTCAATATAACTATACCAATAGTTCCTCCTATAAAAGAGGAAACAGTGGAGGTTGATAATGCCGTACCAGCCTTTCCACTTCTGGCTAATGGGTATCCGTCTATTGCGGTACATACTGCTGGTGAATCTCCAGGAATATTCAAAAGAATGGCACTGAAGGATCCACCATACATATTCGAGTAATATAATGCTGCAAGTCCAATTATTGCTGTAGTTGGAGGTAACTTAAATGTAAGTGGCATAAGCAGTGCCACTCCAGCAAGTGAACCTATACCTGGCATTGCTCCAACTATAAGTCCTATTATAGCTCCAATTAATGCAGACATTAGATTGGGAAAAGTTGATGCAGTTTGCAATCCTTGCATTAGTAAATTAAAATTGTCCATATTCTCAACTCACTTTCATTATATTGCATTACAATATCCCTTCAAATAATCCTAAAGGCATAGGAACTCTAAGCCAAAGCACGAATATTGTATAAATCACTGCTGCACACCCTATTCCTAGACTTAAAGAACTTTTTGTTGTATGCTTTTCTATATACTTAAGCCAAACAAAAACATAAATTGCCATTGAAACAATCATACCTGTAGCATAAGAAAGAAGTACCATTCCTATAAGCGCACCTGCGGGCAAAAATGCTTTAAAACTAAAGTTACTCGGAGACTTGTCTTTTCTCTCTGACACAAGTGCCGATATGCAAAATATTATAGCCATAATCCCTGCAACTACAGGAAGAAACCCTCCTCCTGGACCTTTTCTTACCCAAATTCCATATATAAATCCATTTATTACCCAATACAATCCCATGATAATTGAAAATATATAAACAAACTTTTTCAATAAAATCACTCCTCTACTAAGGTTCAATGCTTATTTCATAACTCCGAGTTCTGTAAATACTTTTTTATAAACAACTATTTGTTCTTCGAAAAACTTCTTTGTATCAGAAGCATTCATGTATTGAGGAGTTAAAAGACTCTTTTCTATATAGTCTGTCTTCCACTCAGCACTATCAGTAACTTTCTTTAACATACCCTCATAAAACTTTACAGCATCTGCTGGCATTTCTGGAGGCCCGGCTAAGGCTCTTACTTCTCTTACTTCTATTTCTTTATAACCAAGCTCCTTAAAAGTTGGTGCATCCTTAAATACTCCAGTAATTCTTTCTGCCGAGAACGCTGCCACTGGAACAACCTTACCTGCTTCTATTTGTCCCATTACTTCTGATGGATTAAATATAGCAGCATCAACGTGTCCGCCAAGTAGTGCTGACATGGCATCTCCGGAACTATTAAACTGAACATAAGTAAACTTAGAGTTCGTATATTTGTTCAATAAACTAAAGGAAAGATGATCGCTGTTTCCTCTTTGAGCTCCACCTATTTTTATGCTCTCAGGATTTGCTTTTACTGCTTCTAAAAGGCTCTTAATATCTGTAAACTTTGAATCCTTCCTTATGCATAACGTTAAATCATCAAAGGCTACTATTCCAATATAAGTTAGCATTTCAGCCTTAACATCCCAATCATTTACATAGGATCCCATAACTTGTCCTGAGTGAAGCACCATGATAGTAGTTGGATTTGCTTTTTTTGCGTTTACATTTGTGAATGCAACTGCTCCAGAACCGCCACCCTGATTTACAATCATAAAGTTCTTTGGTGAGAATTTATTTTTAAAAGCTATATTAGATATTGTTCTTGCATTTAAGTCACTTCCACCGCCAGCACTAGAAGGTACAATAAATTGGATTTCCCTGTCAGGTTCCCAAGCCTTCTTTGTTTGATCTGTACTTGTAGTTTTTGTACCACAACCACCAAGGATGCTTGCTGATAACATGGCAGTAATAACTAAGCTAAATACTTTTTTCATTTTCTTTCCCCCTCATCTTTTATAATATTTATATATATAAAACCTATTAGCATGCATTTTTCTTCCTATCACTTAAGGCTATTCTTGCAGCCATTTTCACTGCATTTTCAAAGGCTAAAGTCTTTGCTATTCCTTTGCCCACTATGTCATAACCGGTTCCATGTGATGCTGTCACTATAGCTGCTGGAAAACCACCGGCTATAGTTATACCCTGTTCAAAACCCTTTAGCTTCATGGCTATCTGTCCTTGGTCATGATACATTGTAACTACCGCATTAAATTCACCTTGAAAGGCTTTTATAAATAGTATGTCTGATGGATACGGGCCTAGTGCATTTATTCCAATTTTTTTGGCCTCCTCCATTGCAGGAAGAATTATGTCAAGTTCCTCTCTTCCACAAAGTCCATTTTCTCCAGAATGCGGATTTAATGCAGCTACGGCAATACGAGCATTTTTTATCCCTGATCGCTTTAAAGTTATATTCAACAGTCTCATTGATTTAAGTATGGATTCCACAGAAATATTATTGCTAACATCCTTAATAGGTATATGACTAGTAACGCGAGATGTCCACAAGTCATCAAGTACGTTTATCTCTCCAAAAGGCTCTGTCTGATTAAATAAATTTGCAAACAAATAGTGCTCACTTTCATAATTAAAACCTGCTTTCTTAAGTGACGCTTTATTTAATGGAGCAAAACAAAATCCATCAAGCTTGCCCTCATTGTATAAGTTTACAGCAGTTACAAGCATATCTCCTGAAGCTTTACCACATTTGACGCTTAACTCACCTATGTTTATTTCCTCTGGGTCCAAGTTTTTTTGGTCAAGCACTGGAATTCCTTTTTCCCAATCTGCAGAACTAATATCATTGATGTTATCGATTACATAATGTCCAAAATCTACCTCCGCAATCTTCATTCCCTGCCTAAGTATTCTTAAGTCACCGATTATAACCGGATAGCAGTATTCATTTAATTTCCCCTTTGCCGCTACCTTAGCAATAATTTCAGGGCCTATACCAGCTCCATCTCCAAGAAGTATTCCTAATATAGGTTTATCCATGTGTACCTTAGCAAGCATCCTTACCTCCACCCTTCTAGATAATTATTTTTTTAGTCATTTCATTCTTTACAACTTTATATTTAGCAATATTGATGCCATATTTATAAAATCCCCTATTATTTTCAGCTCTTTTTTAAAAATCTGTTTAAGTGATAATAATACTAGCTTAGAAACTTAGAAATTGTTTAAAAACACAAATATAGTTATAAAATTTTTAATAGTAAGGTAAATGAAACATGATAAAAAAACAAGAATGAAACAAAATGTTTCATTCTTGTTTCAAATACCATTTTATGAAATGTTATTATTTTCTTTCTTAAGTTTTCTCCATAAAGTAGTTCTGCTTATTCCAAGAATTTTTGCTGCTTCTGATTTGTTAAAATTTATGCTTTGCATAAGTTTAGATATAGTTTCCATATCATTTCCCGAAGTAGTTCCAATTTCCTTAGTTATATTTTCGTTATTGTTTTGCACTGCTTTCTTCTCTTGTTTATCACTACTTCTTAATAACTCTTTCAAATTATCACCGATTATATTTTCAGACTCTGAAAAAACTACAAGCCTTTCACATATGTTTCTGAGTTCCCTTATATTACCTGGCCATTTATAGTTTTTTAAAACTTCGATTGCTTCAACAGTTAACGCTGGTGTAAATTTATTAAATTTTCTACAGTATTTTTCTATAAAATGCGTTGCAATGAGCTCAATATCATCACTATGTTCACAAAGTGGAGGTAGTCTCAAATTTAGTACATTAAGTCTATATAGAATATCCTGTCTGAACTTGCCATCTCTAACTCTTTCTTCAAGATCCAAATTACTAGAACATATTATACGTACATCTATTGGCACAACCTTATGACCTCCTACCTTCCTTATTTCTCTTTCTTGAAGAACACGCAAAAGTTTTGCCTGTAGACTAATGGGGATTTCACTAACCTCATCTAAAAATATAGTACCCTTATGTGCAAGTTCAAAAAGCCCTAACTTTCCACCTTTAGAAGCACCGGAGAAGGCCCCCTCTACATACCCAAATAATTCACTTTCAAGAAGATTTTCTGGAAGTGCTGCGCAGTTAACTGCTACAAAAGGCTCCAGTCTTCTGCTGCTGGCATTATGGATGCTTTGTGCAAAAAGCTCCTTGCCTGTTCCTGTTTCTCCAATCATAAGAATATTTGAATCCACCTGGCTATACTTGAAAGCAACTTGTATGGTCTTGCTAAATACCTCACTATTTCCTACAATGTTTCCAAAGCTATACTTTGCTACTAAGCCTTTACTATTAAGTTCTTTTCTTATTTTGCTTTCTATCTCTTGTATCTTGTCAACGTTTTGAAAGGTAATAACCACCCCAGCCTTGTATGTTCCTGTCTTAATCGGAACACGGTTTGAAATAATCATGGTGTCATTAACACTATCAATTATACCTATCTCTTCCACTCCATTTTTAATAACTTTTGATAAGTCCAAACCAGGCAATATGTTACTTATAGCATGTCCATTTACTTTTTTTACCTGAGAAATATTCAGTGCCTTATATGCTGCTTTATTAAAGGCTGTGATTTTACCTTCTCTATCTACTGCTATTATAGCTTCCTTGGCATTTTCAAGTATTATTGTAAAAAGCTCTGCCTTAGCTCTTTCATTACGAATTACGCTAGCAGCATTTACAGCTTCCTTAATAGCTTGTCGTACAGCTTCCTTGCCAGTATGTATCCATACGCAATTTCTACCCATGCTCTTAGCAAGATTATAGGTCATAAGTCCACTAACAATAGCTTCTGAGCCATGCTCCCTTGCTATCTCAATAGCAATCATAGATTCCTCTTCATTTTCAATTTTAAAGGTTTCTATTTCAACGCCCATTATTTTAGCTAAGCTATCTGCTCCAAATATCATAGATTCCATACCTATTACTGCAATTTTTTTAGGATTATACACTCTAATACATTCATCTATGGCTCTTATAACATCATAGCCTGTAACAGCTATTTCAATTATGGACATATGAGGCATATTTTTCTTTAAAGCAATATAAGTTACGCCTCTTGCAATGATTATATCTGAGTTACAATCTTTAAGGAATGCCACTTGAGTGCCGATAATTTGAGTAGTATCAAGAATAATATCTTCTTCATTTACTTCATTTAGTAAATTATATACTTCATCTTTTATTTCATCATATGGAATAATGAATGTAACCTTTATCATTTTTCTCCTCCCGTAAAACACTATTACTATTCTTCTGTAAGCTTTTATTTTTTAATATGGTTAATATAGCTAATTATAATCTGATTTAACAATTTAATTCAACAATTAGCTTCTAATCCCTTTATTTTCTATAAATTTTATTAACACACCCAGGGCATTTTCCTAAATAGTTGCTAAAAAATTAAATATAAATAGAAAGAGGTTGGTGGACTTAAAATAAATCCACCAACCTCTCAATTTAATTATAATAAATAATTGTGCCAGTGGCATCTATATATATTATTTCAACTTTTTATAATTGGATGCCACAATGCTACTGTAGTTCCTTCTCCATAAATGCTATAATATTCTAGTCCAAATTCCTCTCCGTAAGTCAATTTTATCTTTTCATTTACATTAAAAATACCATATCCAACTACAAAATTAGAGTTAGTTTTACCTTGTAGCATTTCATTTATTTCTATTAATTTTTCTTCCTTTATGCCTATACCATTATCCTCAATAGTAAAATAAATTCTATCATTTTTAATTTCACAATTTATTTTAATATACCCAATGCCTCTTTTCTCCTTTATGCCATGATAAATTGCGTTCTCTACCAATGGCTGTAGTATTAATTTTATTACGCAGAAATCCAATATTTCCTCTTTTACATTAATTTCATAATTAAGCTTATCCTCGTACCTGATCTTTTGAATTAATAAATAGCTTTCCACATGTTTTATTTCCTGGGACATTTTAATAATTTCTGCACCGCTACTTAGCCCAATTCTTAAAAGATTAGTCAAATTTCCTACTATATCAACAATATCTTCTGCATCATGTTCTTGAGCCATCCACTGAATTGTATCCAGAGTGTTATATATGAAATGAGGCTTGATTTGAGCATGCAATATACTTATTTCTGCTTTTCTTTTCTTTTTGCCTTCTATTTGTACTAAGTTAATTAAATTCTTAATCTCTCTAACCATATTATTAAACGCACTTCCAAGCTCACCAATCTCATCATTGTACTTACTGTTAAAAACTACATCAAAATTTCCTTCTTCAGTTTTTTTCATAAGTTTTTTTAGTTTTGAAATAGGTTTTACTATGGTGCTTGTAAAAAATATAGCTAATATCTCCGCAATAAGCAAGGTAATAATGGCAATAAGGATAGAGTAATATGCCAAGGAGTTTATGACTTTTAAGCTTTCATTTAGGGGAAATACCTCCACAGTTCTCCAACCAGTATAAGTTGAATTCTTATGAATTATTTCATAATCATTATCTTTAATTCTCTTAATTAAAATTTTATCACTGGTGTTCTCAATCCAATCACCTTTTATTCTATATACTATCTCATTAACTGGTGAATATACTATTTCTCCAGTAGAATCTACAATGTAAACAAATCCAGTTTTCGCAGGTTTAACATTTTCTATTACACTTTTTATAATGTCCAGCTTCATATCAATGAGAATTACACCAATGCATTTCCCTGTTTTTTTATCAATTATAGCTTTTGACATTGATACTACCTCATCCGCACTATATTGAAAAATATTATTTATATTTCTACCTACAGGTTTACTAAAAAGATGCATAGTATTAGGATTCTTTGAAGCCTCCACGTACCACTTTTCATTTGTCAGAGGATCTCTTGAAATTCTACCCATAACATCACTTATAAATATATCATTTTGATTAACTATGGCTATTCCAGCTATCTCAGGGTGGAAGGTAGTAAAGCTATATATGGCTTTAGATACATCATCCTCAATACCTCTTTGGTTTATATCATCCTTTAAAAATCTTAATATTCTTGGATCCTGAGATAAATAATTAATTATATTTTCAGTATCCTTTATATAAAAATCTATATTATTACTGATTTGACTTACCAGCTGCTTTATATTTTCATCTTGTTGATTAGTGATAGAATTTTTATATAACAAATTCCCTAAAATTGAAATTGTAATAATTGGTAGTAAAATCACTAAGGAGAAATAAAAAGACAATTTACTTCCTATACTTTTATTAGAAAATATTACTGAAATTTTTTTCACTTTACTCCCCCCGTATACTTGACTTAATTACACTATTATCATAATCCATAATTACACAATTTAAAAGCACTCTTTATAATTCAGCACCCGCAGGTGATGTTTAATAGAGTGCTTTTATCTATATGAATATTACAAAAGGGGCATTTTAACTAGACACCTTACCTTCAGAAATAACAGTTTTTCTTTTTTCATTTCTAATTACAATAATTCTTTGTAGCGCAATAAATATGAACAATAGCATTCCTACTGCAATTTTAGTCCACCATGAATTAAGAGTGCCTTGAAACATTATTAGACTTTGAATAACTCCAGTAGTTAGCACCCCAAACATAGGTCCTATTGCAGATCCAATGCCCCCGGTTAATAAAACGCCACCGATTACACAAGCTGCAATGGCATCCATTTCCATACCATTACAATGGAGTCCATATCCTGAAAGAGTATATATAGTGAAAAGAAGTCCACCTAAAGACGAACAAAACCCTGAAAATGTATAAACTAATATTTTTGTCTTTGCAACGGGAAGTCCCATAAGCATTGCGGAATTTTCATTTCCACCAATAGCATATATAGTTCTTCCAAACTTGGTATATTTTAAAATATACATTGCAACCCCGACAATTATTAAACTTACCACTACATTTACTGAAATATGACTTCCCCCTCCAATAGGGATTCTTAAACTAGATATATTTGTAAAAGCTTCATTTTCTATAGTAATACTATTAATACTTATTAAATAACTTGAACCCCTAGCGAAAAACATACCAGCCAAAGTAACAATCCAAGGATGGAGCTTGAACTTTTGAATTAAATATCCTTGAACCGTTCCAAAAATAATACCTACTAACAGCACAAAAATTATTACTAGAACGGGATTTACTCCTTTTCTAAGTAAATCAGCAGAAATCATGCTTACAAATGCAATCATAGCACCTACTGAAAGGTCGATGCCTCCTGTTAGTATTGCAAAGGTTTCACCCACCGCTACAACTATAAGGTATGCGTTATCTATAAACAAATTAGCAAACACCTGAGGTGTAAAAAAATTATCATAGCTTACGGATCCAATTGCAAATAATATGGTGAATAATATTATAGTGGCGTAAATTGAAACATTAGCTTGTTTTATTTTAAAGCCAGAAAATTTTATAACTTTCCCATTCATAGCTTTGCCACCTTCTTTAGCTTATAATTTCGAGTTATACTACTTGTATTTAGCATCTTTCTAAATATTGGAGACTGAATGAGAACTACTGTTATAACAACAAGTGCTTTAACAACAAGTGTAACCTCAGGTGGAACTCCAATACTATATATAGTTGTAGTAAGACTTTGTATAAATAGTGCCCCGACAACTGTTCCTCCTAGATAAAATCTTCCACCTGACATAGATGTCCCTCCTATAACAACAGAGAGAATTGCATCTAGTTCTAACCACTGCCCCGCATTATTTGCATCTGCACTTTTTATATTGGAACATATAATGAGTCCTGCAAGTCCTGCAAGTAAACCACATATAGCATAAAGTGAAAAAATCACCTTTCTTGCATTTATTCCAGAAAATCTACTAGCCTCTCTATTAACTCCTATTGCCTCAATAAATAGCCCGAGAGAAGTTTTTCTTATTATAAAATACATTATAAGTATTATAGCTATAGCAATGTATACAGGTATAGGTATGAGTAAATATCCAGTTCCTAGAAAAATAAAAGATTTATTAGTAAAGGTTAATATTTTTCCATCTGTTATTAGTTGAGCTATTCCCCTACCTACAATATACAAAATTAATGTACCTACCATTGGTTGTACTCCAATATATGCAACTAAAAACCCATTCCACATACCACAAAGTAGCCCTGCAAATAGCCCTGCACCTATAGCCAAAATTACTGGTCCATTACTTACTATAACTGTAGCTGAAACACAGGCACTTATTGCAATTACAGATCCTACTGAAATATCAATTCCTTGCACCGCAATTACTATTGTCATTCCAAGAGATATAAGGATAAGTGGTGCTGCTCTATTTAATATATCTATTAGACTTCCAAATAAATGACCATCCTTCATTTCTATTTTTAAAAATCCTGGATTTAAAATAAAATTAATTAGAATAATTGTAATCAAGCACATTAGTGGCCAAAATATTGCCATACTATAAAACTTTAAAAAAATATTTTCATACTTAGTTTTCTCCATAACTGATACCCCCGTCGGCAATAGTTTTCATAATAGCTTTTTCCTGTATTTCTTCACCTACCAGCTCACTAATAATCACCCTATCTCTTAGTATAAGTACCCTATCACAGCACCTTACCATTTCCTGGAGTTCAGAAGATATAAATATAATTGTCATACCTTCACTTGCCAAATTCATTACTAGTTTCATTATTTCACTTTTTGCACCTACGTCAATTCCTCTTGTAGGCTCGTCTAAGATTAAGAGCTGTGGGTTTGTTGCAAGCCACCTTGCTAGTATTACCTTTTGTTGGTTTCCACCACTTAAATTATCAATTCTTCTTTCTATACTAGGTGTAACTATTTTTAATAACTGTACATACTTTTCAGAAATCTCCTGTTGTTTTTTCATTGGCAAATATTTTAAAATTCCCATACTTGACTGAAGTGCCAATATTATATTCTCTCTAATAGATAATTCACCAATTATCCCTTCAACCTTCCTATCTTCAGGACAAAATCCAAAGCCTTCTTGAATAGCTTTTAGCGGGTAAATATAAGAATATTCCTTGCCACGGATGCTTATTGTTCCGTGATCTGATTTATCAATACCAAATATTACTTTTGCAGTTTCAGTCCTTCCTGATCCGAGTAGCCCTGCAAATCCAAGGATCTCTCCTGGCTTTATATCTATATCGAAAGGTTCTATAGTACCTCTTTTGCCCAATTTATGTGTTTTTACAAAATCGCCTTCAATTTCCTTAAAACTCGCTTCTCTGGATTTTTTATGAGTATTTTCTATATTGTTAAATTCTTTGCCTACCATCTTAGATATTAAATCCATTCGCGAAAGATTTTCTGCTTCATAGGTTCCAATAAACTTACCATTTCTAAGCACAGTTATCCTATCAGATATTTGATAAACTTGATCTAAAAAGTGAGTAACAAAAACTATGGACATACCCTCATCTTTCAATTTTCTCATGGCCTTAAATAATTCTTTTACTTCATTGATATCCAAACTTGAAGTAGGCTCATCTAATATCAATATTCCTCTTGAAATATCAACTGCACGTGCAATTGCAACTAACTGCTGTATTGCTACAGAGTAAGAGGACAATAGCTTTTTTACGTCTATTTTTAAATTAAGTCTGTCTTCTAATAATTTCTTAGCATTCTTATTTATTGTATCCCAATCTATAGCGCCCCTTTTCATTGGCTCCCGCCCTATATATATATTTTCAGCCACAGTTAAATTGGGACATAAATTAACTTCCTGATAAACAGTACTAATTCCATGTTTTTGAGCAGCTCCAGTAGAAGTAATCCTAATTTCTTTTCCATCCAAAATTATTTTCCCATCATCAATTTGGTATACTCCAGTAAGCACCTTAATTAAGGTTGATTTTCCTGCTCCATTTTCGCCCATAAGTGTATGAATTTCACCTTTCTTAAGTTGAAAATCAACGGCTGAAAGAGCTATTACTCCTGGAAAGGTCTTGCAGATTCCCTTCATATCTAAAACTATATTACTATCAGACATCAAACTTCCCCCTTTTAAACATTTTACAGCATAAGAGCTGAATGCTTCTTAAAAGTATTCCTGCTCTTATGCTATCAATCTTTAAATATTCAATAAATTAATATTTACGATCTGGTAATGCCTTTGTAGCTTCAGCAGCTCCAGCAAAAACGCCTTCTGATGATTTTATCCATTTATCTACTGTCTTACCAGCAACTAAGTCTTTAGCAACTTGAGCTAGTTGTGGTCCGAGTAGTGGATTACATTCAACTATACAGTTAGTTTTGCCTTGTGACATTGCAGTAAATGCATCTTTGATACCATCAATTGAAACTATAACTATATCTGTTCCTGGTTTTAGTCCATATTCTTCAATTGCTTGAATAGCTCCCATTGCCATATCATCATTATGAGCATATAAAACTTGAATATTTTTTCCATCTGACTTTAAAAAAGCTTCCATAACTTCTTTACCTTTTGCACGGGTAAAGTCACCAGTTTGCGATTTTATAATCTTAAGTCCTGGAAAATCTTTGATTCCTTCTTTAAATCCAGCCATACGGTCAACCTGAGCGCTTGATCCAACTGTTCCTTGAAGTTCAACTATATTTACTTTCCCATCTTTACCATATTTATCCGTTAAAAACTTGGCCGCATTCTTACCTTCCAGCGGAAAGTCAGAACCTATAAATGTAGTGAATAAGGATTCATCTGCAACTTTTATAGTTCTATCCATCAAAACAACTGGTATTTTAGCATCCTTAGCTTCTTTTAAAACTGTATCCCAACCTGATTCAACTACTGGTGCTAATGCTATAACATCAACCTTTTGAGCTATAAAAGATCTAATAGCTTTTATCTGATTTTCCTGTTTCTGTTGTCCATCTGAAAATTTTAATTCTATGTCTTTATTATTATTTGGAATATCCTTTACTGAGTTAGTTTCTGCATCTCTCCAGCCACTTTCTGCACCAATTTGTGCAAAACCAATAACTATTTTTTTAGCAGTTGCTGCTGCTGGTGCTGCTGCGTCCCCAGTAGTTGTTGTTGTCTTTTTAGCACATCCAGCAAACATTGTAGTAGCTAAGATAAGCGCTGATACAAATGCAATTATTTTATTCCTTTTCATTAATAAACCCCCCTGATTAATATTATTAAATCGTTTACATTCATTGTATAGTAAATTAACATTGTTGTATTTGTAATATTCAGTTATTATTTATACTATTTAGAACAAAAAAATAACCCTGCAGTTGCAGAGCTAAATTAATCATCTTAAATAAAATGCCTAATTTCTAATATTGCCTATTATCAACTTCCTTTGCAGAATTAACTTTGGTAAAAATGTCCTCAGCATTTACTATTTTTACAGGGACCTCAACACCCTTCATTATTTGTTTAACTGTTTTCATTAATTGAGGACCTAAAAGTGCATTGCACTCTATAGTACAATACATATCACCTTTTATTATAGACTTTAGAGCTTGCCTAGTGCCATCTATTCCAATAACAATAATATCTTTTCCTGGAATAAGCCCAGCTTCTTTTATAGCTTCAATGGCCCCAAGAGCCATATCATCATTGTGAGCATATACTACATTTATTGTTTTGCTCTTTGTTCTAAGAAATTTTATCATTACTTCCTTACCATCCTTGAAATTAAAATTCCCAGTGTCAGTTGCTACTATTCTATAGTTATGATAATCTTTAATTACTTCAAAAAAACCAGCTTCTCTTTCAATTTCAGGTGCTGATCCTATATTTCCTTGAAGTTCAAATATATTTACTTCTTTATTCTTAAAGTATTCTAATAATAACCTTGCAGCACGTCTTCCCTCCTCCAAAAAATCCGAACCAATATTGCATGCCCAGAGAGAATCATCTGAATCAACGCTTCTATCGCTTATAATAACTGGAATTCCTGCATCTTTTGCCTCCTTCAAAACATCATCCCATCCAGACTTCACAAAAGGTGAAAAGGCAATTATATCTACTTTCTTTTTAATTAATTCCCTAATTAACCGTTTCTGATCTTCTTGGGTATAACCTTCTTCTCGAAAATCCAAATTAATACCGGCACCTTTGGCTGCAGTTTTAATTGATTTAGCATCGGCATCTCTCCATTTGCTCTCTGACATCAATTGAGCATACCCAAGTGTTATATCTTTATTATCTACTAGGTTTTTGGATTTATTATTCAAATATTCATCTACATTTACCATTGTAATTTTTTCACTTTTCAATATAGTTTTTTTTGGTATGTCTCCACCTTTATTTAAAATCTCCATTGCATAACTTACAGCTTCCTTGCCTCCAGTTTTACAAGTAAAAGTACCTTGCAGCATCCCCTTTGAAACTAAATCCAGTCCTCCATTTTCTCCAGTAAGACCATCCACCCCAATAATTTTTATATTTTTAAGGCCCAGTTTATATACAGCTTTATAAGCTCCCAATGCCATATAATCATTATGAGCAAAAATAACATCAATATCCTTATCTTCCTGTAACACCTCTGTAACTTTATCTTCTGCTTCATCCCTTTGCCATTCACTAACAATAGTTCTAGCTATTTTAACATTAGGATGATTTTTCAGCACTGATCTAAACCCATTACTCCTTGCTATAACAGGGGAAGAATTTAAAACACCTTGAACCTCAATAACTTTGCCTTGCTTTTCTCCTATTAAATCTATTGCCAAATTTCCTGCTTGAATTCCTATTTTTTCATTGTCTGGTCCAATATATAATGAGTAATCATACCCTTCAACTGCCCTATCCAGAACTATTACTGGCATGGATTCAAATACTTTGCTTACCAATGGAGTCAATTTTTTCGAATCATTTATTGATACAATTAATAAGTCCACACCAGCACTCACCAGTTCATTTATATCTTTTTTCTGTTTATCTGTATCTCCACCAGCATCTTTATATACAATTTTTATATTTTTATACTTCTTTGCTTCCTCAATTATTTCTTCATTCATGGAAATTCTCCAAGGCTCGGTCAAATTTGCTTGTGACATTCCAATAACAAATTCTACACCTTCAGATTTTTCTTTAGTAATTATTTTAATAGTGGTTGCTACAATAACAATCATTAAAATTAGAACAAATATATATATTCCTTTTTCTTTATGTTTTTTAATCAATCAAACATTACCTCCTCGATATTCTGTTGGAGCAAACCCCATAACCTTTTTAAAGGCTTTACAAAAGTAATGTTGATTACTATATCCTACGGCCTGCGCAATTTCATAAATTTTAAGTTTAGGGTCGTCCATCATACAAATGGACTTGTTAATCCTATACTTTGTGAGATAATCAATAAAAGATAATCCTGTCTCTTGTTTTAATAGTTTGCTTAAGTAAGAAGAACTTGCACTAAATTTTCCCGCTACATCGCCTAAGCATAAATCGTTTACATAATAATTTGTATCAATATATCTAATAGCTAAAAGTACTATAGGTTTATAAGCAGCTATTATACTTATACTCGTGATAATCTCCTTATAAGTATTTCTTACTGACGCAATACCACTGGGAATTGTCTTTTGTTCTAATATTACGGTATAGTGCAGATAAGAATAAATTTTATCTTTTATTTCATTTCCTACATTTAACCATTCAGAAATATTACTCACATTACTAATTATAACAATATTATTATCTTCATCAATATATGTAATTTCAGGATTAAATTTGTTCATTAGTTCAAGTGCAACGTTAGTTAATGCAAAATTCAGTAATTTTCTATCCCAGTCTTTTGAATATACCTCATAATTCAATCGCTCTATTACTTTAATTACTACTATTCCCACATTAGAATTAAGTTTAAATTTAAAAAAATTTAATTCATTTAATACTTCCTCATATGTGAAATTCCCATTAAACCAATTTTTAAAAAAAGTTTGTTTTAACACCTCAGAATTCTGATCTAATTGCCTGCTTGTCCAATCCAAATATATTTTTTTCTCTTTATTTTTGCTTATTTCTTTTTTTGCTTTATTGACTGTATCTTTAAGTGCATCCTTTTGAACAGGTTTTAAAAGGTAGTCAAATACTTTAAGTTTCAAAGCCTCATGCATGTATTCAAATTCATCATGTCCGGTTATTATTATAATAATACAATTTGGCTCTACCTTATTCAATCTTTCAATAAGTTCTAAACCATTTAAAAAAGGCATACAAATATCTAGAAATATCAAGTCCGGGTTCAATTTTTGAATTTGTTCTAAGGCTACTTCGCCATCTTCAGCCTCGCCCACCACTTCAATATTTAATTCATTCCAGTTTAAGGCATTTCGCAGTCCCCTTCGAATCCTTGCTTCATCATCAGCAATTAAAAGTTTATACACAACCTTCACTCTCCTTAAATATTGGTGCCACCCAAGTGGCAAGTGGCATCTTTAATATATATTATATCACCTTAATACTCCAATGAAATTATAAAATTTGTAATAATATAAATTCCATTTAAAACAGCGTCCTCAGAGGCATCAAAGTCAGGTGAATGAAGGGGTTGGATCCCTTTGTACTTATCTTGTATTCCAAGTCTAAAATGTACTGATGAAACCTTTTCTGTGAAAAATGCAAAATCCTCTGCAGCAAAAGTTTTTTCTAGTGGTAAAACCCTCTCTGCCCCTATAAGTGCTTTTGTAACCTCAATAAATTTATTAGTAAGTAATTTGTCACTTACTAAAGGAGGATATTGAAAATCATATTTCACTTCCACCTTGCATCCATATTTATCTGCAGATAAATGCGAATTCTTTAGTATATCTTCATGTAGCTTATTTCTAAGTAAACTATTAAAAGTCCTAACGGTACCTAGAACCTCACATTTTTCTGCTATTACATTATTGACATTACCACATTGTATAGAAGAAAAAGTAATTATATGTGGATCCAAAGGATTATTTTCTATTCTAGATTGTATATTCATGCTCTGAATAAATTCTATGGCAGGATATATTGGATTTTTACATAAATGAGGCATGGCAGCATGTCCGCCTTTACCTATAAAACACACATGGAAATTATCTACTGAAGCCATAGATGCACCACTTGCCACTTCTATTGTTCCTACGGACACATTAGGCCATACATGAAATCCAATCATATAATTAACCTGTGGATTTACAAGTACCCCCTCTTTTATCATTGGTAAAGCTCCACCTTCAGTTTCTTCACCAGGTTGAAAAACAAACTTTACAACTTTATCAAAGCCTAGTTTTTTAAGAATTAGTGCTGTACCCAAAACAATAGCCATATGATAATCATGACCGCAAGCATGAGAAACCCCCTTTACAGGTAAGGCGTCCATATCTGCTCTAACTGCAATGCAAGTATTTCCTGAATTTAAAGTAGCAACCACTCCGGTACCAGCTAAAACTTTCGTATCTATATTTAAATCTTTTAGAAAATCAAGAATAATACCTTGGGTCTTGTGTTCCTGAAATGATAATTCAGCGTTAATATTTAATTTTTTTCTTAAGTCTTTTATGATATCAATATTTTTTTCTATTAATTCTCTAATATTCAAATTCTCACCGCCTAAAAGTATACGAGCTCTTATTATTATAAGTTTATACCATGACTGTTACAATTATGCAAGAATTAAGTTAAATAAATTGTCACACTAATTTATAAATTGTTTACATTATTGACATCTTAATGTAACATTTATTTAGTATTATATTAATAAAGACGTTGCTGCAAAATTTACATAAGGTCAGTATTAGATTTAATTTTATGATATAGCCTTTAAAGGCGGAAATGGAGATAATTTATTATGAAACCTGAATATGAAAATGTGCCTGAGATGTCGAGACTTTCTTCTATTTTAATTGCTCTGTCTGTTGCTGCATCAGTTTTATCCTTGGTTGGAATTAAAATACTATTAACCACTGTATAAACTCAGCGATATACTATCAATATTGTTAATGCCTGTCACGGTAATATCATCACTTACTATTGCAGTTGAAACTGTATTTAGTATTTGATGTTTTTTTATTTTTACATAAGCTTTCCTTGAGTTCCAGAATATTTTACCGTTGCTAAATCATAGCTTTTAAGTTATAATTTTATAAATAATGGAGGTGTGTTTATGAATGTAAATTTTTCTAATATTAATCTGAATACCATTATTATGTTTGCATTAGCAATATTACTTGCTTATCTTGGTATTGCCGTATTTAAAATGATTGGAAGGATACTAAGCATTACACTTGGTATATTCCTTTTAATATATGTTCTTCAACAAATAGGTATTACAATACCTATATTAACCGATATCCTTGGCGCTCTTTTACGATTACTAAAGCCAATTATCGATATTGTAACAAATTTATTTAATTCTGCAAAACTTAAATAGGAAAAGCATAAGGTGCCTCCCACATGGCAAGTGGCATCTTTAACATAGAAATAGCTGACTAAAGTGTAACAAAACACTTTAGTCAGCTATTTTTATGTTTTATCTCCTAATTAAATAAGAATTAATTGTAATTCAAAGAATTTATTGACATTTCACTGTGTCTATTGTATAATAACAGTAGACAAGGAGGTGTTGTGCTTGAATATTCTTATATCGGCCCTTTCGCAAACGCCCATATATGAGCAAATACAAACTCAGATAAAAGAAATGGTACTTGGTGGAAAGTTAAAATCACAGGAGCAATTGCCCTCAATAAGGCTTATGGCAAAGGATTTGAAGGTTGGAATTATAACCGTAAAACGTGCTTATGAGGAACTTGAAAAAGAAGGTCTCGTCATCAACTTACAAGGACGAGGATGCTTTGTGGCAGATATTGACAGAAACAAAATAAAAACAATACACATTGATATGCTTAGGGAACGGCTTCTTGAAATTAAAGAATTTGCAGACGCCTCAGACATATCCACGGTCGAAATGCTTAAAGTTATAAATGAAATATACGGAGGTAGTGAAAATGACAAATAATGCTTTGGAACTTAAAAACTTAAATGGAGGTATAGGGATTTTTTCTTTGCATGATATAAATTTTTCAATTGAAAAGGGAACTATTATGGGGTTTATAGGAAGGAACGGTTCAGGTAAAACCACCCTAATAAAAACAATGCTTAATATGATTCCAAAAACAAGAGGAGATGTGTTATTCGACGGTACTTCCATGTATGGAAACGAAGAAATAGTTAAAGCAAAAATAGGAGTTGTATTTGATAGTTTAATCTATCCTCTTAATCTCAAACCTACTAAAATCAAAAAAATGATATCACCATTTTATAAAACCTTTGATGATAAAAGATTTGAAGAGCTAATGAAACGCTTTGACCTTGACCCAAGTAAAAAACTCTCAGCATATTCAAAAGGTATGCAGATGAAATTCGGAGTTGTAATGGCAATTTGTCATAATCCAGAATTAATCATACTTGACGAACCTACAGCTGGTCTTGACCCTATTGCAAGAGCTGACGTGATGGATTTATTCTTAGAACTTATGCAAAAAGAGGAAAGGTCTATACTATTCTCTACACATATTACAAGTGATCTTGAAAAAATTGCTGATTATATAACCATGATTGATGAGGGTAAAATTGTTTTTTCTAAGGGAAAAGATGAAATGCTTGATATGTATCTCTTTGCACATATTGATCGAGAGGCTATGACAGATGTAATCAAATCTGACCTTATTGGAATAAAGAAAACAACTTTTGGATATGAGGGATTATGTACCAAAAATTTAAAGCTTCAGAATTTATTAGGGGTTAAAACTGCCAGGCCTACAATTGAGGACATTATGCTTTACATGGGCGCAAAAAAATGAAGAGTTACGAAATAGCAAGTTTCAGAAAGTTCATACAAACTTTATAAATGGAAGAGGTGCTTATTATGTTAAAAAAACTCATTACTTATCAAAAGCTACTGCTCAATTCAATTCCACCAATTGATATCATATCCCAAACTCCTTCCAAGACATTGCTTTATGTTTTTGCTTTTTTTATGATGGTTTTTATGGATATGTTTATATTTTTCGGAAATACAATGTCTACAAATAGTATTTTGCCAATTGCTTTGCCTATAATAAGTATTTGGATGATTAACAGGCTTCTTTACGGTGAGCACAGACTGTTTGAAACTGTTCCTGTAAGCAGAAAATATACAATATTAAATATATTCCTGTTGTCAGTAGTAATTATAATTATAGTGTATTTACTATATATGTTTTCTATGACAGTATTACTAGGCATTCCATTGGGCATTGCATATCTTGTAAATCCGCAGAGTTTTAGCAAGTCACCTCCTGAATCCGCTTTCACTCAAATAATAAATACAACAAAAGGGGATCTATTAATGTTATGTGTATTAGTAATAATCCTTTTTACGGGAGTTGCTATTACTTTTATAAGAAGCAAAAAACTCAAACTCTCTAGCTTTGCTGGATTTACTGTTATTAGTTATGGACTTTTGGTTTTTCTAAAACTTAATATGCCAATATCCCCGAGCTCTGACAAAGTTGAATTTCTTGAAAGTTTTTCTATAATGCCCAAGGCAAATACAATTCTACTTTGCGTATCTTTTGCCACAGTTATAATATGCATTGCTTCGGTTTTCATGGGGTATAGGCTTTATGTTGGTAAATCAAATGCTTCTAAGTACTATTAGTTTTTTTAGCAAAACAGCCATGAGATTTCTCTCATGGCTGTTTGTTTATTTTTCAGTATATTAAAACTTGCCACTTGCCACGTGAGTGGCACTCATTCTACATATGCTTCTCTCAATATCTTAATTTCTTTAGCATGACCGGGTAATTCATTCGGGGTTTCTAAAAAGAATGGTAAATGGCGTAATTTGGGGTGATTAATAATTCTAGTTATGGTATCGAGTCCAATAGAACCTTCACCAATTGTTTCATGGCGATCTTTATGACTTTCAAATGGATTTTTGCTATCATTTAAGTGAATTGCATAAAGCTTATCAAGACCAATAATCCTATCAAATTCATTTATGACTCCATCTAAATCATTAACGATATCATAACCAGCATCGTAAACATGGCAAGTATCAAGACATACTCCCATCTTATCAGAAAGAATGACTCCATCAAGAATTTGTTTTAACTCTTCAAAACTTTGGCCTACTTCTGTTCCTTTGCCGGACATAGTTTCAAGAAGTACTCTAGTAGTTTGTTCTGGTTTTAATACAGTGTTGAGCAGATTTATAATATATTCGGTGCCTACCTTGGTACCTTGTTTTACATGACTACCAGGGTGGAAATTATAAAGACTGTTTGGTAAGTATTCCATTCTATTTAAATCGTCTTTCATAATTTCAATTGCAAATTCTCTTGTGTGCTCATCAGCAGAACAAGCATTTAAAGTATATGGGGCATGTGCTAGAAATATAGCAAATTTGTTTTCTTTTGCTATTTCTAATAGTGCTTCTACGTCTTTTGGGTCAATTTCTTTTGCTTTACTACCTCTAGGATTACGGGTGAAAAATTGAAATGTATTTGCTCCTATTTTAAGAGCATCTTCTCCCATGGCTTTATACCCTTTTGACACTGATAAATGACAACCTATATTTAACATGATTATTCCTCCGATTTCAAACTCTTCCCATTTGTTGAAATTACTTCTTTATACCAATGAAAGCTTTTTTTCTTATATCTTTTTAATGTACCTGTACCATCATCATTACGATCTACATATATGAAGCCATAACGCTTTCTAAGTTCTGCTGTTGTTGCGCTAACAAGGTCAATACATCCCCAGGAAGTATATCCCATTATATCTACACCGTCTTCTATAGCCTTGGCTACTTGAACCAAATGATCATTTAGATATTTAATTCTATAATCATCAATCACTGTTTTATTTCCATTTTCATCTGTTATTAATTCATCAACAGCCCCTAACCCATTCTCCACAATAAATAATGGTTTTTCATAACGGTCATAAAAAAGATTTAGAATGTAACGTAATCCCTGTGGATCTATTTGCCATCCCCACTGCGAAGCTTCTAAATATGGATTTGCAACGCCGGAAATAATATTCCCTTTAGAAACTTTTTTCTTTTTGGGATCAGCTGTTGCACAAGAGCTCATATAGTAGCTAAAGGAAATAAAGTCCACTGTATTTTTAAGTATCTCTTCATCTCCTGGTTCCATATGAATTTTAATATCATTGTCTTTAAAGTATGTATTCATATATTTAGGATATGCTCCTCTTGCATGAACATCTGCAAAATATAAATTTTCTCTATCTTGTTTCATTGCTTCCAGCACATCGCTTGGCTGAGGAGTTAATGGATAATTTGGTACGCCAAGAATCATACAACCAAATTTTGCACCAGGTATCATTTCATGACCAATTTTAACTGCCATTGCACTTGCTACTAATTCATGATGAATCGCCTGATATAAATCTTGTTTTGTTAATTTTTCTTTATCAGTGTATATACCACCACTCATATATGGTGCATTTAGTACTGAATTAATTTCATTAAATGTAAGCCAATATTTTACCTTGTTTTTATATCTAGCAAAAATTGTTCTTACATAATTCTCAAAAAATCCTATTAACCTACGATTTACCCAGCCATCATAGTTTTTAGCTAGAGCAAGAGGAGTCTCATAATGTGAAATTGTAACAAGTGGCTCAATTCCATATTTTAAACATTCATCAAATAAATCATCATAAAATTGTAAGCCCTTCTCATTTGGCTTTGCATCATCGCCATTTGGGAATATTCTTGACCATGCAATAGATGTTCTAAATGTTTTAAATCCCATTTCAGCAAATAATTTAATATCTTCTTTATATCTATGATAAAAATCAATACCTATTAATTTCATATTATCTTCTGTAGGCTCTTGCGTAACTTCTCCCATAATGCCTTTTGGTGCAACATCTTGTGTTGATAACCCTTTACCATCTTCATTATACGCACCTTCACATTGGTTAGCTGCAACTGCACCTCCCCATAAAAATCCTTTTGGAAAACTTTTTGTCATTTTACATCTCTCCTTAGTATATTCCTGTAGCATACGCTAAATAAATTGATTTTACTAATTCACCATTGCATGCCCAAATTTTTTCATCAAACAGTTTGTTTTGCTGCTACTTAATAAATTCTATTTTGTAGGATGGAAATCCTGCTTATAAATGATTAGTGTATCCACAACTTATATATTATTATGTATAATAATATATAAGCTGCAATAAAAAAGAAGGCCATAAGCCTTTTTAAATTTTCGTGAAATTATATTAAGATAATTTGATGTCTATATTAATTTCTCCATTTACCAAACAATAGGCTGTATCATCTTCAACCTTTAAATATATATCTAAGGTTTTAATTTCAGATAGTTTATGAGATTTCACCCATTCTTCATAAATTTTTTCTAGTATTGTTCCATTACAAACTTCTTTTCCCTGATATTGAACATAGAACTGAACATCAACTTTCTTAGATATTGTTTTTTTTGCAGCAGTAACTGCTCTTGTAGCTTTTGATTTAATATTTTTAGCAATATCTTTCACCACATTAATAGTTTTTCCCACTTTTTCTTTTGAAATAATGTCAGATGCTATTGTTATTGCTTCTTCTGCTGATATTACAACTTCTTTATCATAAATTAAAGTAGTATCTTTTTCCATATCATTTTCCTCCCATTTGTAATTTTTTTTAATCCTTTTACTATATTCGATATTTTCCCTAAAAACCCTTTTTTTAGGATACAAATATTTTATCAAGTGGTTTCCTTACTTAAAGAAATTAATGTAATAATCATTGTATATGCTTAAATATTAAAAAACGGGAGTCTCAACTTATGAGACTCCCGTTTTATTTATAATGCATTTTTATGCTATTCTACAATAATTAAGTCTTTTGTATAATGATTTAATACTTCACAACCATCCTTAGTAACTATTACTAAATCTTCTATACGTACGCCAACATCACCTGGCATGTAAATCCCTGGTTCTATTGAAAAGCACATTCCTACTTCCACTTTGTCAGTATTAGCAGAAGAAACATCTCCAAACTCATGGTCTTGAAGTCCTATAGAATGTCCTAACCTATGCGTAAAATATTTTCCATAGCCTTTTTCTGTAATATAGTCTCTTGCTGCAGCATCAATGTCGCAAAATCTAACTCCTGGCTTAACTTTCTCAATGCCTCTTTTGTTAGCTTCTCTAACTATGTTATAAACTTCTCTGCTGTGGTCTGATACACTTTTATAAAAAACAGTTCTAGTGGTATCTGAGCAATATGAGTCTTTAATACAACCAATATCAATAACTACACTGTCGCCTTCTTTAACTGTTGAGTTATCCATAACATGATGAGGATCCGCTGCGTTAGCACCATAACCTACTATAGGGTCAAAGGAGTGTCCCTCAGCTCCCATTTCTTCCCACATATCACCAAGTATTTTCCCCATTTTCTTTTCAGTATATTTTTTAGAAACAAGTTTAATCATCTTTTCAACAGCAATATCATTAAGCTTTGATGATGCTCTCAAAAATTCTTTTTCCTTTTCATCCTTTGAGCTTCTTACTTTATCAATAATTTTAGAACCATTAACAAATGTGCTACCACCTTTTAGCTCCATTAATCTTAATAAGAAATGTGCAGGCCAGTCTTTATCTATACCCATTGGCAAATCTTTATCGATATGTCTTGAAAGAATTTCTATTGGTTTGTCAGTATCGCTATACCATATCTTTTCTACGCCTAAATCTTCACTTATAGGGAACAGCTCATTAACAAATAATTTGTTGTTTCCATTTGTGTTGAGATAAAGCACAAGCATTCTCTCTCCAGCTAATATCCACTTACCCGTAAGATAGAAAATAGCATTTGAATCAGAAACTATCATCTGAGGTATTTTCTTATCCCCCATAATCTTTAAAACTTTGTTAAGTCTTTCCTGTATCATTAAAAATCCCTCCTAAAATATTATGGTTATATTTTTATTCTCTGTATTTTACAGAAAAATACAAACTATCTTTTATCTTCTTTAAATCCTGTTCTCTTTACAAAATTGCTCCAAATAGCAATCCCACTAAATATAACTACCAATGCTCCACCAATCATTTCTACTTCATAAATTATATTTTCTTTTAAACTTGGCATTACTGGTGCTGCTGATAGAACTATACCCATTATTACTACAACTAATACCATATAAGCTATTCTAATTGAAGTATTGTTATTTTTTGATAGTTCATATGGTCTTTCTTCATTTGGTCTTGTTTTTCTAAGTTTTATATAAGCTGTAAATAGTAATACATAAGGAAACAACGCTGTAAGTGCCGTCATTGTAACCAGAACATTGTATATTGTATCAACTGAAGGTAATAAATTTATCGCAAGCAAAATTACTGTAACTATTACGGCTTGAAGATAAACTGCTTTTACTGGTATATTGTGCTGATTAACTTCTGTAAATTTCTTTGAAAATATACCCTTATGGACGCTTCCAAAAAGCATCTTTATTGGTGATGCAATATAAAGTATTATTGCTCCAAACACTGAAAGTGATATTCCAAGTGCAACAATTTTTATAAACCAAGTTCCAATTCCTAAACTTGCAGCAACTGTTGAAAGCGCTACTAAAATACCCTGTGACGCCGTTATCTCGCTAGCTGGTAAAATAAGCGTAATGGCAATTGAACCTAAAACATAAAGCCCTGCAACTAAGCAAGCTGCAATTAATATTGCTTTAGGTAAGTCTTTTTTCGGATTTTCCATCTCTGTTACAAAGTTTGCTGTTGTCTCTGCACCAGATAGTGCAAACATTACACTTGAAATAGCTGCAAAGGAATCCATATTTAATTTTGGAGTAAGAGTTTGTACTGTATAAACAGATGCTGGATGATTTCCAAAAATGTAAACTGATACAAGGCCCATAATTATTAATAATATTGCAGGTACCGTCGAACCTAAAGCACCAATATTTGTAAATAGTTTTCCAAATCCCATACCTCTTGTGCTGATATATGAAAGCAACCAGAAAATTATTAGTGATAATGACATTACAAACATCTTATTGCTAGCAAGCTCTGGCCTACCAATAGCATAAGATATGTTTACAATTAAGAATGTCAAAAATGAAGTATACCAAAATAATTTTGCAGTCCAATTTAACCACGATACCATGAAGCCCTTTTCCTCACCATATGCTTCCTTTACCCATTCGTAAAGTCCACCATCCCTGGGATAAGTTGCTGCAAGTTCAGCACAAATGAGAGCACCTGGTACAAAGAATATAAATGTTAAAATTATCCATGTAGGAATAGCTCCCAGTCCTAGTCCGAAACTTGATGCCGTTGACTTTGCAATCCATCTAATTCCGAACAGTGCTGATACATTCATAAATACTAAGTCCCATAAACCAATTTTCTTTTTGATTAAACCAAATTTTTCTTTCACTTTCTTACCTACTTTCTTTTAATGTAATCCTAATAGTCAGTATATTGTGTTATTTATAATACATTATATCATAAAAAATACTACTATACATAATTTATTTAAGTATTACAATAAGTTTTTAAGTATTGCAAATAAAAAAAATAAACATTACAGTAATTTTTTTAATAAAACAATACTTTTTTTATTAATGGAATAATTGTTTTAATGTTATAATAATTATGACCCTTGATATATTGAACAAAATAAATAAAAAATTATTATATAATTAATGATTGGTTAAATTTGGAGGAATATAATGATAACTGAAATATCAGGAAAAATTCGTAATCTGAGAAAAGAACAAGATCTAACCTTAAAAGATTTAAGTGAGAAGACCGGTCTTTCGGTAAGCTTTCTATCTCAGGTGGAGAATGGCTATTCTTCACTTGCGATAACCTCACTAAAAAAAATTGCAGAGGCATTAAATGTTACAATGAACTATTTTTTCAAAACTCCTGAAGTACACAATTTTTTAGTTAAGACTGAGGAAGAAAAAGCATTTAAAATAGAAGGCTCAAATTCAGAATTCATCAGGATTAGTGGGGACTTTACTGGAAGAAAAATTGAATCTTTAATAATTATTATTCCTCCAGAACAAATGCATGGAAACAAATCTAATCATCCCGGTGAAGAGTTTGTTTATGTACTTGAAGGTGCACTAATTGTAAATCTTGCTGGAATGGATTATTTAGTAAAAGCAGGTGATTCTATTCAATATCCTTCAACCACAGATCATTCATGGATAAACCCACTTAATCAAATAACAAAATTACTTAGTGTCACTACTCCATTAATCTTCTAATAGCATAAAAAAAGAAGGCAATTAGCCTTCTTTCTTAAATTAAGTTAAGATAATTTCAAGTCAATTTTAATTTTTCCATTTACCAAGCAATAAGCTGTATCATCTTCAACCTTTAGATATACCTCTAATGTTTTCAGTTCTGAAATTTTATGAGATTTGATCCACTCTTCATGAATTTTTTCTAGTATTGTTTCTCTGCTAATCTCTTTTCCTTGATATTGAATGTAGAATGCAACATCTACTTTCTTAGCTATGGTTTTTTTTGCAGCAGTAGCTGCTTTCGTAGCTTTTGCTTTAACACTTTTAGCAGTATCCTTCACCGCATTAATGGTCTTTTCCACATTTTCTTTTTTTACAACATCAGAAGCCATCTTTATTGCAGCTTCTGCTGTCTCTTCTGTAGACTTTATAACTTTTCCTGCTGTTGATTTTACAGCCTCTTTAGCAGATGTTAAATTACTATCTTTTTTCATATTCTTTACCTCCGTTTATAAATAATTTTTTAAGTTTGTTATTATATTCTATATGTTTTTAAAAAATCCTTTTTTGTAACAAATAAAATAATTAAAAATACTTCTTTTCAATAATATAATACTTATAATTGCATTCTATAAACATTATACCACTAATTTACAATAAATGGAGTGATTTTCAATTAATAATGATGTAAATTATTTTCACAAAAATAAATACAAGTATGAAATTTCCCCAAAGTGACTTGCAATAAGAAACGGCAAAACTATTGAAATTCCATTTAGAATTTCTAGTTTTTAGTTCGCTTGCAAGGCACGCAGGAGAAATTTCCTACTTGCTTATCTTAACCCATTGGTATAAACATGCCACTTGCCACGTGGGTGGCACCTTATCTAACGGGCTTAAATCCCTTTAGTCTTAATGCGTTTAATAAAACTGATACTGAGCTAAAGCTCATTGCTGTAGCTGCTATTATTGGACTTAAGAGTGGTCCGTTAAATATATATAGAACTCCCATAGCAACTGGTATACCTAATGTATTATATCCAAAGGCCCAGAATAGGTTTTCTTTGATATTTTTTATGGTCTTCTTACTTAACTCTATAGCAGTTGCAACATCCCTTAAATCACTCCTCATAAGGACTATATCTGCAGATTCAATTGCAACGTCTGTACCTGATCCAATAGCTATACCTATATCTGCCTGTGCTAGTGCTGGTGCATCATTTATACCATCACCAACCATAGCAACCTTCTTTCCTGTGGCTTGAAGCTTTTTAACCTCATTTGCTTTATCTTCTGGAAGAACTTCTGCAAGAATTTTATCTATACCTACTTGCCTGGCTATAGCTCGTGCAGTTATTTTATTATCTCCAGTTATCATTGCTACTTCAATTCCCATTTCATGAAGCTTTTCAATAGCCTTTTTACTACTTTCTTTAACAGTATCAGCAACAGCTATTATTCCTGCTATTTTAGCATCTATAGCTATATACATTGGAGTTTTACCTTCCCCAGCTAAATTGTGGGAAGTTTCTTCTAGGTTCTCTAGAGATATATTGCTTTCTACCATAAGTTTTCTATTTCCAAGTAAAATATTTTTACCATCTATTTTGACTTCGATTCCATGTCCCGGTATTGCTTTAAAAAAGTCTAAGGCCTTAAATTCCACTTTATTTTCCTCTGCAGCTTTCACTATTGCTTCTCCAAGAGGATGTTCTGACCCCTTTTCCGCTGAGGCTGCTATTTGTAGTAATTGTTCCTTAGTTATATTGTTTGTAACAATTATATCCGTAACCTTTGGCCTGCCTTCTGTTATAGTTCCTGTTTTATCAAAAACTATAGTTTGTATTTTATGAGCCGTTTCTAGGGCAACCCCACTCTTTATTAACACTCCATATTCCGCGCCTTTACCTGTACCAACCATTATTGCTGTTGGAGTTGCAAGGCCTAATGCACAAGGACAAGCAATTACAAGTACAGAAATGAATATAGTTATAGAAAATATCGCAGTTTCACCTGATAAATACCAACTTACACTTGATAAAAGTGCCAGGCCCATAACAACTGGAACAAAATATCCTGAAATTATGTCAGCCATTTTTGCAATTGGAGCTTTAGATCCTTGAGCATCTTCTACTAGTTTTATAATTTGTGCTAAGGCTGTATCTTTTCCAACCCTTGTTGCTTTATATTTAATAGTTCCATTCTTATTAATACTAGCCCCTATGATTTTATCACCAACAGTTTTTTCTACTGGCATACTTTCACCTGTAATCATGGCTTCATCTACAGCCGTAATTCCTTCAACTACCTCACCATCTACAGGCATTTTTTCACCAGGCTTCACAAAAATTACGTCTCCTACTTCAACTTCTTCTATAGGCATTTCAATTTCTTTTCCATCTCTTATTATAATAGCTGTTTTAGGAGCAAGCCCCATAAGTTTCTTTATAGCTTCGGAAGTCTTTCCTTTTGTAACTGACTCTAAGTATTTACCTAGAGTAATAAGGGTTATGATAACCGCTGCTGACTCAAAATATAAGTCATATGCATAATCTACATTTCCGCCAAAAATTTGTACTATAGCAAATACTCCATAGGAAAATGCTGCTGAAGTACCCATTGCGATTAATGTATCCATATTAGGGCTTCTTCGTATTAATGATTTAAAACCTACCCTAAAGAATCTATTACCTGCAATCATAACTGGTATAACTAAGACTAATTGTAGAATTGCAAAAAACCTAGGATTACTCATCGGGTCTATTAATTTTGGAAAACTGTATCCAAATTTTTCAGCTACCATATGTCCCATAGATATAACCAGTAATGGTACTGTGAACATTACAGAAATAATAAATTTATTCCATAATAGTTTTATTTCTTTTTCTTTTCTCTCTTTATCAGCATCCACAGTAGTTTCTGATTCTAATACTTTATAACCAGCTTTTTCTACAGCTTTCTTTATATCTGATATTCTAACCTTTGATGGTTCATAGGATATATTCAATTTTTCTGTTGCATAATTTACATTTGACTCTATTACTCCATCCACCTTTTTAGTAACTCTTTCAATGGCTTTAACGCAAGCCGCACAAGTCATACCTTCAATTTTAAAAGTTCTGCTACTTGATTCAATTAGTGCCTTATACCCTGCCTTTTCAACAGCTGTTTGAATATCTGGTACAGATATTTTTGATTCATCAAAATTAATAGTAAGTTTTTCTGTAGCAAAATTTACGCTAGTTTCTATTACTCCATCTAGCTTTTTAGTAACTCTTTCAACTGCTTTAGCACAAGTCGCACAGGTCATACCCTCTATTTTTAATGACTTTGTTGTCATAAATTCCCCTCCTATAATTCTATTTGTCCATTATTTTAGATAAAAGATCTATAATTTCATCTATTTTTTCTTCCCCATTATCCTGTTTAATAGCATCTTTAACACAGTGATGCATATGTTGTTTTAAAATTAGCATGTTTGCTTTTTTTAAAAGGGCTTGGGCAGCAATGATTTGGTTAGATATATCAACACAGTACCTTCCGTCTTCCATCATTTTAATTATTCCATCTATTTGCCCTTTAGAAGTTTTTAATGCTTGTAATGCTTTGACTTTTTCTACATTCATTTAACCCTCTCCTTATTACCCCCCTATAGGGGGGTGTCCTTTAATTACATTATACACTCTTAAGTGTATAATACAAGGGTAGTTTACGTTAGATTACTTTAATTTAAACCCTTTAACTAATTGATCATCTTTACTTTCCATATTATCTTTTCCTGCTACTTCTAATTTAAAGCCTGAACCTTCAAGCTTTTTAACATCTAAGCCTGCCTTAATTAATGGCTCTGCCTTTAGTGCAAATTCCATGTCCTCATCAGATGATCCTAAAACCTCTGCAAAGTGAACGGCATAGCCGTCTCCAAGCATTATCATATAATGTTTTTCATCTTTAATATATTTCATTAACATTGGATCTTGCTTTAAAAGTCTTCTTAGCGCATCTTCTGAACCATTTGAAACTTCCTTTTTATCGCTTACATTGTAAGTTTTAATTAAGCGATTAGGTAAATCCACGCCATCCACTTTTGCTGCTGGTTCATATAACCACTCATTTTTGTCTAATTTAGCTACATCCAGGCCTGCCTTTACAAATGGGTCAGCCAGCATTACCATGGCGAAATCCGCTTTATTTGCTGAGGTATCCTTAGTCCATTCAAACTTTTCTCCACTAGGAAGTTTAAATCCCCAATGCTGTAGTGCCTTATGGTAACCTTTATTTGTTGGGTAAGTCTTAACTATGGTATTAAAAGCTTTAAGACCATTATCCACATCCACATTACTTGTTGCTGCTTTATTTCCCATTGCTGCTTTGCTACACCCAGCAAAGGATAAAACTATTACTGAAGTAAGAACTATAGCTAATATTTTTTTTGCATTTTTCATATAATTACAACTCCTTACATATATTTGTTTATCTATAACTATATAATAAATAAATCTTATGAAGACAGTGTGAAGATATAAAAAAAATTCAAAATTTTTAATAGAGTTTTGATATAATTTTATATTCACACTTAGTAAAATGCAGAATATATTAAAGTACCAGCTATAACTTTCTTTATTTAACGTTTATTAAAAAAGAAGTCCATCACATAGATGTGGTGGTATTAATACTAAAGCACCTTCAATACTTAAGTTGAAGTTTAAAATTTCTTCTTAAAGTGACTTATTTAGTCACTTAAGTAGATTTTCAAACTTTTACTTAGGCACAGGAAAATAAATAACAACATACTTACCTGTTATTTATTTGAATGTACCTTAATAAATAAGGAGGTTATTTATATGAGTCATAGACATAAAAATTGTTGTTGCAATAATAATTGTTGCTGTAAACCAGTTTGCAGATGTGAAAACAACTGCGGCAATAACTGCGGAAACAGTTGTGGAAACAGTTGTGGAAACGGTTGTGGAGGCGGCTTTGGTGGTGGATGCGGCGGTGGAAGTGGCATCTGGTTAATTCTTTTACTTTTAGGCTTTGGTGGCATTGGTGGACGAGGCGGTTGCGGCGGATGCGGCGGCGGCTTTGGTGGCTTTTAGTTAAATAAAAAAGCACTTCTAATAAAATTTTATTAGAAGTGCTTCTATTTATTTATACATAAGTTCTAATTCATTTTGAATTTCAACGCTTTCTTGGAATTCATCATAAGACATCACTTTATCCATTATGCCCTTAGGTGTAATTTCTATTATCCTATTTGCAACCGTTTGAACTAGCTGATAATCATGTGACGTAATCAAAATTGTTCCAGTAAAGCTAGTTAACCCATTGTTTATAGCAGTAATAGACTCTAAATCTAAATGATTAGTAGGCTCGTCTAAAATTAAAACATTCGCATTACTAAGCATCATTTTGGAAAGCATACATCTAACCTTTTCTCCACCAGACAAGACACTAGATTGTTTAAGAGCTTCTTCTCCTGAGAAAAGCATTCTTCCTAAAAAGCCTCTAATAAAGCTTTCTGCTTTTTCTTCTGAAAATTGTCTAAGCCAATCAACTAAGCTACAATCTACAGCGTTAAAATACTCTGAGTTATCCTTTGGTAAATAAGCTTGGGTAGTAGTAACTCCCCATTTAAATTCCCCACTATCTGGCTCCATCTCACCCATTAAAATCTTAAATAGTGTAGTTTTAGCTATTTCATCTGCACCTGTAAATGCAATCTTATCACCCTTGTTAACTATAAAAGACAAATTATCAAGAAGTGTTACTCCATCTACAATTTTAGTTAAATTTTCAACTACTAATAAATCATTTCCAGCTTCTCTTTCTGGCTTAAACCCTACAAAAGGATATTTACGAGAAGAAGGTTTTATATCATCTAAAGTCAATTTATCTAATTGCTTTTTACGAGAAGTAGCCTGTTTTGCTTTAGAAGCATTAGAACTAAATCTAGCAATAAAGCTTTGAAGTTCTGCAATTTTTTCTTCTTTTTTCTTATTTGAATCTTTAGCCATTTGAAGAGCCAACTGAGAAGATTCATACCAAAAATCATAATTTCCAACAAATAATTGAATTTTACTAAAGTCAATATCTGCAACATGAGTACATATTTTATTTAAAAAATGTCTATCATGAGAAACAACTATAACAGTACTGTCAAAATTCAGTAAGAAATTTTCAAGCCACTTTTTAGATTTTGTATCTAAATTATTTGTAGGCTCATCCAGTAATAAAATATCTGGTTTACCAAATAGTGTTTGTGCAAGTAATACTTTTACCTTTTCTGATCCGGTTAGTTCCTTCATTTTTTTACTTTGAAGTTCTTCAGTTATACCCAGGCCCATTAAAAGAGTTGAAGCTTCTGATTCAGCTTCCCATCCATTAATTTCTGCAAATTCACCTTCTAGTACTGATGCTCTAATTCCATCTTTGTCCGTAAAATCTGGCTTTGCATATAATTCGTCTTTTTCTTTCATTATTTCAAACAGTCTTACATGACCCATCATTACAGTATTAATAACTTCATGTTCATCAAATTCAAAATGATCCTGCTTTAAAACTGCTAATCTTTCTCCAAGTGTAATTATAACATCCCCTGTGTTTGGTTCAATTTCACCTGATAAAATTTTAAGAAAAGTTGATTTACCAGAACCATTCGCACCAATTAACCCATAACAATTACCGGGTGTAAATTTTATATTAACATTATCAAATAATTTACGTGCACCATATCTTAAGCTTATATTATTTGTACTAATCATATATTTATAAATACCTCCATACATTAAGTAATTCCATTATAGTCGAAACTACCAAGCCATTATACCATAAGTAAGGATAGTAGGCTAATGAAATTTATCCCTTTTTTATTTATTTTTATTAAATTTATTATTTTGTGATATTATTTTATTTTGGAGCCTTTCTGCATGTTTAGCTTTAGGTGACTCTCCTGGATCAATAATTCTTCCCATGTAGATATCCTTTTGCACAATTTCTATATTAAAATCTTTTTCATAGGTTTTTATAAGATCAAGTTCTCTCTCTTCTGCAATGGATAGAGCGAGACCTCGCTGACCCATTCTTGCTGTTCTACCAACTCTATGTAAATAATCCTTAGAGTTCTCTGGTATATCAAGGTTAAATATATGTGTTACTCCTTGTATATCAAGCCCTCTAGCTGCTAAATCAGAAGCCACTAAAAGTTGAATTTTTCCTGCATTGAAGTCCTCAATAGCTTTTTTTCTATTTTCTTTTTCAGAAGTTCCGTGAATTCCTTCTACACTTAATCCATGATAGCTAAGCTTTGAAGTTGTAATTTCTACCTCATCACTTTTATTTATAAATATTATTGCTTTTTCGGGGCTCGTGGCACTTATAAGCTTCCTCAAAAGAATCAATTTTTCTCTATGTTCAACTACGAAATACATATGCTCTATGTTAGGGTTTACAACGCTTTTATTCCCTACTTTAATAACCTCTGCATCCTTCATTAGTGTTTTAGCAATTTCTACTGCTTTAAGTGAAACTGTAGCTGAAAATAACATGATTTGTCTATCCCTAAGGGTAGTTTTTATTATAGCCCTTACACCCTCTATATTATTTTCATCTATCATTCTATCGCCTTCATCTATTACTATAGTCTTAACGAAGTGGGATTTTAGTTTTTTCATAGTTATAAGTTCTAAAATTCTTCCTGCTGAACCAACTATTATATGTGGTTTTTCCTTAAGAGACTCTAATTGCCTTTTGATGTTAACATTGCCTATTATGCTAGCGGATTTTACTAAACTCATTGAGTTTTCTGATAGAAGTTCTATCTGCTTATGTATTTGCATTGCAAGTTCATGAGTAGGTGCAAGTATAATTGCTTGAATATCCTTTGATGTAATGTCTATTTTTTGAAATATAGGTAATAAATAAGCTAGTGTTTTACCCGTACCTGTTTCTGATTCTCCTATGATGTCCTTGTTTTCAAGTCCTAGTGGAATAGCCTTTACTTGAATTTCTGTAGGGCTTTCAATTCCTTGTTTTATCAAACCTTGTATAAGGTTTTCTTGTAATCCTAGTTCATTAAACGATTTATCCATATTTTCTCCTTTTTCCTAAGAAATTTTATTGCTTGCGTACTTAAATATAGCTGCCTTTATAGCTAAATAATCTATTTCCTTTGGTAGTGCATCTTTAATAGGCTTTAACTTTGAAGCTCCGATTTTTTCTATGACCTCTATAATAAGTGCTTCATGATGTTTTGGAATAAAATCATCTAAATTCACTTCAAAACCCTCATAAGCACATTTTAATATATGATCTTGTACTGTAAGACTTTTTAATTTCCTTTCACAGGTTATATCCTCTATGCTTTTACCCTCTTTATACATATTATAAGTAATAACATAGCTAGGCACCTTATCTTCATTTTCATCTCGGTGTTCTACCGCAGATTCATTTAAAGCCGTGATATCAACTTCTTCATTATATAGTATTTCTTCCTTAAGTTCTATATTATTTTCACTCATATATTTTTTTATAGCCTGAATAAATTCCTCTCCATACTTATTAAGTTTAGATTCTCCTACTCCTTTAATATTAAGCATTTCTTTCTTATTTACTGGGAAATATTCACTCATTTCTCTTAGGGCAGTATCTGCAAAAACAATATATGGTGGAACTTTTTCCCTCTCAGAAATTTCTTTTCGAAGTGAGCGCAATATTTCAAATAAGCCAGTATCCCGAGTTGCCTTAGCTTTTCTTTTTTCAACCTTCTGATAAACTTTTTCTTGATTTTTAAGTACTGCCACAGCTTTCTCTTTTAAACGAACCACTGGAAATTGACCATCTGCAAGTGAAAGATAGTCCTCTGCCGTAAGTACATTTATGAGGTCTCTTATTTCTTTAACAGTATATTGCTTTATTATTCCATAGGTAGATAGTTTCTCAAATCCAAGATCCAAAACTTTTTTATTCTTAGAACCTCGGAGCACCTCAGCAATTAAAGTAGTACCAAATCGCTCCTTCATCCTAAGGATGCAAGAAAATATTTTTTGAGCCTCAATGGTAATGTCTACCAGTTCACTTTCGTCATTGCAAGTGCTACAATTGCCACATTTATCTTCAACATTTTCTTCACCAAAATATTGTAAAATAAACTGTCGTAGGCATCTAGTGGTGTGTGAATAATCCACCATAGCTTGAAGTTTCTTATATTCGTTTACCTTTCTTTCAGGTGATACAACACCTTGTTCCATAAGAAATTTTTGAAGCAGCACATCCGCAGCAGAATATAGCAATATACATTCACTAGGCTCTCCATCACGTCCTCCACGTCCCGCCTCTTGATAATAAGCCTCCATACTCTTTGGCAAATTATAATGAATTACATATCTAACGTTTGATTTATCTATTCCCATACCAAAAGCATTTGTAGCTATAATAATGTTTATATCGTCATACAAAAATTTTTCTTGATTTTCTTTTCGCTGAGCATCTCCTAGTCCCGCATGATATTTCCCAACATTGTATCCTTTTTTATTTAAAAGCTCATAAAGATTATCCGTTTCCTTCCTTGTAGCAGTATAAATTATCCCTACTTTGTCTTTGTTATTTTCAATATATTTTAAAACAAAATCTCTTTTATTTTCTCCGCGAATTACAGTAAAACTTAAATTTTCTCTATTAAAGCCAGTTACATAAACATCTGGCTTCCTTAATTTTAATAACTTTATAACATCTTGCCTTACCGCATCGGTTGCAGTGGCGGTAAAGGCAGCTATAATTGGTCTTGCAGATAACTTTCCTATCAAACTAGAAATTGCTGAATAACTAGGTCTAAAATCATGACCCCATTGAGATACACAATGAGCTTCGTCCACTGCTAAAAGCGATATTGTTAATTTATTTAACATGCTACAGAAGAATTCTGATTCTAGCCTTTCAGGAGCAACATAAAGAAGCTTAAACTCCCCTTGTGCTACTTTATCAATTCTTTCATTAACTTCATTAATACTTAATGAGCTATTTATATATGTTGCCGCTATCCCCACACTGTTTAATGTATCTACTTGATCTTTCATAAGTGATATAAGTGGTGATATTACAAGCGTTACTCCAGGAAGAAGCAGTGCCGGTATCTGGTAACACACTGACTTTCCTGCGCCTGTAGGCATTACAGCAAAAGTATCGCGTCCACTTATAATACTATCAATTACATTCTCTTGTCCTTTTCTAAAACTATCATATCCATAATGCTTCTTTAATTTTTCTTGTGCCTTACGTAACATACATTTCTACCTCTCATCCGTAATAATTTCTTATAATAGTATAACATTATTTTAAAAAGTTTGTATCCTTATAGTGATGAACTTTGATTTGTTTTCATTTTGTATTTAAACAAAATGATTTAAACAAAAATGCTTTCTTACTTATTTTTGTCAATTTTATTATATTTAAAACATAAAGATATTTATAAACATTAATACATTGCTACATTTCATTTTTCTTAATATAATTTAAAACCTTAATGTAATATAAATAAGCAAAAAAATAGATTTATACTTTCATTTTGTATATTCACAAAAAACAAAAGTATAAATCTAAAATTCTTTAAAAAATTTAATTAAGTTTTAATTCCAATACATTTTCTGCTATAGCTATAACTTCATTAAAGTAAAATGGCTTGGTAATGTATTTATCACATAATACATCAAAGCCTCTACTTCTATCTTCTGCTTGTCCCCTTGCAGTTAGAAGTACTATATAAATATGAAGTAGCTTTAATTCCTTTTTTACTATGTTGCATACCTCATACCCATTTATTGTAGGCATCATAATATCTAAAAATACCAAATCCGGTCTCTCACTTATGATTATACCCAAAGCTTCCTTCCCATCTTCTGCTATAAATATTTCTACCCCTTGCTGCTTAAATTCTTCAAGTATTTCCTCTAATAATAATCTATTATTAACTTCATCATCAACTATTAGTATCTTTTTCATTTATCTCTCACTACCTTTACAACTTATAATAATAATTTAAATAATTCGAAAAAATAATTATACATTACATATCGATTATTTTTTTAAAATCCTTAACATAATGTCTACTTACCGGCACTTCTTCTTTCCAGCCTTCTATTTTTAGCACAAAAGTGCTATTAAACCATGGAACTATTTTATAAATTTTATCTAAATTAACTAAATAACTTTTATGACTCCTAAAGAAATTATGATTGTTCAACTTATTACCCAACTGATTTAAAGTGTACTGTGTTGTATAATTTGCATCTTTAGTTAAAACGAGCACCTCTTTATTCAACACTGTACAATATAATATATCTTGTGGATGCACAAGATATATGCATTCGTCCTTCCATAGTGGTAGCTTTTTCATACCCTTAATTTCTTGTTTTTCTGGAATTATATTAATATAGCTACATGTGGGTATATTTTCACTACAATTATATCTTTCATTTATTTTATCCATAGTGATTTGGAGCCTTTTTTCTGAAAATGGTTTCAAAACATAATCAATAGCATTAATTTCAAAAGCTTTTACAGCATACTTGTCAAACACTGTTGCAAATACAATACTCACTGGGAAATTCATCTTACATATCTCCTCAGCTAAAGTAAACCCATCAAGCTCTGGCATTTCTATATCTAGAAACACAATTTCTGGTTTAGATCTTTTTATAAATTCTAAAGCGGTTAGGGCATCCACGTACTTACCTATAATTTCTATCTCACTGTTTTTACTTAAAATAAAACTCAGTTCCTCCAAAGACAATTTTTCATCATCTACTAAAACTACTCTTAACATATAAACCCCACCTATATTTAAATTTCAGCTTAATAATAATAATAATAATAATAATAAAGCTATTCGTATTTTATATTCTGTATTGGTATATATAAAGTTATGTATGTCCCGATGTTTAATTTACTAATTACTTCAAGCTCTGCGTCATATAGATCTTTATATTGAGAATTCAAAGTTGAAATAGAGCCCAAATTTTCATTATTAAATATCCTAAGCATTTGCGCATCATCCATGCCAACACCATCATCTTTAATTTTTATTACTATTTTCTCACTATCACGCACAACAATAAAAGTTATTGTTCCTCCCCGATTTCTTTTTAGAATTCCATGGATTATGGCATTTTCTATTAAGTTATATAATGAATTTTTAGGTATTAAAAAGTTTATATCTTCTTGAATATCGTAAACAATATTTAATCTATGGTCAAACCTGACCTTTTGAATATACAAATACGCTTTTATACACTCTAGTTCCTCATGTAAAAAAACAATCCCATCTGTTACATTAAAATTAAATCTTAAATAGTTACTAAGTTCTAAAACAACTTTCCTAGCTTCCTCAGAATTTTCCCTACACAAGGATAATATACTGTTTAATGTATTAAAGAGGAAATGTTGATTTATACTAGTTACCATTTGTTTAGGTCCTTTATTAATTTGGATATTGCTTATTCTATTTAATTTATTTTTTTCATATACTCTCACAGATTTTTTCTCCTTATAACCATTTATATTAAACATTATTATGGAACATATATATGATGTATCCTATGCTATGTTTAAAACCATAATTTCTATATCTAGTAAGTATATCGTAAAATTTTGTAAATACCTTAGGAGAAAATTATAATCTTTATTAATTAACTCCTTTACATTTTCATGTTATTAATTTACTATTAATTAAGAGAATTCTATTAATAAAGGGAATTCTATTAAAGTATAGAGGAGGTTTATAATTATGGCAGCTGCACATTCGTTTGACATAGTATCAGATGTAGATTTGCAAGAAGTAGACAATGCAATAAACCAAGCATTGAAAGAAATCAAACAGAGATATGATTTTAAAAACACTATTACTGAAATCAACTTAGTAAAAGAAGATATTAAAATAGTATCTGATGATGATTTTAAATTGAAATCAGTTATAGAAGTTCTTGTAAGTAAATTAATTAAAAGAGGTATATCTGGAAAAGCATTAGATTTAGGTAAACAAGAACCTGCTACCTTAGGTTCTGCAAGACAAACCGCTAAAATTGTAAAAGGTATCTCTACAGAAAAAGCGAAGAAAATAATTGCAGAAATTAAAGCTAGTAAAATTAAAGTTCAAGCTCAAATTATGGATAACCAATTAAGGATATCCGGTAAGGACCTTGACGATTTGCAAGAAGTAATGACACTTGTAAAATCAAAAGATTTTGATATTGCTCTTCAATTCACAAATTATAGGTAGTTATATGTTTAAAGGGGCTGTTTCAAATTAGAAATTAAATTCTATTTTGAGACAGCCCCTTTTTTAGTTACTACTTATTTTAATGTTGTTTATATTTTATACACTAATTTTACACTAATTACAATTCATTATAGATATTGTATTTTTATAAAAAATTATGTATAATGATAGAGGGCTTTATAATACCGTGTAAAATGACAGGCCATTGTTGTTTTTTTGCATAATTCGTAAAAGTTTATTAATTTTTATTATTATTATTAAATATTTTCATAAACCTATTGACGTTTTATGTTAGTTTTGCTATAATTTAATTATAAATAAGTCGAAAGATGTTTGAGGAGGAAATTATATGAAATCAACAGGTATAGTAAGAAAAGTGGACGAACTTGGAAGAATTGTTATTCCTATAGAATTAAGAAGAACTTTGGATATAGATATCAAAGATGCTTTAGAAATCTATGTAGATGGTGAACAAATCATCCTTAAAAAATATGAGCCAGCTTGTATTTTCTGTCAAAATGCAAGAGACGTTGTAAACTACAAAGGTAAGAACATTTGTAAAGATTGTCTTGCTGAGTTAGGTCAAGGCAAATAATTTAAAAAGATTTTAGCTTAAAGCAGAAAAACCAAAAGAAATCTCTTTTATTAGAAATCTCTTTTGGTTTTTCTTTTTTTATGTTTTTAACCTAAACTCACTACTACACTTAGAGCAAGTTACTATGATTTTACCTTTTCCTTTTGGTACTCTTAACTTTTGTGTACATTTAGGACAACTAGTTATTATATACTTTCTTCTTTCTTTTAATTTTTCCATAGGTTTATATTTCTTAAATATATCATTTAGTAATTCCATGTTTTTCTTAATATTATTTAATTTCATATTTTTCTTAATATTATTTAATTTCATATTTTCTTTAAAATTACCCATTTTATGTTGAAAACCTCTTTTCGTATTTTCAAAAACAAATTTTTTATTATTTCTCCCCCGTACAGTTGTTGATTTACTTCTCCAAATTGAATAGATAATAAGTGCTGTTCCTAAAATCCATGCATACCTAGTTACAAACAAAAATATTCCTACCACTAAGGTTATTTTTGAAAATCTATCCCAGCCATAAAATTCTCTAGAAAATTTAACAGACATTTATACTATTCCTCCTATTATTCTCTAGAATAAATAACAATTCACAATTGTCATTATTCTTTTATTTATACTTACATTTTAGCACTATAACACTTAAATCATTATTAATTTTCTGTAAAAATATCCGAAAAAAGTTCACAAAATTATGTAAGAGTTTTTATTTATTTACATTTAAGAAGGTTTAATATATTTGTGGATTTTCAATTTACAGAGGCTAAATTCCAAATTTTATACTTTTTGTCGAATGTATTTGGTTTTTTTCATATTTAGTCTTTGTCATATTAAATTTTTAGAAAATCTATTGACTATTTGTGTTAATCATGATATTATAAAAATAAGAAATAAGTCGAAAAACAACAACAGTAACAAACTAAAGAAAAAACTTATTTTGATATAAACCTACATAAAATAAAATCCCCCAAAAACAAAAGATAAACGGAAACTATTTATTTTTATATTTAACAATGATGGTGATTATTTGTTCTAAATATTTTAACTAACAAACAAAGAAATATTATCGTATTCATAGTTGTAAATATCTTATATTAATATAGATATAGTTGTAGCAGTTATAAATATTTAGTTTCCTTTTCTTTATCCCCCCCCCATGTATTTAATAAATAAATTTTATTTATATAAAAAGAACTTGAGCAAATGCTCAAGTTCTTTTTAGTTTCCAAAATTCACAAACCTTTTTTTTGGCATCAGCGTTACCATTTACTTTAAGATAATCATCCCATTGCTTTGGAAACAGTCGTCGATACCTTTGCTCTAGAAATCTATCATCAATTAATAGCACCATGCCCCTATCTTCCTCAGTTCTAATTACCCTTCCCGCTGCTTGTAGTACTTTATTCATTCCTGGGTACATATAAGAATATTCATAACCACAATTGTTTTTATTATCGTAGTATTCGCGTAGAATTTCTTTTTCAAAGCAAATCATAGGAAGTCCTACACCAATTATTATTGCACCAATTAGCCTGTCACCTTTTAAATCAATACCTTCCGAAAATATGCCACCTAAAACTCCAAATCCTAAAATGTTTTCTGAGTCCATAGCACTAAAATTTTGGAGAAAAGCTTCTCTATCCTCTTCAGACATAAAATTAGTTTGAATTCTTACTTTAATATGTGCATACTTTATAGCAAATCTACTACTCACTTGTTCCATATATTTATAAGAAGGAAAAAACACCATATAATTTCCATTCTTAGCACTAATTACTGCATATATGTATTCTACTATTTTGGAGTAACTATTTTCTCTATAATTATATTTAGTGGAAATATCCCTAGCTATCATTACTTTAAGTTTATTTTTATCAAAGGGGGAATCTAAAGTTAGATGGTAATCTTCATTTTCTCCACCCAAAATCTCTTTAAAGTATAATAATGGTAGCAGAGTTGCAGAGAAATATACCACTGATTTCCCTCTTTTTGAAGCTTCTCTTAAAAGCTTAGACGGATCCAGGCAAAACATCTTTAATACTACATCATCCTCAGTACACTGTACATAAGTTATATATTTATCATCATAAAGCTCTGCTATACGAATAAAGCTCAAGGAATTAAAATACAAATCTAAAAAACTATCATATTTTTCAGATTTTTCATTTTTTGTAAGCCATACTTCTAATATTTTAGTAAGCTTATTAAGAAGATTATATATATCTACAGGCTGAGAATTATGCTTGTAATATCCATCTTCATTACACATTTTTTTCATACCTAGCATATAAGCATTTAACTTGTTCAAAACTTTATACAAGTTGTTGTCCTTACCTTTTATTTCTCTTTTTAAACCTAAAAGTGGTTTTTTATGAAACTCACAGGAAAACATTTCGCGAGACCTATCCACTAGGTTATGAGCCTCATCCACTAAAAAAGTATAATCTCCATTATTATCCATAAAAAATCTCTTTAGATAAACCCTAGGGTCAAACACATAATTATAGTCGCATATAACACAATCAGACCATAGTGTTAAATCTAATGAAAATTCAAAGGGACAAATCTTATACTTATTCGAATAAATTTCAATTGTTTCCCTGCTAAATGTATTTTCATGCTCTAGAATATCTAGTAGTGCATCATTAACTCTATCGAAATGACCTTTTGCAAATTCACATTGCTGTGGATTACAGGCACTCCCCTTACTAAAACATACTTTATCCTTTGCTGTTATTGTAATAGTCTTGAATTTAAGTCCATTTACTTTCATTTTATCAAAGGCATGCTCTGCAACCTGCCTTGTTATAGTTTTGGCTGTTAAATAAAAAATCTTTGAAGTATACCCTTCTCCCATGGCTTTAACCGCTGGAAAAAGTGTAGACATAGTTTTACCTACTCCGGTTGGGGCTTGTAGAAACAATTTCTTATGTTCTACCACTGTCTTATATACAGAAACAGCTAGATCCCTTTGTCCTTCCCTATAATTATCAAAAGGAAATTTCAAATCTTTTATAGCATTATCTCTAGTTTTATTCCAATCACTAGTAATATTTGCCCATATGAAATAACTAGAAATAATTTCATTAAAGAAATCTTGTAATTCTTTAATGGAAAAAATTTTGATAAATCTCTTGATTTTTTCACTATCTATTTCATAATAGGTTAATTGCACATATATAGCCTTACAATTGTTTTGTATCCCATATATATATGCATAACACTTTGCTTGAGCCCAATGAAGATTATTATAATTCTCATGGAGTAATTCTATGTCCTTAGTGACTGTTTTAATCTCATCTATAGTAACATCATTGTCTTTTATTAGAATACCATCCGCACGTCCCTCAATTATAATGGTACCACCATTATATGGCACACTATGCTTTAAACTTACTTCCGACAAATATTCTTCCCCAAGAAATACTGAATATTTTTCTCTATTTTCCTTTTGAATTTTTTGATGCGCTTTGGTACCTTCTACAGCTCTATTGCTGCCCATAAACCTGGTATCTAAATCCCCAGCTCGCAGTACAAACTCTACTAAATTACGCACAGATATTTTTATATCTTTATTTTTCTCCATAAATTTTACCTTCTTAATAAGTTTACCTTTCAATAAGCTTTAGTTGTTTTTCTGCGCCTCTATATCTTCATCTAATTCATTTAGATATGTCCATCTAGTAATGTAGTGTTCAAGTTCTACACCTATTTCCTTTTGCTGCTGAACTAGCTTCTGTAAAAATTCAAAATCACTACTTCCGCCATTAATTTTTTTATCAACCTCTTCTAGTTCTGCTTCTTTTTCCTCAATTTTTTGGTCTATTTCCTCAAATTCCTTCTGCTCTTTAAATGTAAACTTCAAAGGCTTATCTGTTTTGGTATCGTAAGTTTTACCCTTTTTATCTTGTTTAATTATTGTCTCATTTTCCCCAAGTAAATTCGAATTTTTTTCTATATATTCTTGATACTCAGAATAATTCCCTACAAACTGAATTATTTTTTGATTTCCTTCAAAACTAAATATTTTTTCAGAAACTCTATCTAAAAAGTATCTATCATGAGATACAGTTATGACAACGCCAGCAAATCCATCTAAATAGTCTTCAAGGACCGCCAGGGTCTGAATATCGAAATCATTAGTAGGCTCATCTAAAAACAGGACATTTGGAGCTTCCATAAGAATTCTAGATAAGTACAATCTTCTTTTTTCCCCACCAGATAATTTTGAAATAAAAGAATACTGGGTAGTTCCATCAAATAAGAATCTCTCAAGCATTTGAGAAGCTGTAATCTTTTCTCCATCTGCTGTAGATATATATTCTGCTCCTTCTCTAATATAATCAATGGCCCTCATATTTTCATCCATAGCACCATTTTCTTGATGGAAATATCCAATTTTAACAGTTTCTCCCCATTCTATCATGCCTTCATCTTGTTTTATCATTCCACTTAAAATATTCATAAGTGTGGACTTACCTATACCATTAGGTCCTATAATCCCCACTTTATCTCTCTTAGTAAAAACATGACTAAAATCTGCAATTAATTTATTTTCACCAAAAGCTTTATAAATACTTTCTACATTAATAATCTTTTTCCCAAGCCTAGTTGATGCTGAAGATAATTCCATCTTATCATTTGATATGTCAATTTGACCTTCTTGAAGCTCAGAAAATCTGTCAATCCTAGCCTTTTGCTTTGTAGTTCTAGCTTTTGCACCCCGCCTTATCCAAGCTAGTTCCTTTTTAAATAAACTCTGTCTTTTTCTCTCTAATGAATCCATTAAAGCCATTCTTTCAACTTTCTTTTCTAGAAATACACTATAATTACCCTGGTAACTATATAGTTCACCCTTATCAAGTTCTAGAATCTTATTTGTTATCCGATCTAGAAAATATCTATCATGGGTAATCATTAGTAGTGCACCTTTTCTATTGTTTAAATAATTTTCTAACCAGTCTATTATTTTATTGTCCATATGGTTTGTAGGCTCATCTAAGATAAGCAAATCAGAAGGAGTAATTAGTGCACTACATAATGCAACTCTCTTTCTTTGTCCACCGGAAAGGTTTCCTATAAGTTCCTTAAAATTTGTTATGCCAAGCTTAGTTAATATAATTTTAGCTTCACTTTGAACTTGCCATCCGTTAATTGCATCCATTTTATTATTAAGGTTCATTAAAGACTTTTGAAGTATTTTATCTTCTGGGCTGTCCTGCAATTTTTCTATAACAGCTTCATATTCTCTTATAACCTTCATAACATCAGTATCACTTTTAAAAATCTGTTCTAGCACTGTAGCTGTTGGGTCAAATTCAGGATCTTGAGGTAAATATTCTATATTTACCATACTGCCCTTTAAAATTCTTCCGGCGTCCGGAACTTCTATACCCGCTATTATTTTTAAAAAAGTGGATTTTCCCGTACCATTAACGCCTATTAATCCAATTTTATCGCCATCACTTATACCTAGTGATGCTTTATTAATGAGTATTCTCTCACTATAACTCTTACTCACTTCTTCTATTGTCAATAAATTCATATATGTACCATCCTTTTCATGTTATAACATCATACTCTAATTATAACCAAATAAACACCCCAGTGATAGTGTAAATTTATCTTGGATAAATTTACACTATCACTGGGGTATTCTACTTAAGCTTAAATTTCATTATTACTGGATTATGATCTGTATATTTAAATTCTAATTGGTACCCCTTGACACTTTCTATTTCCACATTTGGCGAAGCTAAAAAGCCATCAATTACTGCTAGAAAATTATTATTAACTACATACCTATTTGCATCTGTCCTTGTAGTTGGAACCCTTGCATCTGCTATCCATTGAAAACCTTCAGGTTTAAAATCCTCCGGTATCTTTTGAAGCCATTCTGGCCAATCTTCTGTAGTCTTAAATATACTCGGATCAGTACCTGGAATAAGGTGGTTAAAGTCTCCTCCTACTATTAAGTAATTTCCTTTGTTAAATTCATTTAAAATATATTTTTTTAAATACCCAAGTTGCTCTTTTCTTACAAGTCCGCCTTTATCGAAAGCTGAAAGATGTATATTAACTAATATTAACTCTTTACCACTCTCTAAAATTATTCTTGACTCCATGAAACACCTATCCAAATCAGCTAATTGTTTAAGCCAATTTTCTACACCTGGTAAAACATACCTATTTGAAATATTTATTTTAGCTTTAGATAATGTTACAATCCCACCTTCCACCTTCCCATGTGGTTTTAAAATAGGGACTGGTACCCATGGTGACTTATAATTAATAGCTAATGATGAACTATAATCTAATAGGCTATTTTTTATATATTCATACTCATTAACGTGGTAACTTCTTGTAGAGTTAACATCTACCTCTTGAAGAAAGATAAA
>Ga0209123_1000381_pt1 | contig 61033 bp, 61 predicted proteins | sample BarGraIncu00431A_FD_184500 | JGI IMG/M metagenome (GOLD analysis project Ga0209123, IMG submission 184500) | Arctic peat soil microbial communities from Barrow, Alaska, USA - Barrow Graham LP Incubations 004-31A (SPAdes) (version 2) | ecosystem: Environmental > Terrestrial > Soil > Wetlands >... | reverse complement strand
AATGTCGAAGCAAACAGATTTCAGTTAAATCAATTGAAACGACGATAACTCATTTGGAATATGGAGAGCCGTATGCGGTGACAAGTCGCTTGTACGGTTCGGGAAGGGGCGGGTTACTTTGCTAATCCGCCTATTTCATTTGGACCCATGAAATAGTACCACCCAGTGCAGTCAGCAATCCGATTGATATTAACACCATGATCACTTTGGGCTCTCCCCTTTCCTTTAGCTTATTTTCTTTAGTCCGCCGTCCGTACTGATCGAGTACACTGTAGTTTTGTTTTCCCAAACCTTAAATTCAGTGCAACAATCAGAGCAGAAATACTGATCCTTGCCGATATATCTTACCGCCCGGCTCTGACACTGAACACAATGTGTTTGTTTCTCGAATGAGCCCCTTATTCTGTTTACATGATGAGTCCTCGTTACATTTTCTGACTTGATCCTTTTGCCCATCTTTTCACCTTCTCCCTCTAAATTCGATTGCTAATAGCTCATAATCACAAGTAGAATTTTTCATATTTATCAGAGGCTACACCCTTAGCATCTCTTCCCGTCACTGCTGCTGTACTGATACCTCCTCTTTGTAACCTTTTAGATCTATGTATTTCTTTACTTTTTTCCCTTAATATGTCAATCTGTTCACGCTTTATTATACTATTTTTCAGATAGTCTTCAAGAATGGGTTCCAAGTAGGCAATCAAGCTTGAAAGATCGTTTTTGATTACACACCTTTCCAGACCGGCTATAACAATGGACTCCGGATCGTGACAATCCGGACACGCGTGAAACTTATTACACCAGTCTATCAGCTTGTTACGCTCAAAATTAGATAGCTCACGTTTCAGATTCATCTCAGCAAAATCAATGGCTTTTAGCCCAGTCACATTATCCGATAGTTTCGGCAACAAACAATTTGGTTTGTTAGATTCAACTCTCCCCATATCACAAATTCCGTCTTCACGCCCATATACGCAATCGGCAGCTGCAGCTGCTATATAATTCTGTGGAGTAATCTGTGGAGTAATCTGTGGTATTGTCGTCTCATTTTGAAACAGGGGTGTTTCAATTTGCAACGGGGGTGTTTCATCCTGCAACGGGGGTGTTTCATCTTGCAACGGGGGCACTTCACCTTGAAACAGGGGTGTTTCATTTTGCAACAGGGGTGTTTCACTCCCTTCATATCCCCTAATCAAAATACTTTTGAGTTTAGACAATACCTCGTAGTTTAGTGCAAACCAACGGGTATTATCATAGCTTTTCTTATTGTAATTGCCCTCTATTATCAAGCCTTTATCAAGCAAGCTTTTCGCGGTTCTACTTACAGTGGCCACACTCCAAAAGGCAAATGCCTTTTCCTTCATTTGTCTTACACTTTGGTAAGTCCATCGGTGGTCGTCTATTAAATGGTCGGATATAGAAATCCAGTACTCTATTTGAAGTAACATAATTGATTCGTTTAAACCTACCTCATCGGCTAAAGCCGGCGATAACCTAAGGGAGAGTTCATTTAAAGTAAATATTCTTGCATTATTTCTGATCGCATTTCCCATCTTCTTTTCCCCCTTTTATGAATAAAACATTGATGTTACCAAACAGTGATACCTATTATGTAAGAAGCAAAAGGAAAAAGGGCAAAAGGGGTTCTTTCATCGACTTTCCCGCAACGAGACTGATTTTCTTTTCTGTTTCCGTCTCCAGACTTCTGCTAGAATTATCTGTTCTTTCAAGTCTTTGAGGCTGTTTGCCCTGTTTTTCACAAAGATTTGTTCATTCAGACCAATAGAGAATCTTATTTTCCTTGGTTTCATCAGGACGAGCAACCGGTTTGCTTTCACATTACTCCAACAAATTGACCGTACAAGATACTCAGCCATGACCGGCGACACCAAACATCTCATCCCACGTTCTGCCATTTATTTCACCCTCCACTAAGCTCATTCAAAGTCATCTTTACCTCTTTCACCACAAATTCATTTGCTTAAATACGATTTCCTCGCTTATTTGCTTCTGGTCAGGGTTCCAAACCTCAGGCTCCATACCAGTCAGCATCCTGGCCATCTCTTCGGCTAAGTCCAAAAATCGATACCAGTTTCGGGCACTATAAGCACGACCATTCTCATAATTTATGACAATGGATATAAGCTCACTGCCTTTTAAAACCTGGATTGGATACCATTCGAGGCTGTGAGAAAAGCATCTAAACACAAAACTGTAGTCTGAAAAGATCACCGTAATGTCTTTAATTTTTTTCAGTACAAGGATATCATCGGTTAATCGATAGGTCTTTGAGAATTGTTCATCCGTGGTAAAGCGATTGTAGTCGCCAGTATGTTTAATAATCCGTTCTACTTCCTTTTGTAAGCTCAACATAGATAATCACTTCCAAATTAAAAAGTTAAGAGGGCCACCTTACAGGATTACAGCATCACAGCATCACAGCATCACAGCATCACAGCATCACAGCAAAGCATTATGCAATTTTGTTGTCTAGCCCAAGAGCACGTAACGTCGTTCTCGACAAGATCGATTGAACATCAACAATTGATCTTGAAGGTATTTCCACTGGCACAGTGCAATCAATTTTAGCCAGTTTCCAGCTTAATATTGCTTGGTCTTTAAATTCAGTCAGCATTTTCGAAGCTTTAACTGGTAAAGCATTTGGATACTCAAGTAGATCCTTCAACGTAAGCCCTTGCTTCAGCAGAGGCCACACAGTTTTTTCCCCTATTCCCGGAACCCCTGAAATGTTGTCTGATGGATCTCCAACAAGGGCCTTGAAATCTACCCATTGCCCTGGATCAATACCGTAGGCCTCTTCATGTTTAAAAAGGGTAAATTGTTGTGATGATTTCCTGGCTCTAAGATAATCGACCATGACATTGCGGTTAATAAGCTGAAACATGTCTCTGTCTCCGGAAACAATCCTGACAAAATCATTAGATTTTGCCGCCAATGTACCGATGATGTCGTCTGCTTCGTAACCCCCGACTTCTACTTGGGTAATTCTCAGGTTTTCTAGGGCTTTCTTGGCTCTTGGAATTTGATCTAATAGTTCTGCCGGTTTCGGCTTCCGGGTAGCTTTATAAGCCGGATAAAGCTGATGGCGGAACGTTTTGGCAGGGGAGTCCCAGCAAACCACCATGGATTTTGGTCTCCACTGGAGGTAGCGCTGTAATACCATATCGACTAAACCAGCGATTCCTTGAATTGGACCCTTGCTATCGTTTTGTTGGGGTCTTCCAAAATGAGAACGGTAAAGAAGATTATTACCATCAATGAGGATAAGATCAGCCATTACCTCCCCTTCCTTTCAAAACATTGCTAACTGATTCATCGAATCGACTGAAGAAACGGGTTCCCTAGATTTCACTGACTTCGACCGTGTTCGCCGGGTAACCGGTGGAGCATCAAACGCTACCAACACCATCTGTGAAACGTTATCATGCTTTGCCAGCATCTTGCTTTTAGCGCGTATTAGGTAAGTGGAAACATTGTTTGGGGTGCACCCCATGTATTCACCCGCCTCAGTTGGTCCTAATCCACTTAACCAAACCATTGACACTGCTTCCCATTCCATGGTCGTTAGGCCATCCATTAGCTCTGCTACTAAAGGTGAGATTTCCTTTTTGTCTACGACATTAAATGGATCCATGAACTCTGTTCGTGCCGCCATATTCATCCAAGATGCATCATTCAACAAGATCTCCTTCTTATTGGCCCATCTATTAGGTTTTTTAGTTGGACAATAGGATGGATGATTATTTCTAAGATAATAGAGATCCATTAACCATTCATTCAAAAATTGTACCTTAGCCGGGTCAATCTTCTTACTGCGCAATAGTTGTACGCGTTCTCGTAAATGCTCTATAGTCTTCTCTAATTCCACAAGTTCCGAACTGTCCGTTGTCATGGCCATTTGTGTCAATTTAGTCACCTCCACAAATTTTATAGTTTGAAATTAGGCAAAAAGGTGGTAGTTAAATTTTCATTTTGCCTGCCACCTGATGTCGTCTCAATTGTGATTGTATAAAGAGTCCTAAAAATACACGCTTGAAAAGCGTTATCCTTTAAAAAAGGGTATAGAAAAAAAAGCCATATTAAGTTATTTTTACGGCATATGTCGACGACTGTATATTTTTTTCTTAGTTTTTCTCAAAATTTAGAGCTTGTTCTACCTGATCCGATGTTATATTTAGTCGTCTTGCAATAATAGCAGCTTCATGAAGGCTCATCTTTCTTTTACCTGCTACTTTTAAGGAAACGCTACTTTCGGACATATTGAGTAGTTCAGCTAATTCTCGTTGACTAACCCCTCTCCTCTCAATCATTTCACGGAGAGTTTGCAATTCAGCCATTAAATTCACCCCTACCTTTGCTGTTTGCAACCTATTAAATCCAATTATATGCAATCTTTACAATTCGTCAAGTAATACTTGACAATATGAAACGTGTTTTTCATTAGACCTTTGCTTATAGTAAAGTGTGTATGTCGAGGTGATTTATATGGGGTGATTTTTTGTCTTCTTTAGGAATTAGAATTACAGAACTACTTGATAAACATAAATTAACTCAAGCTCAACTTGGGGAAATAATTAATGTTTCAGAATCAACAATTTCGCTATACAAACACGGAAAACGTCAACCAGATTATGAAACCCTTTTTCATATCGCTGATTATTTTGAAGTTTCTACTGACTATCTTCTTGGGCGCGTAGATATTCCAACCTTTGTTAAGCAAACTAAAGATGATAATGAATTATCTCAAACGATAAAAGATCTGCCAGAAGACGCAATCAAACTACTTAAGGAATTTGAGGCATTCATAATTCAGAGATATCGCAAGTAAATTAATGCTTACATTTTAAAACTTTAGTCCGGATAATGAAGGTTCTTATTTTGTTAATTCGGCAGGATTACTTTCGCTAAAAAGCTCTCTTAACTCAACCCCTAGCTCATTCGCTAAAACGACAAGTTGATCAGCTTTTATTTGGCACCTACCAGACTCCAAGTAATGATAGCCGATCGAGGTTTTATACCCCAATTTGTCAGCTAAATCACTTTGTGACAATCCATTTTTCTTCCGAAGCATCTTTATTTTTTCTAAATCTATTTTTGACATATAGCGGTATCCTTTCTACCAATTCGGTAATTAAATATTATAATAAACTACCAAATTGGTAGTGTCAATACCATTTTGGTAGTTTCAGGGTAAAAATATTTTCTTTGTTGTAGAATGATATTAACAACTCGGTAGAATGGAGGTAAGAAATGCGATTTGGTGCTAGACTAAAAGAGCGCCGCGAATTTAAAGGACTTACTCAACAACAATTAGGCAAACTCATTAATGTCACAGATGCTACAATAAATAGGTATGAGCGAGATTTGCGTGAACCAGGTATTGAAACCATTAAGTTACTATCACAGTTACTTGATTGTACAACTGACTATCTCCTTGGTCTATCTGATCAACCTAGGTTGGAGCCACCCGCAAAAGAAGATGAAGAGGACGAATTAGATTTTACACTAGCTGCTCACAACGAGGGTGCATATGGGCTAAAACCCTCACCTGAACTCAAAGCGATAATAATAAGCATACTCAAAGAAGAACTAGAAAAGATCGGAAATAAATGAAACTACCAACCGGTAACGGAAGGTAGTTTCAACAGTTTCTAGGGTATACGACATATATAGACAGAATTCGAGTGAGGCAAAGAGTATGGAAAGACTTTGGGACATTGTAGATAGGGAAAAAATTACAGTACGTTATGCCGACCTTTCCCGCGCACCTGAGAAAATTCAGGGACTGTACCTATACGACAATCATCTTGGCCCCTTAATAGTACTTAACAAAGGACTTCATCGTTGTCACAGACTGCACAAATGTGTATTTTCGGAAGAAATTGGTCATTTCTACACCGCACCTCGTACTAACCTTCTCAAAGTCCACGCTTCTGCTAATCTTCAAGCTATGGAGTCCCAAGATGAAAGGAAAGCTGCTCGATGGGCCACAGACTTTTTGATTTCCGACCATGACCTTACTAATGCGCTGGAATCAGGCTACCACAGTTGTTACGAATTGGCGGAATATTTCGACGTTACCGAATGGTTCATGTATCGTAAACTCGGCTTCTTGAAAATGTGTTGCCAACGGAAAAACTCAAAAATAAAGGGACTGGATTTGTTTGATATAGCAATGCAGCCATACCATATAATTCTATAGCAAGGGAGAATGACTTTGAATGAGAGGACCAGCGTCCGTACAGGAGGTTAGGTCTTCTTTCATTTTTTGTAATTTCCTATTTTCTTCTGAAATCTATTTGATACCCTATCGTTACTGATACGCTATTTTGTCAAAAGTGACGCTTTAAGAAATATATTTTAAACGTCATGATTCACACATAAAATAAAGGAGTTTTCTTTTTTATGTAGAATGTTAACATTAACATTAATACTAATACTAGGAGGAAACTATGAATACAGAAATTATTAATAAAAAAACTTTAGACATGCCCACTAATGGGTCCTCTGTTTTAAAAAAGCTAAAGGGCCTATATATCAGTTTAGATAATCTTCATAAGTTGGCAAATTTCAAAGCAAAATACAAAATATCCGAATCAAGGCTTGTAAATAAAGCGTTGGAAGAATTTTTTGAAAAATATGAGTGATGAGAGGAAGATGTTTATATGGAAATCTTAGCTAAAGCAAAAAAAAAGCCTACCCATACTATTTTTCACAATTCCTCTCCGCGTATTATTGCGATAGTTGCACATAAAGGCGGGGTTGGAAAATCAACTATTGCGCTTAATCTTTCAGGGTCCCTTGCTAAAAAGGGCAAAAAAGTTTTAGTGATGGATCTTGATAGTCAAAATAACACGGGCCTATTCTTTGGAGTTCAAGATTACATAGGAAAAATACCAACAATGTCGGATGTTTTATATCAAACTGCAACTCCTGATAAGGCAATAATTCGAGTAAGAGAGAATTTTGATCTGATACAAGGTAATCGGATGCTCGCAAAGTTCGTAATGGAGAAAGGCATAGAACCTGGCTCTGGGTTAATTTTAAGAAATATTGTAAATGAAAATGCTTCTTTCTTTAAGCAGTATGACTACGTGTTTTTTGATTCTTCGCCTTCTCATTCGATATTGCATCTGAATGCTTTATTAGCTGCGCACACTACTTTTATACCTTTGATTTGTGATTTCTTTTCTGTGAATGGGGTAGCTCAAATACAGCAAACAATTGATGAAGTAAATCAAAATATAGACCTCTTAAAAGAGTATGACCCTGAAGGTGTTTATCACTATATGAATATCGGACTTATTATTGCTAATATGTTAGACAGACGGATGAAGAGTAGGGTAGATAAGGCATTAGATGTTGTAAAGGAATCTTATCCATTAAAATTGGCTTCTAATCCAATTAGAGTTTGTAGCCAACTTATGGATTGCCCGGAAAAACATTTACTGATTGGAGAATTAGCACCTTCCTCTTCTGGTGCTGAAGATTTCGATCTGCTTGCAGAGGAGGTATTAAGTCTTGACTGAACAATTGTTTAATCCGGCCGTGGTACTCCCTATTCCTGGAAAAGGTAATAAATCAACAAGTAGTAATATGCGTGAGGCCGTAAAGACTGAGACTAAACCGAAACTTCCGAAACTTGAAGGTATTTTGGAGCATGAACATCCAGTAGGAACAATACCACTTGCAGAGTCAACCTTAGAAAACATTTCTCCACCAAATACCTCAGACACCAAGAAGTTGATTCTTACAAGATCAAAAGATAAAGTTAAGATGGGTTATATTGTTGATAGAAAAAATGTTCGCTATATTGATGATCTCTCAACTGAATTAAAATATGGCGAGATACAAAATCACCATCCAAGCATTATTGTAGATGAATTTTTAAGAATTGGGCAATTTTTTTATGAAAAGTATAGCCATAAATTAGTAGATACTATTACCAGTGGAGACCAAATATCGGAATTTATTCTCAGCGAATTTCGTAAAGAGTTTAATATTGTTGTCGAGAATGAATAAGAAAGAATGCTCTCAGATAGCCTATCTGAGAGCATTCTTTCTTAGGGGAATAGGAGAATAGGGGAATACGAGAACATTCCCCTAGGGGAATAGGGGAACATTCCCCTAGGGGAATACGAGAACATTCCCCTAGGGGAATACGAGAACATTCTCCTAGGGGAATACGAGAACATTCTCCTAGGGGAATACGAGAACATTCCCCTAGGGGAATACGAGAACATTCCCCTAGGGGAATACGAGAACATTCCCCTAGGGGAATACGAGAACATTCCCCTAGGGGAATACGAGAACATTCTCCTAGGGGAATACGAGAACATTCTCCTAGGGGAATAAGGGAACATTCCCCTAGGAGAATACGAGAACATTCCCCTAGGGGAATACGAGAACATTCCCCTAGGGGAATACGAGAACATTCCCCTAGGGGAATACGAGAACATTCTCCTAGGGGAATACGAGAACATTCTCCTAGGGGAATAAGGGAACATTCCCCTAGGAGAATACGAGAACATTCCCCTAGGGGAATAGGGGAACATTCCCCTAGGGGAATACGAGAACATTCCCCTAGGGGAATAGGGGAACATTCTCCTAGGGGAATAGGGGAACATTCTCCTAGGGGAATAAGGGAACATTCTCCTAGGGGAATACGAGAACATTCCCCTAGGAGAATAGGGGAACATTCCCCCAGGAGAATAGGAGAACATTCTCCTAGGGGAATAAGGGAACATTCTCCTAGGGGAATAAGGGAACATTCTCCTAGGGGAATACGAGAACATTCTCCTAGGGGAATACGAGAATGTTCCCCTAGGGGAATAGGGGAACATTGTTGCAAATATTGAAGAATATTGTACACTAGTGGTAGCTATTTTATATACACAAGGGAATAAAATTATTGAACATATCAACAGGTAAAGAAGTTTTACGGGGTACAATGATTCAAATTATTTTAAAAATAAACATAGCAAAACCCTTGATATGAACAGTTTGGCTGCCGAACATATCAAGGGCTTGGACAGGAAGATGTAGTTTTACTAAAAACAAGGTATTTTTATGTTCCGATTCGGGAACTTCATTTGTTTTTATTATAACATATATTTTCAGTGTGTCTAGCTTTGCTTATTTTATAAAGCTAGAAGGTGGGAATGTATTATGATAGATTTATTAGTCCCAAATGAATTACCCATAGTAGTTCAACCAAGCGTAGTTGAAGCATTCGGACAAACTCAAGCTGAATTACTTTCAAGACTAAATTATTGGTTAAACAGAGCAACAAAATATAGAGAAGGAAATATTTGGGTTTATAAAACAGTTGAAGATTGGGCTATGGAATTAAACAAATCAACTAAGACAATCCAAAGAGCAATAACTGATCTAGAAGAAAGAGGTGTACTTGTATCAAAGCAATTTGAATCTAAAGATTGGTATCATGGGAAGTCATATAGGATTAACAAGGATATACTTTATGGTATTTTAGGTATGCCAATACCTTCAGATAAAAATGAAATTTCTGACTTCAAACCTGTGGATAAAACAGGACAGGATGTCCTTGAAACAGGACAGGATGTCCCAATCACTACACGTAATACCCCACCTATTAAATCAATTGTATGTATGGGGAAATCAAAATATGAATCAAAAAAAGAAGAGAATTTTTGGAATCAAGAAGAGGATTGGCCTTTAATCAAAGCCCTTGGCGATTCCAAAGTAGATCCTGAATCCGATGCTGGAATTACTTTTGCAAAAATAGCTAAAGGAGTAAAGGCTAACGCTGATCAGTTGAAACAAGCGTTAGATATCTGTTTCAATGCCAAATTCTATATTGTTAACCCTTTTGGTTTTGTGAAAAAGTTGCTCTGTGATTTCATTTCAAGTGAAAGTGCATTTTTTAATTATCACAATCCAAGAAATAATAAAATATATTGTAATCTATCCTTGACGTAAATAGCTTCTTTATGTCATAGGATGATTTTGACAGAAAGGATTTGGAGATTTAGAAATATTTGGAGACTGCTCTTTTGCAAATGGATTACTAGTCGGCGTAGGACAGTTATTTTTCTGGAATGGGCTTTTTAAATTAATTTCGGAAGACGTAAATTGAGTGCGTTTTGTTTCTGCCTCATTAATACGGTCAACTTCAGTTTGTAACAAAAGTGCTAAGTCCTGGGCTCGTCCTGGAAGTCCCATACCACTGACGATTGTATAAATCAAGAGACTATTTTGTCCCTCAATTTGTGCATGTCCAATATAATTTCCAATCAACGCAGGCATATGGTGTTTAAGCTCTTCATTTACAGTCTTTTCCATCATAACCCCTAATTCCATACTTTCTGGCATGAGTATTTGGATACCAGCGTAACGGGCTTCGGATAGGTTATTGTAATTGGACAGATACCCGTGGTGCAAAATATTATTGATCTCCAGAGCTAGCGTTTCATTAAGTGACGAATCAGGCAGTACTATTTCAGCTTTTCCGAAAGTAACACAACCCCCACTTGATAAAATCTTCGTCAGTTCTGCACCATCAAACGTCGTTGGTGATGGTAAGCCGGTTGTTGCATTCATTTCATTGATGATCCGGACTATTTCATGGTTGCTATCAACCTTCCAATCCATGTCCAGTCCTAAAGAATTGGCCCGTGTTATATATCGATCAAAAAGTAGGTTATTATCGACGATAATGGATGACGAAATTGCTCCACTGAAAATAAGTTCTTGGAATGTGCCCAAAAAATCTACAGAGTTCTTCTTTTCCTCTACCGAATCAAAATCTCGCGGTAAGGTAATCATCGTAGATACAGGGAATCCCTGCTCTGCGAGGGCCTCACAAACGACTTGAATTGTCCCTGTACCCGTTCCTCCGCCGATCCCCGCAGCAACAATAACATGATCGACGCCTTCAAAAACTCGTTGAACACGACCTAAAATATTCTCTAACACTCCTACTTGTGAAATTGCTTTGTATCCCATCTCTGGCTGACGCATAGCTCCCAGCCGATAGTTTGGAAGCTCTATCTGCTGACTTTTTGGAATATGTTTGAGAGCTTGAAGGTCGGCGACACAAGTATTGATGGCCAGTGCGGGATAGGTTGCCACCTCTTTACCTGGAAGACGACAAATAGCAAACTCATCTGCTATTTTTCCTCCAGCTTGACCAAGCCCGATAATACCAAATTTGATGCTGACTGCGGAATTAAGGACAAAGGATTCTTGAGTTTGGATGGTAACTGTTAAGGGTTCCTCAGTCACCGGAGCTGTAATAGCAGTCAAATCAAAGCCCTGTTCAACCGTTGTTTCAATGTCCTCCTCATCATGTCCAGCCACCAAAAGATTTTCCATAGTATTATCCTCCATTTCTTCTGTATCATTCACCAAATTGATTGTTGTTGGAGTCTGATCGTTACTGATTGAAGACTGTAAAAATGGTGGTCTAGTTATAGATCTAAACATACTCATAAACCTTTTCCTCCTCAGATTTCATTATTCTGAATAAGTTCAAGCATCTTAATTCCACTAGCACCTAAATGGTACATATTAAATCCGTTAGCTGCATTATCACAATCAATAAGACCTGCGGCCTCCAAGCGTTCAATCGCAATATTTCCCACGTAGGGTTTAAGACTAGCTTTTGTAATTAATGTTGATTTAAGAAAGGGAGTTGGATAATACTGTTTTAGAATCATAAGAATTTCCCCTGAAGGTTCACTAACCCTGTTCTTAAGCTTGGCTAACACTTCTTTGCTAAAAGAATCCATAGTCTCACCTCCTGCTTTTCCCCTCATCCTTATTAGGTTTTTTACCACAAAAAAGCGTACATGCAAGTACATCCGCGAGTAAGTTTTCTTGTTCGAACGCTTATAAACGAGTCATTTTACTCACAAATGAACAAGTAATTATAAAATGAAGTAAACTCACGAGTGTACTAATGAGTACACTCGTGAGTTTACTAGTAGGTACAATAATGAGCAGGCAACCCACAATTCGTCTTTTACACTGAATGAGCATATACAAGGATGTCTCAACAAACTAAAGAGCGAAGTCACTCTAACACAAATTCAATCCATTTAATCTAAAAGCAGCGATTTTTAGCTAATTATAAGGCTATCTCTTTACGGGGTGTCGCCAACAAAACCGACAAAACCCACGTTAAGGAATTCAGCCAAAAACCCTCGTTTTTGGTCCTTTATTTATAGAAGTGTTAAAATGCTGGATTTTGGCTATTTCTAAGTATCAAAACTATTCCCAATAACAACGTATCAGAATGCTGGCATTCAACCATTTTAGGTACTTATTTATGAATGATAACGGCTTAACGTGGTTCAAATTCATAATTTCATTCCACATATCATCATAGAGTGGTTTTTGTCGGAAATGTTGGCGACACCCCTTTACCATATAGTTAGCACACTCTTTTATTAAGTATATGCCTTTTATCCTTTCATTGAGAAATCAACACAAATCCATAAGACTATTTAAGCCATAACCCACCGAATATTTAAAGGACTCAAAATTTACGTTTTGTTATGTTTTGAAAGAAAATACAAAGAGCCTTATATAGACGGTATCCATCCACAAATGAATCAATGAAAATATTGTTGCATAAATATACAACATATAGCAGGTTAATGCGTTTATTGTCACGTAACAAACATCGCTATTTTTTAATTGTCCCCAATATTGAAGTTTACCCTGAAACTACAATTTCCTAGGGATTTCTATTTTTGGGGACAATTAAAAAATAACCCGCAAAACCCTGGTACAGGCTAAACGCGCGGGGACAATTACCATTCTAATTGTCCCCGCACTCTCTCAACTGTTTTGGGGTGAACGTAAGGCTATTTTTCTCGAATTAAATTGGTATAATTATGCATAGAAAAACTGGATTCAGGGAAAACTTTTTCGACTTGTTCCATCGAAATAAAGATTTGGCGCGGTGCGTTAGGACCCTTATAAGGAGAAATTATTTTTCTAGTCTCCATGAACTGAATAAGACTTTGGGCAACATCCGTCTTAATATTTAAAAGGGTCTTTATATATTCTCGTCGCGGTGCCTGGTCCCTAACAACTATTCTCACAGAATACCCATAGAGTACGGCCCATGCATCACCCTTTATATTAAGCGTTTTAGGTTTAGGGGGAAGTCCCAGGTTAACCATATGTCCTCGTTTTCCCTCCACAATAAAAACCTCTGGAATAGGCGAAATGTCCGGCACATTAACTGAAGGATCTCTTTCTGAATCATGATTTGGAGGAAGTCCTAGTACATCAGGGTGCTCTTGATTAGTTTTGATAGGCAGCTGCTTAACTAACCGTATCTCTTTGGGATTATCTCCTGGAGTTTCGATTAAGCTATCAGGAAAAGACACTTCATCATTTTTTACCTCTGTAGCATTATCTTTACGCCAAAAAGCAACCATTCGTTCTATCTCTTCGTCGGTAACCAGAGGGCCTTGAGCTCGAATGGGTTCAGGATCCGTTGGACCCAGCAAAAGCAAATCACCCATACCAGTCAAGGATTCCGCACCTGGGCGATCTAAAATCACCTGTGAGTCAATGGATGAAGCTACCTTATAGGCCAACCGACCCGGCATATTAGCTTTAATTAACCCAGTGACGACATTTGCTGTCGGGCGTTGAGTGGCTAATATAAGATGTAGACCGGCTGCTCGGGCTTTCTGTCCTAACCGAACAACCGCCACTTCTAAATCCTTTGATTCGGATTTTGCGCCCATCATAAGGTCGGCATATTCATCGATGATCCCTACAATATAGGGTAGTTTCTCTCCGGACTTAACCTTACTGTTGTATTCGATAATATTACGTGCCTTTTTAGCTCTCATCAAGCTATATCTGTGCTCCATTTCATCGACCATATGATGTAATAAGAGCTTTGCCTCTTTTGCTTCTGTGGCGATCGGGGCCAGTAAATGGGGGAGATCTTCGTAAACCGTTAGTTCTACCGCTTTTGGGTCAACCATTATAAGTTTTAATCGATCCGGAGTAAACGCTATGAGTAGCGAAATAATCATGGTGTTAAGCCCCACGCTTTTTCCTTGGTTGGTTGCCCCAGCTATTAACAAATGCGGCAATTTAGCTAAGTCCGCGACTAATGGTTTCCCATGCAGCGTCATACCTATACAAATGGGGATAGCTACTTTACTTTGTCTAAACTCAGGACTAGCTACCATCTCTTGAATAGTGACGAGACCGCGCTGCCGGTTAGGTACTTCAACCCCCACGCACCCAGGCATCCCTGGAACCGCAGTGATCCGAATACTACCGGTAATTCCAAGTTCTGCAGCGACGTTTTCTCCTTCTCTCGCCAATTGTGTGATTTTCACTCCGGAAGGTGTCCTAAAGATGACTTGAGTGATGGTCGGCCCGAAGATACTTTCTTGAAACCTAAATTTAGATTGACCACTTGAATCGACACCCAGATTTAAGCGATTGAAAGCATCAATAATGAGTTTGGCTACATCCTCTTTTTGAGTTTGTTTAGGTTTCGGACTTTGAAACATCGAAAGGGAAGGTAGGCCTTCACCTAGGGGATCCAAATTCAAAGGTTCCACTGGTTTTTGCTGTTGAACTGTAGCAGGCTTTTGCGGTGGTAACGTTTGCTGCTCTTGCGTTCCAACTTTAACTGCAATAACTTCTTGCCCATTTCGCTCACAGAAGAAAACATGGTTTATGGTTACACCAAAGGCCACAGAAATTGTACCGTCTTCGACTCGTTGACGAATGGCTGAGCGCAGCGAAGGATCTACACCAAAATAATAAACGGGAACAAAATGGACTTCATTATCAGTGACTGAGTATCTAATGCTAAAATCAATAGTTTGAACTACAGGAATGTGTTCTGAAGGTTGTGTTTTTATAGAACGATATCCAGGCAACTTATTTTTTTCAACCATGATATGAGCTCCAGACCGTTCCAGGGTTTGAGTTAGTATGTGTCTTCGTTGATTGCCCCATTTGAGCCAGTAAGCTTCAACAGCCCGGTTCTGAGTTGGATAAGTATCTTTATAAGATACTGTTTTAAAATGACCTAGTGAGCCTTTAATTGCCACTAAGGGAGCCCAGTTAAAGGTGAATAATCCAACAAGGGCTGCGGTGAGAGTATCTAAGATGCGACCCAGCAGCACAAACAAATATACAGGAAAATCCGCAATGTTAATTCGCCCCTGCTTGGAGGATTCTTTGATAAAATCAAGTAGGATAAGGGTCAGAATAGCAAGCTTAATCACTTGTTCAACCGTATAATGTGTCAACTAGCTCACCCCCAAACCGGCGAAAACTTTGAGAAGATTAATAACAAGATCTTGCAAAAAAATAAGGAACGGTTGAAGTATGGGTGCAAAGGGAGAATAAATTCTATCCCAACCGCTAAAGATTATCGAATGTAATTGAGGAAACAGCCGCCATAATAAAGCACTAATATTGAGCCAGATTAAAACGATCACCAGCGTGTTCCATACTTCTCGGATTTTGTGTTTAATCGATAACAGGAACATCCCGATGCCTAGCGCGTAAAGTATAGGCACACTGACCAACCTCCCCCCTCTATTCGGCTTGAATGCTTATTTTTCCTAAAGACCAGGACTTGTAAGTCCCATCGATCGGAACGGTTACAACAACTTTCTGTGGTCTATCAACTTTGACGACCGTGAAATGCAACTGGAGTTTATTTTGAACGGCAGTAGCTTTCTCGAAAGAAAAGAACGAATAGTTTTGTTTAAGAAGTTCGTTCCAACCACTATTACAAGCCTGAGCAATGGGTTCTGTCTGAGAAACCGGTGGCGGGGCTAAAGTAGCCGGTGGAGTACCCCACCTTAATGCGGCACCGGGCAGGTTCGTTTCTTTGCTTTCCGTCAGCATGGCGATCATCCATACCCCAGGTTTAACAATATCCGCTTTTAGCTTTGGATCCCAAAGATTATCGGAGGCAGGGGCTTTCCAAATGTTGGGGTCACGAATATAGTCTTTGTCCCAGAAAGACGTAATGGCATAGTGCGTATCCCCCAGTGTTAATAAGCTACAATCAGCTGGCGTTACCTGAGGATCCCCGAGACGTCGAACCTTTTGAACAAAGTCTCGGAGTGTTTCCTGATCGATCGTTTGAAGTTGTGCAAACTTATCGGGGGTGAAACCCGATGGCTCTACCACGGGAGGAACACTTTGTGCGGGTATTGGACTTTCATGGTTAGCTGCGACCGACTTGCTTTCCTTTGTAGTGCTCACAAAGTGCCAACCAAGAGTTCCACCGAGTAAAACGACAAGAACGACACCGGGTATAATCCATTTTTTCTTCATTTTACGTCACCTCCATTTACATTTAATGGTACGAGATAAATATTGGGTCTTGAAGAAATCGTTTGGAACCAAATTTTTACGCCTTCCCACCAACGAGTATCCTCAGCGTATGATCCGGAAGGGTTACGAGGATCGTCAATCCAGTGAATCGGATCTTCTCCAGGGGGAACAGGATAGCTTAACTTTGTGGCGATGGTTCTGGCGGCAACTTCGCAGGATTTATCAAAGCCGGGGGAATAAGCCATCCAGCTGCCAAAGACATTAAAGGGGTTTAGTCCAACTCGTGCGGCATCAGAATTGCGCTCTGGATCAAATGATTGTTCTTGGCCCGTGATGGCCACAAGGAGTATAGGATTAACTCCGAATGTTCGGGCGTTGGCTATAAAGGAGTCCACATTACGTGCCAGATAACTTCCTCGACTATTAAGAAAAGCGCGAAGATCGTCTGGATTAACCTCATGAAACTGTAGATCAGCTGGAGGAATGGATCCGCCACCCGTAACGCCACCGCCACCTCCATCCCCCCCATCCCCGTTGCCAACACTTCCTTGAGTGTTGTAAAAACGCGCCGGCCCATTGCCTGCGAGAGCAAAGACCGGGAGGAATGCCATAAAAAGCAGGCTACTAGGGATTAGGGAAATAGCCATAAACCACGTTAGTTTTTTGAACATACTTCGTCTCCTCCTACCCAATAGAAGGAATTTACCCACAAAAAATGGCCGGACAAACCTGGCCGGTCATTCAGAACATTCATTTAATTGAAATGGCTATATGATAGTTAGCTTTTTTGGCTATTCGGATTTTATGGTGGTAAAGCATTACCATTTTACGGAATAAAAAATTCTAATTTTTAGAAATAGGACTCACTTGAAAAATAAAGATGTCCATCCAAGTCCAGACGGTAACCCAAATAGAAAGTAAACGAAATTTAATGCAGTAAATTTAGATTTTAAGGATTGTACTAGATAAGTTTTACCATTGAAATTACGTGGATCTTTTAAATATACTATATAAAACCAATCTATACCTACTCGAAACAGAGTGTATATAATCGGAAACCAAAGAGTGATTATAGACGTGAATAAAAACCATTTTATATATACCTGAGAACCATATTCTGAGATTAGCATATGAATATATGGTTTAAGCAAATACCACCCAATTATGTCGAAAATTAATACTGGAACCAAAACTAAAAGAGTTTTCCTTCTTTAGCTCATAAAAACAACTCCCCTTATCACATACTTTCAGTCAACATTCTAACAAAAAGAAATAATATTCAAGATGGGCATGGTCTTCTAGAGATATAGAGATCATGCCCATCTGTTTTCCTACGGTTTTTTTGTAGCGTCCATTAAAGAAAAAATATGATAACAATTATCCAGATTATAAGCATGGTAGGTAGGTCCTTCCTAATAATGAGTTTTAATATAAGCTTCAGCTAAAAACCGTAAGTAGTCATTGATATCCCCATTTTCAGAATCAATCCGAATTAATAGCTTCTTTATTTTTTCTCTCTCCACAGGAAGGCTTGATTTAATTTGAAAAATAACGAATTTGCTCTCAAGCCAATAGGTGATTCCCTTATATTCGACTTTAAAAATTTCGCTAGGTAACTTCTTTTCCTCAAAAAACTGATCAAACCATTCAGCCATGGTAAACCACCTCACATCGGTTAAAATGAATCTCGTTTCATCCCGTATTAGACTTGTCCAATGTAAACAACTTAGGTTTTCCCAAGAGATATCCCTGACCAAAGTGACATCCTGTTTCTTTAGCAGCTTGCAGTTGTTCTTTCGTTTCAATGCCCTCAGCGATCACCTGGGAGCCTGATCGCAAGGCATGTTCTACCATCGCCGAAAACAGACTGTCACGGGCCTTAATATGGGGGGATTGAGTCAGGACTTTATCCAGCTTCAGAAACTCCGGATGCAGCTGTAAGAGAGCCTCGAACGTCGAATAGCCTGTTCCTAAATCATCCAAAGCCAAAGGAAACCCCATTTTCCTCAGTTCATAGACTCCGCGCAAATTGATGCTTTGAGACTCTGTAATTTCCAGTACCACATCACGCTGACAAAAAACGTTCCACACATGGGGATTCGTGACCGCTGGATGGACATTGATAAACAGGAGCCCGGGCACACGATCACGGATCCGTTGAATTTCTTTAACAATTAACGATTCCAGTGAATCCACGCCCTGGAGTTTAACGGCCAAAGTAAAGATAAGTTCCGGGGAGAAATCACGCCAACGCGTCAAGGCCTCATACCCGATGATACTGGAATTGTGCAGACTGACAATGGGCTGTAGCGCTACCGCCGTTGGGATAATACCCTCTAGGATCTGGAAATAAAGTTCATATGGGTCATTCAGCAGCATGGGCCTTGAAATAGCGATCTCCCCCTCTCTTCTAACGGGTTACCTTTACACAACAGACTTGATAGGGGCCGACAGGCCTCTGGTCGAATAGAGTTCCAATTCCATCTGCGACAGGTGAAATTTTGCTTGTTCCCAGTGCCGGTCTGCAACCTTAAGCATAAACGTAAATTTTCCAAAGCTATCTCGAATGGCATTAATCACGGGCTCTGGTACCGCCTTACTTTCTTGTAGGACGGCTAATTCCTCATCCTCAATCCAAAAGATCATCTTGATATAGCTGTTACTCCAGATCGATTGTGCCGGCGCTTTGTCACCAAGATAAACGGATGCCAGGTTAGTCCCTGTGACGACGAGCCCGTTCTGATGACGAATTGAGGTAGCAACGGTATTAAGGAATTTGACCACTTCGGCATTACGGATAGCACGTTGTAATTCGTCAATAAAAACCGCTGTAAAACGTTCCCCTTTGAGCTTGTCGCGCTTGACACTCGCCCAAACAGTATCTAAGGCCAGCATCATCTTGACCAGGCTCGCCCTTGGATCCTCTCCCTCTTCCTCGGGATTGGACAATCGAATAACAATCAGCTGGGAGTCCAAATTAAGAGGTTCATTTTTACCAAACAGGTGACGCTGGGAACCTTCGAAATACCGATGGACACGGGTACGCAAATCCTGGGCTTCGGGAGTGTGTATATCGCAAAGTGCTTGATACCAATCGATGATCCGAAGCGATTTCACATACCAAGTTTCAGGTTTTTCACGATCAATATCGTTTGCCTCCAAAACCTTAGCAATCGCTTGATCGCAAGGAACCAAATGATACTCCTGGGTCGTATCGGCCAAAATGGCGATTGTCCTAGTCACTCTTGCTATCATGGTATCAACAGGGTTCCCATCGAGCTCCGATACCTGGGGATAAATCATCATCGGTTCAATATAGGTTCCGGTTTCAGCTCGTTGGTCGAGATAAGCACCGCCGACCCTTTTACACCAAGCCCAATACTCCCCGTTCATATCAAAGTAGATGACACGAAGTCCGTGCTCTAATAATCCCTGTCCTAGGCATTTTTGCGCACCCGATTTTCCACTTCCAGTCGTCCCCAAGATACAAATATTTTTACCACCTTGTCCTTTTAAAAGATCGAGAAAAATGAAGCTTTGATTTCGCGTACTGTTCCCAAAGCCAATGCCTTTTCCATCGCTTATAGAGCCATTGACATAAGGCGTGAGAAACGATAAAGGATCACTGGTGACAAATCGTCCGGGATAGTCTTTGTAGAGCGCATCCGGAATGAGCCCGAGGGAGAGCCCCGCCTGAAAGCCTTCAATCTGCTCAAAGTAAAGATGATTCACCTTGCCCTTATCTTCGGCTAGAAGGTTCTTTATGTCCCTTACGTTGCGTTTTAATTCCTGGACCGAGCTCCCCCAAGTCGTGATAAACACCCAAATTTCAAAGGGCAGATTATCCGTATACTCAACCTCCTTCAGCATCTTAGAAAGGGACTCATAGGCTTTAACAAGATCTGAATCTGGAATTTGGTGATTGCGCTCTGCCTCTTGAATCTCATGATTTAACCTATTGAGCTTATGTTCATTCGCTTTACTGACCATACTTTTAAGAATCGGATGGATTTCAATCTTGTAACGCATCGGTGGTACCGAGGCTAGTTTTCTGAAATGTCCAAACTTAATGTTTTTTGGATAACGTTTAATCAGTAACGTAGACGTAAAAACGGATCCTTCCGCCGTACCCAGTTTGAGATGCATTGTTGAAGAGGTTTCATCCAATTGTTTTGCGCTACCGGCGGCATCACGCAGCATTTGAGACTCTAAACTATTTTTTACGGTGACATAGGGATTTAATGGAAGAGGTAACAAACGAAACAGGTGCTCTTGTAATTCTTTGGGTAGAGGGAGTTTTTGGACGAGTTTCGTAAAATCCCAGCTCATAAAGAGGACTCCTCTCGATCCTTAATTAGATGACGAACGATTTCCCAAGGTTTGCGGGGAAGCGACAAACCGAAATGATCATCGTAGCTGCTGTCAAACGGAATCATGATCCCGATCGGCATCCCAAGCTGAGCGCTTAGCAGTCCGGGTGATAAGCCTGAAGGCATCGCCTTATTGATCGCCAGTATTATCTTGTCCGTCGGGAGGTTTTTTGTCTGCTGCAGTGATGCTCCTAACGTGTTCGATTGATTATCCGTAACATAGACCACTTTCTGGGCGGCTTTGAGAACATCTAAGCAGTCTTCGGTGTATAGGCCAAGATCAACCGTAACCTGATCAAACGTTTCGGCCATGGCCACTATTTCCATCACACGATGGTCCCCCGAAACTGGCCAAACCGAGAAATGCTCCGGCCATTTTGCCGGTTGCTCACCCCGCCCGAGATTAATGAGTAGCCCTCCTGATGGCGTAAGGTTCGTCGCGACGGTGGTGACACCAACATACCGTTTCGTACTAAAAACAACCACGATATTGTCCGGAAACTGTATAGGCTTTATGAGAGGAATGACCTTCTGGCTCGTTTTGTCTGAAATCAAACGTTCTTGGCTTATTTCTTTCGCAAAGGGATTCAACGTTTTTTTCTTAAAAGGATTTTCCATAGGCTTTATGGGAATCGAGACGTTCGGAGAATAACTTGTATGGGGAGGTGGCGTCCTCTGCTCAAGATCGTTATTGACGGGCACACTAAGGTTATCTTGATTGTCTGCCGGCATTTCTGGTGCCATGGGCAGATTATCGTCTACGGGGTCCTCTTCAACTATTGGAGGTTCTTCCCTATCGCCGTTGCTTGTTTCGTCGTCATATAGTTCATCCTCAATGATCTGTGAGTCTCTAATCGTACCTCTCATCCAGGGAGCCACCTCTTGCTGGATGATCCAAGCCAAATCTTCTTCTCCCATCGGTGTAAGATGGAGTTTAGCACTACTCATATTGTTAATAAAACTCCATACAGTGTGAGAAAAGGTCGCCAACGCCCGTTCTTTTCGTTCAAAATCCGTCTCGCCATTCTCCTCTCGCATAAGGTGAGTGAGACTGGCATCGATGCGCAGATAGAACCGATTCGTTACAGCTTCATGCTTTGCTAGAGTTTCGTACTCGTCCATACGGTCTAAAGTAAGACTTCTTCCTCCAGGCAAGACGTTCCCTAAGGCTTGCTCTCTCCGGCCGTCCCAAACGTCTTGATCAAATTCGAAATCGGCGTCTTCAATCCAAGCCAGGCGTAGGCTATTAGCCGAGGCCACGGCCAGAGCATCCTTCAGCCCCTTTTGAATGAGAGCGATCGTCGCGGGGGATTCATAGTCAATGGGTTCAGAGTTTACCTGACATAGAGCAGCAATCCATCCGTTATCCCACTCAATAAGAACGTTATCCCTAACATAATGGAGCATGTCTGCCCGGATGAGATCCTGAAGGCACGTCCGTTCTTTGCCCAGATTTTTTACACCAGGTTGACTCTGAATGAGCTTTGGGCGCTGACGATAGCGTTGATAGATTCCGAAAAACCGAGGAAGGTTCAGCGCCATGCTCCCTGAGATCACCACAAAAACAACGATGGCAAGCCCCATCCGCCAAACGATATCGGGAAAGGGAAACCAGAGAATGTAACCGGCAAGGGCCAGACCTAACGGAACGAGGATCTTTAACAGTTTGCCGAGGGGAATTCCCCAAAAGGCTTTAATGTCTTGACGTATGTCATCCGGAAAGATCATGACGGTCACTCCTCCTCATCAGAATCTTCAGCCTGGCTGTCCGGTTGATCCTTCTTCTTGGGTCTCCATGGTCCCATATTGAGTCCGTTTTTAGGGGGGCTGGTATGCTGATGGGTGATTCCATAGGGGTCAACGGTGACGGTTTCTTCGTTATTCTCCCAGTAAGGTATCCGTCCGCGGAGATTCTGGGTGGCTAAGTATTTGGCAAGCTTCTCGTCGACAATATCGACGGCTAATTGGTTGTCAATGGTATGAACAGTAACCCCTTTTTCTGTAAGCTGGTCTTCAAGTTCAACCGCCATGGGGCCGTCATATTTGAAGAATGTTCCCCCACCTGGTGTCGAAACTTGTTTAAAATGGCTATGGATCTCTTCCGAAATCATTCGCTGTTCGACCTTATCTAGGTGAGCATCCAGCGCATGCTGGGAAGAATCATGGTTCATGGAAGGGGGCTTTGTAAAAGGCCCTTTAAAGGTTGTTTTGAAGCCTTTGACCTCCGAGTGACTGCCTGTAGGCCTTTCATCCGCTGCAGCTTGTTCACGTCCGAAACTCTTCTCGATCATTCTGGAGAAAACATCATTATGCCGGGAAGGATTCCTGCTCGCCTGAACTTTGATCTCTTCCCCGTGGTCGGACAGGACATCCCCTGCTGTTTTCGCTTTATACCCCATAGTCGCCAGTCTGGTATTACCTGTCAGGGCTCCTAGAATACTTGCCGCTTTACCTCCCATCTGAAGCGAGGATCCAGCGCTAGACGTGACATTGCCTTTAACGGTTTGTATTGGCCGTGAAAGCATGTCTAGGATTTCCGTCAAAATAAACTTACCCCAGAACAGCCATAAGATGGCGATTGTCATAATGACCACAACAGCTTGATAAATAATTTGCAACACGGTATCGGTTTGACTTGAATAGACATACCCCTGTAGTCCCCAACTAAGAGCTATAACAATCGTGGCAATGAGCGTGCGTACCAAACCGCTGATATAACTCACAAACGGAGTGAAGTCGGAAGCTAAGGTTGTCATGGTTACAAAAATTGGTGAACCGACGACCAAGAGTACCCATACCCCATAAACCAGCATTTGAACCAGTTCGAATAAGAGCATGATCAAGCCACCGAGCATAAAGGCAAAGATGGCCGATACCGCGCTTTGGTTCGCCATAATAGCCTTAGCTAGATCCGGAACAAGAAACTGAGCCGTCGATTGTAACAGATCGGAGGATAACCAGGTTTCTTTAATCATCCAGTCTATGAAAGCATAGGTAATATGATTACGTGCATACACCATTAGGTTTGTGACCCAAATCGAGCCGAAGAGCCAAGCCATCAAGCCAAATAACACGACAATGTCCCCAGGGGTTCTTTGACCTTTCATGATCTGTCCAGCGATGCGCATCATCGCATAAAGCATCAAGGCCACGGCTAAAACTACGAGTACTTCCCACCAGCTAAACTGCGGGTCAGCACGTGTAATGTAGGGATACTGAGCCGTATTCTGCTCTGCCCATGCGAGTGTGGGCTGTATAAAGTCACTTAAGCTTTGTTTAATCCAGTCGTTGATTAGTTTTCCAGGGTCGAAGTTCTGAAAGAAGTCAACGACTGAGGTCACGGAGGTCTTGACCACTTTCACTCCATCAAGAATCTGACCAAGGATTGGAACGTCACTAAGAGAGCTTCCTGAATTGCCATTATCTGTTGTACTTGAGACAGTAGATCCACCGTCAACCGATGGAGTGGCGGCCCAAACTAGACCGCCAAAAAAATTAAAAAATAGTATCATCGTGAGTATTAGGACGCCGACTCTTTTCATAAAGTCACCTGCTATTTTTTATTGAGGTGTACTGGTAAACGCTTTATTAAGAGGCACAAGTAAGGAAAGAAGTAAGTGATACCACGCCCCGGAAAGTACCAGGATAACCATACAGAAACCAGCTGCGACCGGAATAAACTCTTTGTATGAACTTTGGCCTTCCATAAGCATTTTTGATTTTTTCAAAAGATGGCGAATACCATTAAACAACAGCCAGGCCCCATATAAACCTAAACCGTAATTAAACAAAGGAAGTAGGCTCGTGACGACTCCGCCTCCCATTACGGCCCCCCAGTCTACCTGAAAAGGATTCGTTGTAGGGAGAGCGCCGCCCCCGGTGGTCGGGGTATCTGTAGCAAGTGCGCGAGGAGTGTTGGCAAGGAATGACATCAACATAATGGATAAGCGCCACGTTAATTTAGTTGGGAGAATTCTCGGTTTTTTCACGGTATCTTCCTCCTTAGATAAGTTTGGGTTGAACCATTGTTATAATGACCAGTATCCAAAGTGCATTTCTTAAGATGACGGTCTCCATCCAGTCTTCCGTGGAAAAGGTTAGAGGGTACGGTAGGAATCTCGACAGACTAACCATCCAAGGTAGTGGCCATAGAAGTTGATCTCCTTCGGGATTGAGCTCATCGATAAGGACATGACTGAAATACCCCGCGACCGTTGCATTGACTAAAACGTCCGGTAGCATTGGCCAAAGCCAGCGAAGATAAACACTGAAGAGTAGAGTTGCAACAATAGAATGGGTAAAATGACGGTGATCCAGCGCCATTCCTGCCGTACTCCCTAAGGGTAGCCGTTGGTTTAAGAATGAACTGGGATGGTCGATGTCTGGAATAATTCCAGCAACGGCCCCCAATGCAATTCCTATGGGCCAATAGATGGGCGGTGCATGGGACACTCCTAAAACGACCTCGGCAGCGAGCATTCCAGCAGCGGCATGAGTCGGACCCATCATGTTAAGTTCACCTCCTTATTCCTTTTAAAAGAGTTTCCCACAAATGGAATAATTCGGGGTTGCTCACGAAACCAGATCTCAGGGATATACCCAAAGTTAATCTGCCATTCTTCGCTTTTGCCGCACCATGGACAAGTCTGAGTGCAGATTTCTCCGAGAATGCGGACAGAACCAAGGAGTTGTACGTTTGTTTTTAGGCTTATAACCGTCCTTCGTGAAATCGGCCCATCGTCTACGGGTAGATCGCAGAGAAGACATCGGTTCTCTGCGATGGTTGAAGTATCCTGGATTTGCCTATTTTTTGCACCTGAAAAGAGATTAACTTTAACTACTTCAGCAATAAGGTCAAGTTGGTTCAAGGCTATTTCCGTTTGTTTGCCAGCTTCCCATTCTGAGGGTGCTGAAATGTAGATCTTCCCTCGCCAGGAACCGCGCCGACACGTCACCTCCCAAAAATTTGACAAAGAGACCCCTCCATTTTTAAGCGATTCTTTAATTCCACGTCTGGCCCGGTGCAAAAAACGTCGGTAACGAAACCAGGGAACGAACGGGGTAGGTTCCAGTGTATCGCCCCCCAATGATCGATGGGGTTGTCCAGGTCACGAGCAAATCCACATAAACGCTACGCCCTGGGATCACCCCTTTGACACCAACCGGTGCCTGAGTGCCAGCATCATCATCGGTAAAAGCTGTGAATTTATTAACGACCACGCTTCCACTTGAGATCTTTAGTTTTTCGGCATATAACTGAACGACTGTACCTTGCAGTGAGGCTTGATCCGTGTCGATGCCCTGCGGTAAGGGTGCGTTTATGGCTGCTTTAATAGAATCCTTAAGCAGAGATTCCATATGGGCCTGAATACTCGATCGTTGTGTCGCGAGAATTTTCAAAGAAATAGCACTTAATGTTAAGGCGAGTACAAAGATTAATAAACTAAACTGTAAAAGGTTTATGGATATTCCTCCACGTTCGTTATCTATCTTAACAAGGCTCATTATTTCTTCGACTCTTTCTCAGTGGTGGCCACAGCGGTACTCGTTGATAAAACGGCCGACAGCTGCTCCTTCGTTGGTATACCCGCCGTTACATTGGGAGTTGGTTTTCCTTTATCCAGAGTAACCATGGCCGGCACCGATTTAACAAAAGCCTGGGGAGGACCAGTTTGTATGACAACTGTGCCTTCTAATTTGTACTTGGTGACGAACTCTTTGGTCTGTTTAATAGCCTCTTCCACATCCGACGTGGTAAAGAAGGTTGCAACATAGATCAGTGGCTTTTGAGCTTTCAAATCACTGACAATTTTTTGAATTTGTGGAAGATCATCTTGGCAGTGGGAGCAGTTCACTGAGAAGAATTCCAGGGGCGTAACATTGGCATTGAGATAAACGCCGCGTCCATCTAAGGTGTATACCGGGATAAGGGTATAGTCCTGTTTTGTGGGGATTTCTACGGATTTTTCAGCCAAACTTTTCCCACAACCCGTTAAAAGGAACAGAATGATGACTAAAAACGAGAAAATCTTAACTTGTTTTTTCATGGTATAAAACCTCCTCTTATTTTCCTTGATTAGGGTTAGTTTGTGGCGATATTGACGGTGCTGGCGACCCTGACGGCGGTACGGTTAAAGACGGTGACTGAGCCCCTAGGTAAGGTTGCCCTTGACTCGTTCCGTCTTCCCATGGTGATATACTTAAGGCAACTTTCCCTGAGCTCATAATTTGGTCACGTTCTTGGGTTGAACTTGCGGCTATTTCAACCGAGGCTGGGGTGTACACGGCTGATGGGGTCATTGAGAGCCCGCCGGCAGCGTTCGCCGTTGATGTGCTTTCGATCCTTTGACCACCAGCGTTGAAGACCGCAACAACTCGTTTGTGGCGAAACAAGGTACTTAATTGACCGGGTTGACCATTGGCTTGTTTGCCGGTGGACACCAATATGTCGACAGCGTCTCCGGGCATTGCTCCTCCTGAGCTAATTAAGTCCACAGGGACCCTCACCCCAATCTCTCCGACAAACAGGCCGTCTCGCATTGGTTTATCCGAAATATCTGCCTTAAGTAATGGGTGCCCTGGAGTGAGTTCAGTAGCAGCGATTTTGCCGACCGGATCGTTCGCGTTTGTAATGGCATTAATCGCAAATTTTTGAGGCATCGTTTCTGTCCGGAAATCTGAAGTAGTGATTGCCCGACCTGCCTTAACCGTGTTTACCATCATCACCATTTGTACGTTTGGACCACCAACAGCGAGTGCCGTTTTAAAAATGAAGTATGTGGCTATGCATGCGCCTGCGATGGAAATGGCGCCTCCTTTAAAGGGTGACAGTTTTTTCATAGTCTCCTCCTTTCGATTCATTAGGCTTTCATTCTTTTTAAGGAAATTACCCACAAAAAGCCCTGTCAAACTGTAGGAAGGCTTTTAACCGATCAAACTATCCGATAAAAGCACCAAAGGATATTAAGTAGCGTGTAAAGAGAAATTCCGGGATGGGTTCGTTACGGCTCTATGACCGTAACTTTCGGCCACCAATTATATTGACGTTTTACCAGGATCATAGATTAAGAATCAAGGGGTTGCCCCTTGAACAAATTAGCATCTGTGCTCTGATTTTTTCGTCTCCATTTTTCCATCTGTTGAACGGCTACCATGAGCTGATCAGGACGCGACAAGACATAGCGGGCTGTGGATGTGATGTTGGGCATTCCGTTTTTTTTAATGTGTCCGGCCATTACAGCAACATCGGTTATTTTAGTACCCGCATTTAGCAAATCCGAACAGAATGTATGCCTCAAAGAGTGATATGTAAAATGAAACCCTAATTCCTTACGGAGTTTCTCAATAATTTTCTGAATCCAACGGATACTTATATTCTCATTTTGTATTTCCGATGTCAGTAAATATCCTGAACGGGTTTTGTTGGCATCTTTGATATATTGAGTTATCAAATGTGATAACTCACAGGAAATAGGCACTGTTCGATATTTAAACCCTTTGCCGCATCGAATTTGAATTTCACCACCACACTCATAGATGGTCACGTCTTTAACCTTTAAAGCTGATGTTTCCGAAATTCTTAATCCTGCGCTAAGACCTAGCTCAATAATTACCTGTGTTTTTAAAGATTTCTTTTTGAGTGAATTACGTAATACCTGAGTTTGTGAGTGATCTAAACTTTTGGGAGCCAATAATGGTTCTTCTATATAGGAAACTTTCGTTGGTGGGTTGGATGATACATAATCATTTTCGAGTGCCCATCTAAAAAATATTCGTAAACTTTGAATAGATTTATTTATTGTGTTTGGTTTGTATTGTTTGTTTTCAATCAAATATTTTCTATAATCCCGAATTTGCCCAGCAACGACCTGGCGTAAATCGTCCATGGTGTGGAGTACAATTTTTTTAGTTAACCATAATAAAAATTGTTTCGTCATTCGTTTGTATAATTGGATCGTCTTAATGTCGTAAGCCTGTTGTTCATCCATCCATAAAACAAAGCCTGACAAATCCATCAATAATCCCTCCTCCTGATTTTTCGCAAAAATAAAAGAGGTCAGTTAAACCCCTTGTCAAAACAAGAAGGTTAAACTGGCCTCCGTCGTGCGGTATCGCCAAAAAGTATTAAATTACTTTTCAAGTATACTAGAACGTTTTTCAAGAATCAAGATGTTGTCATATTTAGCGGTTTAAGTCTGAGCTCTGATTTTTTCGCCTCCACTTTTCCATCTGCTGAACAGCTGCCATAAGTTGATCTGGCCGAGATAATACGTAACGCGTCGTGGTCATAATATTGGGCATCCCATTCTTCCGGATGTGTCCAGCCATTACGGCTACATCGGTCAATTTGGCTCCAGAATTTAAAAGATCGGCACAGAATGTGTGCCGAAGTGTGTGGTAGGTTACATGAAAATCTAAAGTTTTCTTTAATTGCTCCATAATTTTCTGTAGCATGCGAATTGACATCTGAGATTCATCTTCGTTCACAAGTAAAAAATCATTAATTCCACGGCGATTATCAATATACGATTTTAAAAGGGTAGCTAGATGTTTACTTACAGGTACTGTACGATATTTTCCACCCTTACCAAATCGAACTCGTATATATGCTTTTCCCCTCTCAAACGTAATATCGTTGATTTTGATACATACTGATTCTGAAACACGAAGACCAGCGCTTAATCCTAATTCAACGATTACCTGTGTTCTCAGCGGCCTAATATTTATGAGAGCACGCAGTTCGGCAGACTGGTGGATATCTAGGCTTTTAGGCGCTAGCATTGCCTCTTCAATATAAGGTATTTTACGAGCTGGGTTTGAGTCTATATCTCCGTTTTGACGTGCCCATTCGCACATGACGCGGATAGATTGCAACGATTTGTTAACTGATGATGCTTTGAGTCCGCGATCTATAATTAGGTAGTTGCGATAGTTTCGTACGGAGCCAGCGTTAAGATCGTTGATATGCGCGATAGTTTCCCCTTCTTCATTTAACCATTCTAAAAATCTTCGGGTCATCCTTTCGTACATTTTTGTTGTTTTCGAATCATATCCTTGCTCTCTATCCATCCAGCGAACAAATTTAGTTGGTAATTCCATGTAATCTAAACCCCTTTCTGCGTTTTGGGTATATCACAAAATGAGGGTTCAGATAAGGATTGTATTTCAATCGGTATATCGGGTTCTTCTTATTGTGTATTTTTCGGTTTAAAAAACGACCGTGTATACGTACCATTTAGGGACCACATATGGGCTGTTTAGTGGGTCGTTGACACCGACAAAAGTTGGTTCTTGGACGTTGTATGCTTCGAATGGTAGTATTAGTGTGCCATATATGACAGGAATGACCGTTTTAAGTGGTGCTCCTGCCAGTGGAACGTTGACACCGGCGGCAAGTGTAATTTACAAAACGGGCAGCAATATTATTACAGCTACGGGTGTAGCTGACGCTTATGGGAATAAATGCACTGGATCATACACTCTGAATGAAAGTTACACAGGTACATTTACTGGGTTTATAGCCAGCCCGCTGACCCTCACCTTGGATTCAAGTGGCAATGGGTCGGTCATAACACCGACAATGAATCAAGTCTATGGGAGACTAACGTATACTGTGGGCTCCCTATCATGTTCATTTAGTATTTGGATGAATCCCAATTATCGGATAGGAGCCACGCAAGACGCTGCGTACGCGGTAACAACAACTGGGCAATTCGCGCAATGGGGAAATTATGCAAATAGTGAGTTAACTAACGACCCAAAAAATAGTACATTGACAACTCCCGAAATGGGCATTATGGGGGCTATTCCTGCCCCACCAATGGGGAAGCGATGGCAGTCTATCGCCGGAGGAAAGTCTACAGGTTACGCGCTTGATTCCAGCGGACATGTATGGGCTTGGGGTGATGGTAGTAATGGTGAACTTGGCTATGGGTCTAACGGTACTTCACACACACCCATTCAAGTTTCAAACCTCACTGGCATCGTGTCTATCTCAGCAGGATATTATACCGGATATGCGCTTGATACCAGCGGACACGTCTGGACTTGGGGGTACGGTGGCGATGGTGAACTTGGCAATGGGTCATTCTATAATTCGACGATCCCCGTTCAAGTTTCAAATCTTTCTAGCATCGTGGCTATCGCAGAAGGAGCTTATACCGGTTATGCTCTTGATTCCTCAGGTCACGTCTGGGCTTGGGGTCAGGGTGAGAATGGTGAACTTGGTAATGGGTCACCGAGCAGTTCACTGATCCCCATTCAAGTCTCTAACCTATCTGGAATCGTGTCTATCGCCGGAGGAAAGTCTACAGGTTACGCACTCGATTCCAGCGGTTACGTCTGGGCTTGGGGCGCGGGTAACAATGATGAACTTGGCAATGGGACGACCGCTAATTCACCGATTCCCGTTAAAGTTACTCACATTTCTGGCATCGTGTCTATCTCGGCAGGAGATCTTACCGGTTACGCCCTCGATTCTACCGGTCACGTTTGGTCTTGGGGGGCTGGCACACTTGGCGATGGGACATACTATCCTTCTGGGGCACCCGTTCAGGTATCAAATCTTTCGGGCATTGTGTCGATCGCTGGAGGTTATTTAACTGGTTACGCGCTCGACAGCTCCGGTCATGTCTGGGCCTGGGGAAACGGAAACTATGGACAACTGGGCAATGGGTCGACCACTGATACAGCGACCCCCGTACAAGTATCTATTACTGGCGTCATGTCTATTGCAGGCGGGTATTCTAATGGATACGCACTTGATTCCAGTGGTCAAATATGGGCATGGGGGTCTGGCAGTTCTGGAAACCTCGGCAATGGGATGACCACTCAATCCAACGTACCTATCAAAGTCTCGCAGCTAATTAATGTCGTCGCAGTTGCTGGCGGAGATTCTACGGGTTATGCACTCGACAGTTCCGGCCGTGTCTGGTCTTGGGGCCAAGGCGGTTATGGTGAACTTGGGAATGGGTCAACGGTCAATACATCGACCCCCGTCCAAGTATCGAATATAACTAATATTATCGCGATTACCAGCAATTATCGAACTTGCTACGCACTTGACAGTTCCGGCCATGTTTGGGCCTGGGGCTTTGGCAGTAGAGCGCAACTCGGGAACGGGACAATAACAACTGGTCAAGTCACCCCCGTCCAAGTATCAAATATATCCAATATTATCTCAATTTCCAGCAGTTATTTCAACGGCTACGCGCTGGATAGTTCCGGACAAGTTTGGGCTTGGGGATCTGGAAATGAAGGCGAACTTGGAAATGGGACATTTACGCCTTTTCAACCCACCCCCGTCCTAGTATCGAATATAACCAATATTGTCGCTATTGCCTGTGGTACTGAGACCAGCTACGCACTCGACAGTTCCGGTCGTGTTTGGGCTTGGGGATATGGCAGTTCTGGGCAACTCGGATACGGGGGATTGGCGACTAAGGCTTCCCCCGTCCAAGTATCGAACATATCCAATATTGTCGCGATTGCAAGTGGTGGTTACACAGGCTACGCTCTGGACAGCTTCGGTCGCGTTTGGTCTTGGGGGGAGGGTAATAAGGGGCAACTCGGGAACGGGATAACAGCTGGTCAAGCCACCCCCGTCCAAGTATCGAATATATCCAATATTATTTCGATTGCCGGCGGTTTTTACACAGGCTACGCTCTCAACAGTACCGGTCAGGTCTGGTCTTGGGGGTATGGTGCTAATGGTGAACTTGGGAACGGAACAATAACAAGCGCTCAAAACACCCCTGTCCAAGTCATCCAATCAGGCTGGACTGTTCCGATGCCTTAAATAATGACTACTGTTATAAGCAAATGATTAGAGCCAGGACGACTATAACCAGTCATTCCTGGCTCTTTTTTTAGTGCAGTTCGATACCTATACAAGCGAAAATATCCATAAAAAAAGTGCTTGGAACTCGGTCGTTTAATTATAGATAGAAAAAGAGCTTGGAACTCACGTTAATCGTAATTCCAAGCTCTTTTAAATCTGTTTAAGGTATCGGCACTACTACATTTACCATAATGTAAATGAGGATAGCGAAAGTGCTTGGAATTTACCATTAAACGTAATTCTAAGCACTTTCATCTATGTTAAGGCATAGGCACGATCCAACCAGATTGACTTGTTTGAAGGGGTACCGATGAATTAGAGACCCCCCCATTCCCAAACTGTCCATAGTTATTAGCTCCCCAAGCCCAAACCTTGCCTAATGAATCGAGTGCGTAACCTGTTGCACCACCTCCGGAGATAGCCACTATAGTAGAAGGATTAGATACATGGACGGGAGTTGATGAAATAGAGGTCAATCCATTACCAAGTTGCCCATAGTAAGCATTCCCCCAAGCCCAGACTTGACCGCTGGAATCGAGCGCGTAGCCCGTGTAATCTCCCCCTGATATAGCCACGATGTTTGTTAAATTTAAAATTTGAACTGGGGTTAATGAATTGCCGCTTGACAAACCATTGCCAAGTTGACCATAGCCTCCATTTCCCCAAGCCCAAGCGTGACCGTTGAGATCTAGCGCATAACCTGTAGCAAAGCCTCTCCCAATTGACACGATACCAGTTAGGTTAGATACTTGTACAGGAGTTGTTGAATTACTGGTCGTCCCGTTGCCAAGTTCACCATCACCACCATCCCCCCAAGCCCAAACATGACCGCTGGAGTCAAGTGCATAACCAGTATTACCTCCTCCTGAGATAGCTACGATGTTGGTTAAATTTAAAATTTGAACTGGAGTCAATGAATTACCACTTGACCACCCATTGCCAAGTTGACCATAGCTACCACATCCCCAGGACCAAACGTGACCGTTGGAATCGAGGGCGTAACCTGTAGTACTTCCTCCTGAGATAGCCACGATACCAGAAAGGTTAGACACTTGAACGGGGATCAGTTGATTAGTTGTCGTTGTCCCATTACCCAGTTCACAATCATAACCATCCCCCCAAGCCCAGACGTGACCGGAACTGTCGAGCGCGTAACCAGTAGCATTCCCACCTGCGACACTAACGATGCCGGACAGGTTGGAAACTTGTACAGGGGTAGGTGAATTAGCGTATGACCCATTACCAAGTTGACCATAGCTACCATAGCCCCAAGACCAGACTTTACCGCTGGAATCGAGCGCGTAACTAGTTTGACTTCCTCCAGCTGTTCGATAATCTGGATTCATCCAAATATTAAATGAACAAGAAAGAGATCCTACAGCATACGTTATTTGCCCATATACTTGGTTCAATGCTGGTGTTATGACTGATCCATTACCATTAGAATCCAAGATTATGGGTAGTGGGCTTGCTGTAAATCCACTAAACGTTCCCATATAACTTTCAGTCAAAGTGTACGAGCCAGTACAGATGTTCAAATAGGAATCCTTTAAACTCGTGGCCGTAATAAAATTACTCCCTGTTTTATAGATCACGTTAGCAACTGGTGTCAATATCCCACTGGATGGTGCGCCACTTGTAACAGAAATCCCTGTCGGGTAAGGAACACTGATACTTCCATTGACTGCATAAAGCGTCCAGTTTCCTGCTTTTGTAGGCGATAGCGACCCAGAAAAAAGCCCATACATAATCCCAGAATGGTACGTATACACGGTCGTATTTACAGCATTGGATCCAGGCATAGAAAGAGCTATAGCCGTTCCATCAGGCATTCCATGTCCGAATTGATCCAGCGCTTGTCCTGTTATGGTAACGGGTGATCCTGCAGTGACTGTAGTAGGCGTCACGCTGGTCCATGCTACCGTGCCAAGCACCGGCGTCGATACATAGACGTACATCTTCGCACTCAATGATTGCCCGTTCACGATGCAATTTGCGGTTATCGTTTGGTCTCCGGTTTGGCTAAACGTCACAGTTGGAGAAGCATTTCCGCCCACATCTGTGGTCGCCGGATTCGCACTGAACGCTGCCAACCCATTTGGAGACACCGTAAATGTTACCGAAGCATTTTGTATTGGCGTTCCGGACCCGTCTTTAACATTAGCAACAATATCAAACGCATTGTTTAGATCGGCAATAGGGGTTCCCATTAATGGGGTAAGCGTTAACGTTGCTGCTTTAGGTATAACCGTCAACGGTCCTACCGTAGCACTGGCGCTTCCGTCTGCAATTGATATTGTATTCCACGTTCCAACATTACTAGCTGTAATTAATGCCGTAAATGTTCCGGTTCTACCTGTTATTGCCGTGCTATTCGATCCATAACCACCAGAAATAGTAACCGTCGTTCCACTAATCTCATTTCCTTTGACATCTTCGACGAGCCCGGTCACAACGGCTTGCGATCCGACTTGAACTTGAGACGGGCTTAATGACGAACTAACGATTTGGGCAGGATCTCCAGGGTTAACGGTTACGGCCATCGAACAAGATACGTTCGGCTGATCAACCCAAGTAACCTGAAGTATTTGAAAACCTGCTTTATTGAACGTGAAGGTTGATATTGTGGAATTTCCACTGCCATTTGTAGCTGGTCCAGTGACGCTACCAGCGCTAGGATCGGTGGGACTGCTGAATACCGGTTGTACGCCTACAACAGGATTCCCAGCCTGGTCGACCAGATTGATTCCATACGTTGCGGCAGCTCCTGCACTGGCAGGATTAGTCGAACTTGCAAAACTCATCGTATATCCTTGAGTTGTGCTAACGGTGAGTGCTAGACCCGTTGATATCGGTGATATGCTACCTGTGGCAAGAGAGACAGGAAATGTCCCGGCTACGGTCGGTATAATACTGATAGCAAATGTCCCGTCAGATAAGGTTGTCGTACTGGGAGTTACTCCCCAATTACCCGTCGTGCTCGCTGCTACGATAGCATTGGGGATCGGGTTACTGAAATTATCAACCAGTTTGCCGCTAAGTATCGCCTTTTGACCGGTCGATATAATAGTTGGACTAAGAGTATTTTGAATAAAGCTATAATTAACCGTTACCCCTGGTGGCGGATTTTGGGGATCAATCGGAATCACATTAATAGCCGCACTCGCTTGAACTCCCTGATAGGTCAAATTGACGACTTGAATTCCAGTGGTATCAAAGGCAATCTTAAAGGTTCCATGCCCACTAGAATCACTGGGAGCAAGAGCCGATACAACACTACCCGCATCGATACTTGTGATGATCGGGGTTATGTTGGATATTGGATTATTGGATTGATCCGTTATGGTATACGTTACGCTCGTAGGTAATCCTACGGTCGTGCTTGAAGGTGTATTTATCGCAATTTGATAGTAACTCTGATGGGAGGATACGTTAAGGTTAACAGTATTGCTCGTATACACAAAGTTTCCAGATACAATGGTAGGAAAGAATGTACCAATATTGACAGGATCAATTGAAGCACTAAAGTACCCAGTCAAGGACGTTGTCGCTGATGCACTCCCGCCCCAACCGCCTGATAGTTGTAAAGAGATGTTGGACATAGGATTATTATATTGATCCACCAATTGCCCAGTGATGATGGGATAATTGGCCGCCGATGGTGGATTTACGCCACAGACTAAAGGCGAAATAGTTAGGTTGTTAACTTTTACTTTGCCGGCTAATTGGGCAGCGGATTGTGTGGTTAAATCCATTTGCGTTACAGTTTCCGTCGCTGAAACCGCCACATTTTGATATTGTGCCACCAGATAGTCCGTACCCACTTTAGTAAAGGTAACATTCGTCACGGCCATACCTTGGCTATCCGTTGTTGCACTTTGGGGGGAGAGTACCGATATCGTATCGCCTGGCGTGTTAAACGTTACGGTCTCACCTTGGACAGGCTTTCCGGAAGCATCCGTAAGCGTTGCCGTTGCTTGAACTGACTGACCGACGACGGTAGAACCACTTGCAAAGCTTAATGCCATAGTATCATTGACAAGCGCTGATACCGTCAACGTTATTCCCGATGGGTTCGTAGACCAACTGCCTGAAGTGATGGTCAACGGCCATATCCCAACGCTTTTCGCTTGTAATGTAATATTGAAATTTCCATTAACATCGGTTGTACCGCTGTTAGAGGGTCCGTATCCTCCGGAAATGCTCACCGTGGCATTGCTGATGATATTGCCGTAGGCATCCATCAACGTGCCTGTGGCTGTGGGAGCAACGGGAGGATTGACTTGAGTGAAGCTGGGCGACACGCTCGCAACCACCTGATTGGCTACACCAGGTACCACCTGAAACGTCGCCGTCCCTATAACATTGGACACTCCGTCCATTGTTGCGGTAATCGATTCATAACCAACCTTCGTGACCGGAGCGATCGTTACTACGGCTTGGCCACCGGCATCGGTCGTAACCTGAGTCGTCACTAACGCGGAAGGCTCCGGGCTCTCAGATAACGTGATTGATTTTCCAGAGATTGGCGTCCCGGTGTTGTCCTTAAGGGTTATTGTTGCGGTAAGCGATCCGCTGGCCGAAACTGAACTAACTGAAGTGTTAACGGTTAGGCTATAAGCCCCAGTAGGCAGAACATTAACGGCCATTGTACCACCACTTAGTGTCGTTCCTGTATATTGTACTTTAAGTGTGGCCATTCCTGGAGTCGAGACCTTTTGAGCTGCTGTAAACTGCCCTCCGGACTGCGTCGTTACATTCGTTGTTGTATCCGGGCCGACTAAGGTAATCGCTGTGGCTGTCTGAACCGGATTCCCATAGCCATCCTGGATTTGACCGGTTACTATAACGGTCCCGCCGGCTCCGATTTGAGTTGGATTAGCCGTTAAATTGGCCACCTTGGCAGCCACACCAGGATTTACATTAACTTGGATTTGGGCTGGGGTATTAATACCTGCTGTAAAAGACTGAATATACTGGGTACCGGCCTGGGTTAGAACAATATTAGGATTGCTATAGCTTCCCCACTCATCGGTTGTTATGGTCCCATTTGGGACAAAGTTATCTAAGCCGTCCGTTAGAGAAGCCATTGCAACAGTAACACCCGATATCGGCGAGTTATACAAACCAATGACGCTTCCCTTAAAATTAATTGATTGACCGGCTGTTATCGTCAATGGGGAAGAACTATAGGTTGAACCAGTACTGCTCTGTAAGGTGATTGTTTGGGGCGTTCCTTGCAGGATATCAACCGAAGCTGTAGTAACTGCTGCACCTATCGTAAAGGTAACGTGCTGCATACCCAAGGATTTTGGAGTATAAGTTAAATTAAACGCACCCTGGTTATTTGTTTTAACCGTCTGATTCGGCACATCCGGCGTGTCTGCAGTTACATTCATACTAGCTGAAGAGATCGGATTGCCGTTAGCATCCACAACCATTCCTTGGATCGTTACAGAGGTTCCGATAATCGTTTGGTAATTCGATGGATCGGTTGTAACGCTCTGGATATGAAAGCCTAAACTCTGGGGCACGCTACCTCCTCCAGAGGTATTCGTTAAGATGATCTGTGCAGGAGCGCTGACTGTCACTGTAACCGTTTGAGAAGCCGTCCCAATACCGGCTTTGGCTGCCAGCAGTTGAGGGCCTACGCTTGGAAACGACACCGTGACGACAAAGCTGCCGTCCGCCTGGGTCGATACGGCCATTACCCCATTTGGAGAACTTACTTCAACTTGGGTACCCGCTGGTGCTAGCGTAGAGCCCATATTGACTACACCACTGTATTGAACACTCTGCCCTACGGTGACGGTATTCGGTCCGGTCAGTGTTACTGACGTCGGGAAAGCTGGGTTTGTTACATCAGCAATAGGTGTTGGTCCTAAATCGGTCGAAGCCGTTTGGGTACCACCAAATTCCGAAAAGGACCCTAGGCAAACGGATTTATCACTTGACTTACCCGCCACATAGTCAGAATTAACGTTAGGGATTTCATTTTCTAAATATAAATCATAGTGCAAATTCAGAAACGGCAGCTTAATCGGAAAATTATATCCAATAGCCCCGTTGCCAGCGGTCGATCCATAACTTTGTCGACTCGTTGAAGCATTAAAATAGACCTTTGTTGGATCCATTCCATTACTGTTCAAGTAATGCAGAATATTAGTTTGGTCTGTCTGCGTTACACAGCCGTTGACCCGAATGGAATCCGAGACACGCTTAGCCCCTTCAGCGAGTGTACTCTTAATATTACCAACCCTTTGGAATTCAACATTGGTCCCAACGCCAACGCCTAATAATACTAAAAGACCAAAGATCATCGCTAGAATCCGAGCTTGAACTCCTCCGGCCTCGGGATTTCGCTGGTCGTTCCTTTGCCTTTTAGCCAAGTGTGCCACTCCTTTAACTGTGTTAAAGCATAACCGGTTAATCTATAGAATATGACCGGTTATGCTTTAATAAATAACCTTCATTTTAGGCTATTAGTTGGTTATCTTTGCGAACGCCGAAGCAAAATAAATAGGCAAGTTCGTTGTGAGAAACAGGATAATGATCCCGACAACGACTACAACGATCGCAATCCCGCCTACCTCATCCATTGTGTTCTTAAGTGTCATATCAAAATTCCTCCTTTCGTTAATAGCTTTCATATATATAAAGATTTTTCCCACAAAGTTTAATTTTGACCTCTAAAATCGGCTGAATTCTTTAAACGCTGATAGGGCAACTGGAATGCCGATCCTTAAGACTTCGCCAAACAGTCCAACCGTAAGCAACAAGGTTAATTGACCTTCCATACTTTCTAGATCGGTTAAGGAACGGTCTGCCAAAATGCGAGATAAATTCTCAGCCATGTCGGCAAACACCGTTTGCCGATCCGTAATGCCATTGTTGTGATAGTTCTGAATGCGTTGTAAGACAGGGACGACATCCATATCATCCATTTGAGCGATCATCGTTTCTAAGGCTTCAGAGAAGCTCATTTCTCCGTCACTCCAACGAATAATTTTCGTAATGAGTTTTTGCAAAGGACCCCAAATAAACTCTAAGGAGGTACGCACCGCCCCTTCCATCGTATCGCCTGCAATAATGCTTACCTTAAGATAATTTACAAACTCCGGTAAAGCCTTCTTTAAATCGCTCTGATAGCTATTCCACTCCTTTGCGAGGGCTACCTGGACGATGATCAGCCCTAAGATTGCGCACGCAACAGCTAGTCCAAGGGCTTTCCAAAGGGTTAATTGCACGACAGTTAATTGCAAGACGGTACTTAAAATGGCGCCAGCCAGAAACCCAAATAAAGGAGCAACAAGCATATACTTTACGTATTCTTTCGGTTCTGTATCCACTTTCTCTAACTGCTCAATCGTCTCTTTCCCTAGGCGGTTCCCAATAAAGTTCATGACCCTGTTCATTAACTTCATACACCATTCTTTTAGGTTTCTCGGCTGGCCGGGATGAAACATTGCCTCTAGGTATGCCCGACCGTGATCGTAAAAAAAGGTATAATGGATAGCCCAACTTAGAGACAACACGAGGAGTCCTATGCCTATGAAACTCATTAGACCATGTCACCTCTTTCCGCATACATGCGCGTATATTTCTTGAGCCCAGAAGCAATGAAGAGATCAAACAAGGCTCCGATGACCCAAACCCAATGGGCCGAGCTATGAGTGGTTAAGTCCCATAAATCCGGTTTAATCAGTTGTATAAGGGGTGGGGTTAGAAGGTTAATGGCTAAAAAGGGGTAAAGCCATTTGAAGTAGGTCACAATAACCCGTGTCCTCCGGTTCGCATTTTTTTCTCCGTCTGAAAGCCTATCGTCAATTTGCTTGAAGGCAAACGCGATCTCCCGTTGCCCTTTTTCCAACCCCTTGGCCATGATCCGGCTTACAAGCTTATAGACCGGGTTCATCAGTTGAACACTTAGATCCGACATGGCTTCTGGTAACGTTCGATTTCCACGTGTGGTATGGATGGCTTGTAGTAGCTGGCTGCGCAACGGTTCCTTGACACGCTGGCCAGAATGCAGGGCCGCCTCGAGTAAGGGTTCCCCGATCGCCACGTTATCGGCAATCCCGCGAATAAACTGCTGAGTCTGGGCATCTTGCATGTACCGTTTATGGGCGGCTTTGAAGGTGATATAAATCCGGATGAGCATCCTGCCCACAATGGCATAGATCAACGTGGACAGGATTTCCCGAGTAGCACCAAACTCATAAAACGCGGCGACTGCCATGGCTGCCATATCCCATAATCGAAATTTCTGCGGACTCATGTTCAAGGCTGAAAGAGACTTTGCGAGTTCTAAATCAACTTTGCGAGGCGGTTTCGGTGGTTTCTCCGTTTTAGTGGATCCCCTTCCGTTGCCTCGTTTGATAAACGGAGAAAGCAAGAGGATGAGGATCACGAATAGACAGATGAAAAGGATCAAGGCAAAACTAATCATCGTTTACTCCCTCACCTTTCTCTACATACTTTTCTGGGATCAGAACATCGTTTTCAAAACAGTGCTGAACCATTCGTTGGCTTATCTTTCCGCATTGAACGTGTTTTTTTAACTTAAAATCATACGTAAAAATCTCTTTGAAACCAAATACTTTCCCGTCCCAGGGTAAGACCTCCCAAAGCGAGGTGATTTTTCGAGGGCCGGATCGTAATCGTTTGGTAAACACTAAAAGGTTGAGGGAATCGTGGATCATTTGACGGAGATAATGTTCATCGATATTCATGCCAGACTCTTTAAGCCAGATAACCATAAGATTAACGAATCGCTCAGGGTTTTTGGAATGCCCTGTTGTAAGGATACCGTCGTGTCCGTGATTCAGTATTTTTAGGAACCCGGCAGCTTCCTTGCTGGAACGCATCTCCTGGATGACTATCCGGTCCGGCAGCATCGATAAAACCTGAGAAATAATTTTATCAAAGTCTATTGTGTGCTTGTCTCTAACAACCGTTTCCATAGCGATAAAATGAGGGTGTATAGGGTTTGTCTCTCGGGTATCACCAATCTCTATCACCCGATCTTTGGTCGTGTGTTCTTCGATCAGGATCCTGTGAACGGTCGTTTTTCCGGTACCCGTTGCTCCAAGGATTCCTATGTTACAGAGACCTTCTGTTGCCAGGCCTAAAAGTTCCATGATGTCTACCGTTGCGGCACCGGTTTCTATAAAACTGCTGGAGGTGTATCTCTTCGTACTCTCAGTGGGTTTACGTATGTTGAAGGTAGGATAACGGACAAGTAATGGCCAGTTAGCGGTCATTCGAGATCCATCAGGAAGTTCTGCTCGATCGAGGCAATCGGTTTGGTCGAGGGAGTGTCCTGTTTTGCTAAAGAGCTTACGGACGTATTCCGCATAGGATTTAGGATCCTCAAATTTTATATCCGGATAAAGGTTCGTCCCAGGACCAATGGGATATTTGAGACCCCCTATTTCAACAAAAAGACTGTTATAGGCGTTGCCCATAATTTCTGTTATACGATTATCTGCCCAAAGGGGCTGTAAGATCCCATATCCGACGTAACTGTTGGCTATCCGGTTAAAGATAAACCGTTTTTCTTCAAAATTGAGTTTCTGTAACGATATAATATTTGCTATGACACGAGGCAGATCTCTTTCCATGACCTCTTTCGGTCCGTCAAGGAGATGGCTGTAATTGCGGTTGATTTTGTCATAGACCTCTTTTTCATTCTCTAAAATATCATCAAACATAAGGTCCAACTTGATGGGCGTATTCATGAGAGTTTCTGGAGACTCACCCGGGTTTAAAAAATTGATCTTAGCGATAATGCCTATGTCTTCATCTTTGGCATTAGCTTGATACTCACGCTGCCGTTGAACATCCAGTTGTATACGGCTTACATCGATCCGTGGTTTCGTTTTTAGTTTATAGCCGGATGGTTTCTGTACCTCGTTGTTGGACATTACTTTTTCCTCCATCCTGCAAAAAACTTGGCAAACGCGCTTTTCGTTTCGCTGACAGAGACAATGGAAATCCCAATATCTTGAAGGACTGTTTCGCAGAATCCCTCCCAGGGTGACGATCCCTTCTTAGGTTTATAGGGTCTTCCTTTGTCCGCCGCCATACGATAGCCGGCAACGTCCAGGGGCACTTCTAATCGGATCGGCATTTCCATCGCTTGCGATATCGCACGGAGCTTAACCGGATCATCGTCCGTGCGTTTGTTAATGATCAACTGATATTTCGATGATTCAACGCCTAGTTTATAGGCTTCAGAAAGGTGGGTTGACGCGGAGTCCAGGTAAACTTTAGTTGCTTCCATAATGTAAAAGATACGCTTGGCCATCTCTAAGGCTTTAAAAACTGGAGGGTCAATAAGGTTAGGATTTGTATCCACAATAACGATTTGAAACTCCTTGAGCGCTGCTTTAAACAGTGTTTCTGCATGTTCACAGGCCTTTTGCGAATTTTCCATATGGAATGGTAAGATTGCTTTTTTGGGACTTATCGGCCCAGCCGGTAACACATAAAGTCCCCGTACTTGGCGGCTGGTTCTCTTTATGGCTGATAAGGCTGCGACTTCATTGCTGAAATCATCCGGCACCCAGGCATCGAGCCCTGGGCAATCTTCTGGTGCCCCCGTTCCACGCAAAAGGGACGGTTTTTCCGAGTCTAACTCGATGATGATGGTTTTGTACCCCATCTTTGCAAAGACAAAGCCTACTTGCTGAGCCATCGTACTTTTACCGATCCCCCCACCGGTACTGTGCGTGGCAAAGAGGACCGGACTCATCACCGTGGTTATAGCTTTCTGGGCATAGGGTTGGGCATAGGGTATCGAGGAAACTGTTTCGTTATCCCACTTGAATTCAATTTCTGGGCTGCCACTATTGCCATTTCCCTGGAGTACACTTAAAAGATGTCCGGGCAGTTGGGGTATCACTTGCCATTCGATGTTGGTATTCTTCAAGTGACTTTTGTACGTTGCCGAGTAGTCGTCGCTTTCTTTTTCAATGACGATAATACGTGATTCAAAAGAGTTGTTGCGCAACTGTCTCATGTTCTCCACCAGGTTATCATCTAACCCTGGCAAATCACGGTGAATGAGTATAATTGAAAAACTCCCACGTTCCAAATTCCGCATAAGATTTTGAAAAGAATGCACCATTTCTAAAACTCTAAATTCACCGGCACTTTTCTCCTGCAAATAGGGCCGAAGCTTCCGTACCTCAGCGCTTACAAGTGGAAAGGCAATAATAATTCCTTTCTGATCCTCATAAGGATCTTTGGTCACTACGTCTTCTGCAGAAATCGACTTGTCAGGTTCCTCTTGTGGCGTTTTACGAAGTCCTAATTTCCTTTGCAGAGCAAGACTGCGCTTCTTTTCGGGAACTCCGGACGAAAGAGCCGGCGGTACCGTAAGGCCACGATCTTTCGTAAGTAGGGCGTTTTCCACTTGGACTTCGGCATGAGATTCAAGTTGTCTCTGAATTGCTTCACCATTGTTCACATCCTTTACATATGCAACGCCTTTTTTCTTACATTTTTCTATGAGTTCTGGCTTGCCTGCTACAATACTACGAGGGTCCTTTGCAATAGGCCCCCAATCCTTATCTTCCGGATCTACCCATAGGAGCACGTTCGCTTCCTCTTTAACGACGACTTGAAAGCCCATTTGGGTGAGCCATAACTCCCAGTCGTGCGCTCCTTTGCCAAGTACATTGATTAATACTGGTTCGTCCACCTGGCGCGCAACGTTTTCTTTGAGCATGTCTATCACTTCCTTCTTAAAAAACTTTTCATAGTTATAAGGATTTTTCCCACAAAAAAAGCTGGATTTCTCCAGCTCAACAATAGTAAAAGGAATTTTTGAATTTATATAGAATCTCATATTGATATCGTTTAGATAGGGGTTAAATAACAAATGATTAAAGGTTTAATAAATAGTTGGGTTAATATATCAAAAGTAGATCAGCCAAAAGCATTTTCTTTTTATAATTTTGAAGGAAAATCTTACTACCTGTGCGGGGTAATTCCTCGTACCCTTTCGCTCAGAGAGAATGAGTTTTCCAATGATTTCTTTCTTGCAATAGAAGCTTTTGTAAATGAAAATGTTTTGCATATACAAGAAAAAAACGTCAAGTTGCTTGCTTTCAATGATAATTCGGAAATAATTCATATTATGGAACCCACAAATTTTTCCATCAAAGAATATGGGATAGATTTGGAAGACGATGCATTAATTAGTGTACGGCAAATGATTGACTTTAATTCCTTAAAGGGCAGGAAGGTTTTATTAGAGAATTTTCGAAATGCCAGCATACTACCTGAAAAAATACTTCTTTCCACAAAAAAGCCAGACCTAACATTCACAAGGAAAATTGAGCATGTCGAAACCAAAGCATTTGTTCCCTTAGATAAAGTCATTGGAACAGGACATCGCGACTATTGGGAGAAAAGCTGGTTAACTATTTATTTTTCTCTTAAAAGGCCGTCTAATATCCTCGATGCAGTTTTTAATCCCGACTATTATTTTCATCTTCAACAAATCCACGATGATTCGGATTGTGTAAGTTTTTTCAATATAGATAATCGGTATTACGTTAGTAATGCTAATCACCGAGTAACATTAGCTATTATAATGGGTATCCCACAGATCTACGCATCAGTATCCTATTTTATAACTGATGAACTATATAAGAAATCGACTTTAAAACTTATAAACTGGCGTTTTAAAGTCGATTTCTTAAAAGGAAGCGATATATTATATCTAAAAAGAAGGTTCAATAAAGAATATGACTGGGAAATTTGCGAAATAACTTTAGGAAAAAAATCTATATTACTCTACAATCATCAAATGCTTGAGGATTTCTGCCAGTCATTTGAAACGTTGCGAATTGGCGGCTTATCTAGCTACTTGTTTCGACTCCGTATTAAGATTTTGAGAAATTCCGATGATCATATAAAACGCTTTTTTCTTCAAAATTATGAAATACTCTCAATTCATAAACAACAGTTAATTCAAGATGGTATAATATATAAAAAATCTCAATTATAGCTAGTCTATACTCTGCCTGAAAATCCTAGATAAACCTGATTCTAAATACACTATTTCGTTGATGCCTCTATCTGTTATATGTTTTGCGATCGAACAATTAACTACATCGTTTGTTTCCCCACACAAATCGCATACACCTGTATCGTAAAGATTAGTGGAATGATCTGTACCACATCCTTTTTGCCTATGGCATTCAAAACAAAGATTATTTCTCTGATACCCCGTTAAACCTTGTATTTCTTTTATGATCCCATTAATTCTTTCTACTCCTATTTGATTTTTGGCTTTTTTCTCTAGCTTGGTCTCCACGAAACAACACTTCCTTTTTTGACTTTATAATCCTCTATATTGAATAGAGCCTTTACAGTTTGAAAGGTTTTTCCCACAAAATAAGGTTTGAAAGAAAATCGGGAGCATTGAATAGGGTGGGTTTATTGCAAAATAATTAAAAGCTTGGAGGCACCTCATATAATAAATTCTATTCCACAAGAAGTAGTAGATGCTAGTAGAATTATGCGGTCTGACGTTAAGCTAAGTCAGGAAGGCCATGTTTCTAGAATAGGCTCTGGCAGTCATGGCGATGTATATAGATTATTTGATAGATATGCTTGTCAAGTTCTTTTCTGAAAAAGCTGTTAACGGTGCCAAAACCATTTTCTTTTTATAATTTTTGTAGGAAGGGCGACTTCGTTGTTACTGTTTGATCACCCTTCTTGCCCCAACATATTTAGTGGACCAGTAGGAATAGTCTATGCTGTCATATGAAACGCCACGATTATTATCGTCGATCATAAGACGATTTCCGATATAAATACCAACGTGAGAGGGTCCAGGTTCGTAGGTGGAGAAAAAGACTAAATCGCCCGGTAATAGATCGTCCTTATCGACACTCTGGCCTTCGGTATATTGATCCCATGTGACACGGGGGAGTTTAACCCCAAATGAAGCATAGGTGTACTGGACTAATCCAGAACAATCGAAACCTGGTACCGGTGTTGTTCCTCCCCAGACATAAGGAGAACCGAGAAAGCTCTCTGTAAAAAGCAGAAGTTGGTTAATTGTTCCGTTCGATTCAACGAGATTTGTAAATCTTCCAGATGATTGGGCTGCTTTTAGTAGGTCAGCCTGCTCCTGTAATGAGATTCCCCGAGAAGCTAATTCTGCTTCCCACGCTTGGGCTGCAACAAGGCCCTGAGTATCATAGATGCCGTCTTGTGCTTGAAGTTGCACAGCTAGTGTCTCTTGGTCGACTATAGTCATGGCTCCGATTAATGCTCTTTGCTTTGCCAAAGCTGTATTCAGATTGTCGAGCATCTGTTGTTTTGACTGAACAGTTTGGAGTAATTGCGCTGATGTTGTTTCTTCAGAAAGTTGATTTTCCTGAAGCTTTTTAGAATCAATAGCTATTTGATCCCGTAAGTTTTTATAAAAGTCGACTATTGATTCTATATATGACACTCGGTTTAATATGTCGTCAAGGGATTGGGAACCAAGGAGCCAACTCAATTTATTTATATATGATGTGTTGCCTTGTACATAGTCGGTGCGTAGGTAGTTCGCCAAGGTTTGCGTTTCCTGTTGTCGTTTGCTCGTCAATTTCTCTTCTTGTTCTTTGATATTTAAAATCGTTGTTTGGTGTAGCTGAATTAATGCGTTGTCTTGATCTACTGTCTTTTGTATAAGGTTGACCGATGCTTGTATGGATTGTGTCTGTTGTATTACTAAAGCCTCTTGTTGGGCGTGAACAACTGACTGTTGTCCAAGGATGGTTGATTGGTCTTGGTTAAGTGTCAGTACGCTTGGAAGAGCGTCTGCTTGAACAGGATTTATAGATATACAAGTTAATAAAATAACAAGAACGGATATGGTTAAATAACGCATTTCATTTGATCCTTTCATTTAGTATAATTCTCTAATTGAATAGAGCCTTTACAGTTTGAAAGGTTTTTCCCACAAAATAAGGTTTGAAAGAGAATCGGGAGCTTTGAATAGAGTGGATTCTTCCCACGAAAAAAGCTGGATTTCTCCAGCAAAACAATAGCCAGCCTATATAAAAATTCATTCACTCACGAAATTAAACGAAGAAAATTATTCCGGAATTTATGATATAAACCGACCGGTGGAGCCATTGTTGTTGGAACAGCTTCTGGAGTGGCCTCTAGCGCTACCTGTAGAGGTACTTCTGGGGTCCAGGACTGACAGACTGCTTGTAAGTCATTTAAGTATTCAATCACTTTCTTAGACGCTTGCCTCAAACGTATAAAAGCAGTCTCAGCATTTCGTGAATCACCTGATTTATGGGCTTTGAGTGCTTCTCTAGCTGCCTCATGGACAGTTTCATGAGGCGATTTCAGTGCACCGAACGAACGATTCTTACGAAATTGCTCAGGTGCGTCATTATCGACCCACCGACCTAATCTACATTCATGATGAGTAGTCACGCTATCGAGACTGTCATATTCCATAAGCATATTAAATACCCGCTGAACCCAAAGAATATGATCTGTCTTGTAAGTTTCAAGTCGGTCGTATAAACCAAGTTGTTGGAACTGTTCTGCATTAGGTCGCAGTTTTATAAGGTGCTCAGCATGCACAAACACGTCTTGCCCAAGCGTATTCCCGATTTCACGAATCTGTTGAGCAGCCATAGCCGTTTTACTGATACTAACTGCGGATTCCACCAGTGCTGCGCTTTGTTGCTCACTGGTGGCCGCCATGCGTTCAATGTCATTGTGTATATCGTCAATGTAAACTGTAATTGATTGCACAGATTCAATCGCAGTTTTGAGACCTGTTTTTAAACCAGCAAACTCTTTGTTGGCATTTTCGGAACGGGTATTCAAAGTACGCATATTTTGACGTATTTCCTGTACTGAATGCTTTGTATTGTCTGCTAATTTTCGGACTTCAGAGGCAACTACTGAAAATCCAAGTCCATGTTCGCCAGCTCTAGCTGCTTCAATTGCCGCATTTAGTGCTAAAAGATTGGTCTGATCCGCAACCTCAGCAATGACATTAACGACGCTCTCAATATCTTTGACAGATGCAAGGGTATGTTGGATAGCCTCATCCACCGGATTAAGAGCCTTTCCTATTTCTGAAAGATTATTAATTCCTTTAGAGACCATTCCACTGGCTTGTTCCGATGCTTGAAATGACTTTGTTGCTGAATCGGCAATCTCGGAAGCTGAAGCTCCCAACTCTTGAACTTGCGCTGAAAGTGATTCAATTTGAGCTGTTTGGTTAACAATTTGGCTTAATAAATCATGCACTGCTAATGTTAGTGTATTTATATTTTGTACAGAGTGCTCAATAATCAATAAATCCATAATTACGACCTCCTTGTATTAAACATATTTCAGTTATTCGGATAATATGGTATTTTGGTTTCATTTTCAGATGAAACGATGATTCTACTTAAATGGATTAAAGAACCCTATATACATAATTGGAGCCCTTTGTACAATTTGCCATAAAAAAGCTATGGCAATTAATAAGTACAACAGCGCTCTAAATAACTCGTTCCGACGTAACCCGTCTATTGATTTGACTAATCGCATTATTGGCCTCCTTTGTACAATTCGTTAGGGCATTTAACACTTCTCACATCAATTCATTTTCTGCTCATATAGTCATTACCATCAAAGAGATTCCTGATTTCATTGGCATTAGTTAGTTCCAAAGAAATCAGGGTGGATATTACATTTTTAGACTATGGGTATTAGTTCCTACTACACATCTTTTGAGGTCAGGTGCAAATAAGATAGCCTACCTAAAAAACCAATAGAACTAATATCCAGCAATATTAAGACGATTGATAATAGAGGATCAATTACAGATACACTGACCATCCTAAAATCATCATTCGTAACAACGTCCGTTGTGAAACCAACATTGTGTGCGAAAAAAGGTTGGTTTCTAAATATAAGGACATTGCTAACTAGTAATAAAACACCTATAACAGAAAGAATAATAGATTTTTTGCTCATATATATACATCTCCTTAAAAATCATATTTTCATATTTCATTTTACTTGCGAATTCCAGAAGCGACTATTACCGCATAATTGCGGTAATAGCATATACTCTTTCTAGGAAACTGTACCAATATGTTGCGTTTTTCCAATGAAGCGAATGTAGAGATCCTATCAATGTACCAAAACATACCACCATATATTTTGGCTATTTGGTGGGTATAAGCTATTGAATTTCCAGTTTTGTATTTCCGAAAACTCAGTTCTTTCCGCTGGGTGAAATCATTTTTTGGGTATAATGGATAAAACAATATCCCATCTTTGACTGTAAAACACACCAGATAAAGCCAAGCCAATTGTAAAAAAAAACGACCCTACTAGTAGTTGAGCAAGGGGGGAATGGTCATAAATAAAACAGATAAAAACACCAATTATCACCGAAATCAGAAGAGGGAGCCACCAATGCAATACTAAAAAAGCCCACATAAAATCATCTTCTTTCTTAAAATCAATTCTTTGATATAAAAAGGGCAAACAAAGAATTTTGGGGTTTCCTTATCTTGGCGAGTATACTTAGGAACTTATATTTTTAGTTTTTAAGAGGAATTCGTATAGAGGATTAAGAAACCACCCTATAGCACCGGCTTGTAAAATAACCATAAATATCAATGAGGTACCCTTTGCAAATAGCTTCACTCTTTCTCGCTCAGTATGTTTGTAATGTATGAAAAATAAACTGCTGATTGCTACACCCAAGATCCCGACAATGACAAGGATTAAGTGGTATCTTGCAAGTATGAGAGGCATGGCAATGTTAATTGTTTCAGCCCTATCATGTAGCTCCGCAAGTTGACTAAAAATGCTATTCACCTAAAAATTCCTCCTTTTTAACCTTTGTTAGCTCGGCTCATTCTCAGAAATCGATTAGCTGTAGCTATTACCTGACGTTACTGGTACCACAACAAAATCTGTACCCCATACTTGTATTTGAGTCGATGTAGAGCCAGGCACATCCATTTCCGCTGTTTCATAAAAGCAACCAGTATCGTCACATACCGGATATTGATAAACTACATGCACAACATAATCCACGCCAATGTCGTTTGGTGGATCAGGAATTATAAGTGTTGGCGCATTAATGGCCCAAGCCGGTGTTTCAGCCATATAGTTTCCAAGTTGCCAACCTCCCCAGGTTTCTTCAAATTGAAGTGTGGCAGTTAGTGAACCTGTGATGTTCATAGATTCCGAGATGTCACGGACTAACCACTTTGGACTACCATTGTATCCCTCTGGATGGGTAGCAGTTGCAGAAGTGAGATAAGCCGATACCAAAATATCTGACGGATCTGGAAGTTTAGGTGTAGCAACCGCTAGGTCTGCAAGTATGGTATCGCCCATATATGTTGTTCCGTTCGGGTGCTGCCACGATAATTGTTCCCGTGGCCACGCTTTAAATGATTCTCCTTTTTTTATCCGATTTTCCGGCCCGGCATAACTACCGAGGGTAAGTGCTCCGCCACTATCGCTAACTATGCCACCCGCCGGTTTGACCACCTCATACGGGGCACTAACATCAATAGGTGCCGTAGTTGAACCTTCTGCAGTAATGCTTAACTCGACCGGTATACTGTAATTGCCAGGAGTTAGAGGTACTTTAAATGTGCTCTGCCACCGATACATAGTTTTTCCGCCCGTACCGGGGAATGTTTTCGAAAAATTCATAACCGCCTTGCCCTGATCCGGGAAATCTGCTGTGACGCTGGACATAGTATTTGGTACTGATGTGTCTACATTGAGTGTCGCGGTTGCATAAGGCTGGTTTTTGCTTGGCACTACGGTAGCTGTTAGATCACCGACTTGCGGTACCCAAAATTCTAGGGCACCATTTTGCCCCCCAGCGACAGCGTCGTTGGTCCAAGACGCAATGAGTTGATTCGGACCCGCATCCATCAAAACTGAAACGTATGGCGGTGGGGCGTAACCCTTAGCCGAAGTTGATAGGCTGCCACCAGAACCTACAAATACCCCTCCAGACGTGCTGTCGTAGGCCGCTATACGAATGTACCCATCCGCGTCGTTTACGGCCACCAGGTTCGTTTTTGTGATTGGATTAATCACGACGCTGGGATCGATGAATCCTGTTGCTCCGGAAAATACCGTGCCATCGTCGGTCATTGTGTACTTATCAATCGCATGAACTTCACTATGCCCGGCTTTAACGGCGTAGATATAATTGGGATCCACTGCAAGGTTTGAAATGATGAGCTCCCCGTTGTACAACGAAGTGTTTTTATTGATGTATTCTCCGCTACTCTTAAAGTAATATATATTTCCCATTTTATCTGGGACATAGATGTTTCCCGTATCAGAATCAACAACCGGCGCGCTGGCAACACCATACTTGATCGTGCCCCCGCCGATATCACTTATGGTCATAGATGACGGGTGCAACACAAACAAAACTGGGTACCCACCATCGACACCAAATAGGATATCGCCGTTTCCGTCACTTTGGATTGCGGGGGATGAAGTGAATATCTCACCGGTCCAGGAGGAGTCTATAGAGGTTGTTCTAAACCTGTATGAATCAACAGAAAGGGGATCAATGTTAGATGGAATATATAGTGGAGCAGCTGTAAAACCACCGTTCCAACTACCTGCGCAAGTTACCGGTACAGCGAAAGTGGTTGGGTCTAAGGTATTAATATCTGTTCCTTGCCAAGCATACGACTGTGTAGTTATTGCCGGACTCATTGCAATAAGGTTAGTCGTTTGCCCTGTATTTCCTTGAATCTCATATTTGTTATATTGTTTCATCCTACCATTTCCATCCGGCACGTTTGGTACACCAATAATCATCATCGGCCAAGTGTACAGGTATTTTCCCACAGCGATGCTCATATAATTTCCATCTGGTGAGATTGATGGTCCTGGACTTCCATCGACGCGTTCTCCGGACTCTACATTAAATTTTGCCGCCCAAAGCACAGGAAAATCTGATGAGGTCTGAGGATTCGTTTTCGATATATCGACTGCAACTAAATATCCCTCGTCTGAATCCGTATTCCATGCGTACTGATATAAAATGTTTCCGTAAACGATCGGCGTAGAATAGCTGTAGAGCCAAGTACCGAGTGCATCTCCAATCGAAACGGCAATGGGGGTCTCGTTGTATAGTTGGCTCATTGAATCCACTGTTGCCCTAGACCGTGAATAATCTGTATCCCACGTAATGTTATTCGCGGCCATGGCCGATGTTGGAAATAAAACTATTATTGATAAAACAAAAATAGCAAATCTTTTTAGCATAGCCCGTCCCCTTTCAAATCTTCTTCCTACATCTTTATAGGATTCTTCCCACAAAAAAGTAGTCAGGTGCTAATTTAAGCGCCTGACTACTTTTTTGAAGTTAACTATTCTTTTAGGGGTCCCGCCAACATTTTAACGAAAATATACGGTAAGACATATTCTACCAATTGACTTTAGGGAAATGACATGACAGCTTCGATAGTACTGATGGTAAATAACAACCTTAGCGGATACAAAATAGAGGGCTCGTATAGAACATTAGCGGACAATAACAGGCTTATTCGTCCTAGAAAATGTCCACTAAGGCAGTTTAGCGGACATTGGTAAGATTAAATCACCTTGTTTTTGCTTAACGTATAAAAAGGTTAAAATGTTGTCTCTACCCCTTTTATGTATCTAAAGTATACAAAAGCTATAAGCGCCAGAAACAGAATGCCAGCTCCTGCAATTTCAGCATAAGTTGACCACGTCCACGTGCTTTTATTAGATTCATTATTTTTTGCTATCGGAGGCTCAATTTTCGTCTGCGTTTTATCCTCCATTGCCATTATTGGCGGATCTGTTCTTTGCGGATCTGCTTTAGAGGCAATGGCCGGTTCTTGAGCTTGGGGAACAGGATTCAACTCTGTGCCAACTTTAGGAGTAGACGTCGCTGTTTTTGGTGTTGTCGCCGACGCAGGAGTAGGGGCCGCTGTCGCTACTACCTTTGGAGTGGGTGCAGAAGTGGTTGCCGCTGTCTCTATCACCTTTGGTGTGGGTGCAGGAGTGGGATCCGCTGTCTCCACTGACGTTGGAGTAGGCGTGTTTATACTCGTGCTTTTATTTGTTGTTCCCGAGATACTTGATAAATCGGGAGCTGGCACTCCAACGCCTACTAAAACTTTATCAATATTGCCTCCATAATTTGCTTTTCCAACAAGATCATCTGGAGGAGTTAAGCCAGGTGGAACATTAGGACCTCCTAGTTGATTCAGATTGACTCCTTGGGCTGCAAGTGCTTTAAAAATAGATGGATCAAAACATGTGGGGTTCATCGATTCTTGAATATTATTATCAACACCATATTTTTTTATATACGCTAATAAGGGGGCTACTGAATCGTATTGGTTCCACGAAGGATCATTACCATGACCTGCCACAAGAGAAGGATCTATCGGAAGTGCCGATACTAACGAAGCACCATCACTCCCAATATAACCAAAATTAATACCTGCGCTGTCACCTACTACACCCATTTTCCATCCCTTTAGTTCATAGTGTGCGCTATCTGCCGCTTTAACTACCGTAGGAACAAAGAGTAACTGAACAGCCAATGACATTAACCCTATAAATCCAACAAACTTAGTTTTTTTCAGTTTCATGGTTCATACACCATCCTTTCACTGATTACTAAGGGAAATTCCCACAAATCAACGAAATGTGTTTAGAATTTTATGTAAGTCATAGTTCAATTGCGAAAGATCATTCTGAGTTATTGCCCAAACACGGGACATCTTAATTTTGCCATATTCGTGAGCGATCACATTACGTAAGCCTGTGATGTTTATCCAATCAACATGTTTATTAGCATTTCTTGTTTCATCAGAAATCTTTGAACAATAGTTACCAATGTTCTGGATTGAAAGACATACGGCTTTTTGTTTTTCGGAGTTAAGCATGAATCTTTCCTCAGAGACAGAAGCCAAATATGACTCGATATCGGTAATTTCATTAAATACCATCTTGATCAATTCAACGTCATTCTCTTTTTTCATAAATGAAAATGACCTCTCTCTCCATGTTTTTCCGAATGCTTTCAACCATTGTTTCAGGCTCTACCAAATCAATCGTCCTTTTCAGTGCATTCTCAAAACGAACTTTCAACCCAGAAAACGCGAATAGCCCAATCTCGCTGTTAAATTCAATGACCAAATCAATATCGCTCTCCTCATTCGCTTGGCCTCGAGCGTAAGAACCAAAAATCCCTATTTTCCTAATGGGGTATTCTAAACATATAGGTTCTATGATGTCCTTGATAGCATCAATGCTTAAAACATCTTGAACCGGCGGCAATCCCTTGCTTTTTATTAATCCATCCATTAAATCAAGCAGTTCATATTTTTGGCCTTCGTCCAAATGCTCCAAACGGTATAGAAGTTTGGTTTCAATACTCATATTGCTATGCCCCTTTCTAAAAACGTCAATCTAACGGAGTTTTTTTCCTAGTAATCCCACCAAATCTGCCGGTATTTTGCGGATGGTCCTGTACCAAGATCGGGTCGCCTCTCCAAAAATTAAGAATTGGAGCTAATTAGTTGTCTTTAAATGCACAAATTTAAGGACTTTTCTGACATCTTCTTCTGTAACGCCTCTAACTTGGCTTGGCAAAACTACCTGCTTGCCAATATGCAAATGATGCGGAGCTGTCTCAATCTCATCAAAATGGGGCGCATTATTAAACCTGTAAAATTCTCCATCACATTCCCAATGGTACGAGTAACGTCCGTTAGAATTCTGGTGAATATCAATAAAACTTTCGTCAAATAAAGTTAGCCGAATGCGCTTACGCCTGGGATCAACAACTTCAACTTTTTCAATTAGAATTGGAAATTCAACTTTACACAAATTAGCAAGTTCGTCAACGGTCATTTTTGTTTATTCCCTCCAGTACTCGCTAAATTATCTAGCAGTTCTTTCCGATACTCTTGAAGGTTACTCCAATCTATTGAATCTTCCCATGCTGGGTGCCCATCAACGAGCTCTGTACGGATCATTTGTTCTAACATCTCCGGTGAAGATACTCCATATTTCTGAATATATCCAGCTATCTCTTGATCCGTTTTCGCTAACTCTGATAATATCCAGCAAGATAAAGCCCGTAGCTGAAGGGCTTCTTCGTCAATATTAACTTTCGAGGATAGATTCGACCAAATTGACATCTCGTTTCACTCCTTCTCCCGTATATTCATTATCAGATTCTCCCAAAGTTTTAATATTCCCTCCTTCGCCAAAACTTTTTTTAATTGGCATAACATCATCTCCTTTTCATTAGCTAAATTATTTTGGTCATTTATAAATATGGGCGTGAAACCCACTATCCCTTCAGGGTAGTGGGTTTCACTTATCAGTCCCACTCTTGCCTACGAACAACCTCTTGCAAATCATCCAGATTGGGCTTTGTGTAGATTACTGTAGTATCAAGATTAGGTTGCCCATTTTTTTTGATATGCCCAGCAATTCGAGCGATACGATCAAGGGGCTCACCATCATCCGCCATCTTTTTAAAACACGTGTGCCTTAACCGATGATACGTCAAAGGTTCTTCCAATCTAAGGATTTCTTGGAGATCCTGCATCATATATTGAATGGCCCGAGTCGTTAACTTAGTACCTTTCCGTCGGTTTGCAAAAAGATATCCGTCTCGTCGATCCGGATAATCCCGCCAGTAAATTCGGATTGCCTCAACCACGTTTTTGTTTAATGGGACAATCCTCCGTTTATCCCCCTTCCCGAACACTTCAAGGGTTCCTTTCGTGGCCATAAGCTTAATATGGTCATTCTTGATTTCAGTCACTTCTTCCGCCCTTAATCCTGCAGAAAGACTTAAAACGATCACCAGGATCATTCGACTATCCACGTCTCCTCGATAGAGATAATTAATCAGTTTCTTTCGCTCTGCTGGATTCAACCATTTCGGGCCTGAATCCACTTGCTCCGGAAACTTGATGGATTGCGCGGGATCATGATCGATGAGTTGTTTATCATGTGCCCACAATGTAAACATTTTGATTACAACTAAATTCTTTGTGATATAGGTCGGGGCCTTTTCCCTCATGGATTGTTTATAGTCTTCAAGGAGCATTTTACTGAGCTGTTTGGGAGAGAACGGTTCACCGGTTGTCCCTTCCACCCATTTTTGGAATCGGCGGAGCAAATAGTTATAACTTTTAATCGATACCTCAGATACATTACAATCGTCTAAAAAATTTTGGATATAATCCATCATAGTCCCTTCTTTGGCCCTCTCATATCAACGTCTTGTGTTCTACGACATAGAAAACTGCCCTTTTCAGAAGCTCAATTGCTATGTTCTACGACTTAAATATAGCACATAGTATCATAGAATACAATATTCTACGATGAATATAAAATTGATAGCGTTCTGCTCACGATCGTGGATACTCGCACCAGCTTTACAAAGGAAACGAACACAAAAGAACAATTGATGGAGAATACATAGTAAACAATGCAGTAGCAACGCAATCGAAAGAACACAATATTACGCAAACGCAACTACTCGAAATCATGAAAACGGCATTCTCACAGGAATTTGAAAAGCATGTGGAACTAGCTTTTGAGCATAATTTACGGAAATAAATTTAATAACTTCTACAACAGACGGATGGTATTGACATTTTATGCCTTCTCCCACTGACGAAAAAAAGCTTGGAAAAGTGTCCCTATAAAACCGCGCTGTTGATTCTTTTATTTCTGCTAGTTCTACACATTGTTTAAATATGACATTCACTCGATTTCACTTCCCACCATTATTCAGGGTTTTGCGATTTCACGAACTATTGCAAGTATCAATGGTGATACAAAGAAGAGAAGGAAGAAACCAAAATAGCTTGTTTTCATCAACGGCACACCCTTTATTACTTCGGTCACAACCGTATAGCAAAAGTAAATACCGAACGGAAAAGCTACACCTAAAATTGCAACTCCAAAACTGCTTACGGCATAAATAATAAATCTCACGACCGTAATAATCGCAAAAGCTATCCACTTAATAATTGAGAATAGCACGCTGCCAACATCATTAAGTCTGTCTTTGATTTTTAGCCATGTTAGATAGCTCAACCATTTAATCCTTCTTTCCTACGGGTCGTTCAATGGTATTGTAGGTTCACCAAAAAGTAAGTCTTAGAAGCCCATTCTGGGTCTTACCATATTTGCTTTGGGTCCGATAATGACGATTGTACTAAACCACTGCGCGGTGGGTAACCGGAATTATCAATATGCAAATCACCATCTTCCCCCCTCCCAACAATTGAGACAGTATTGGAGAGGTTTGAGACTTTGACAGGGGTGGTTTGAATCCCGTCGTTAGCTTGGTTACCGATAAATTTCCAAGCCCAAACCAGGCTTACCATTTTTCCTTGAGTCCAATAATAAAGATTGTACTAAACCGCTGCGCGGTGGCTTTTTGAGTTCGAATTAACTAAGCTATATAATTCATGAAATCATCTTTTCTTCCAAATACTAGTAATTAAGAAAGGATGATTTTTTATGTCTAAAAACTCCCAGGCTTTTTCCTCTCATCTTCAAAAAATGATCTTCGAGATGGAACTTCGAGGCTATGCTCAACATACCCAGGATCATTATCTTGGTCATTTAAGGCTTCTTGAAAAGCACACTAACAAGTCTGCCCCCCAAATCACCCCTGACGAACTTAGAAACTATCTTCATGATCGTATTCAATCCGGAATTGGCTACAGTAGTATCACGATCTCTTGCAGCGCGTTTAAACTCTTTTTTAATAAAGTTCTCGACTACAACTGGTCCGACAACGTTATTATCCGTCCCAAAAAGCCTAAATCTCTTCCGCATGTTCTTTCTAAAGCTGAGATTTTGTCCATTGCTGATCAAGTGCGGAATTTAAAGCACAAAACTATTTTCCTGACGACGTATTCTTCAGGCCTCCGAATCAGCGAAACGCTTAATTTACGCATCTCTGATATTGATTCAGTGGCTATGTTGATCCGGGTTAATCATGGTAAGGGCAACAAGGACCGTTTAACGATTCTATCTCATGAAAACCTCAAATTGCTCAGACTTTACTGGAAACAATATAGACCTACGGACCTACTTTTCCCAGGTCCTATTGAAGGTCAACCCATGTCCACAAAAACCCCTCAAACAGTCTTTCAAGTTGCTAGAAGAAAGGCCGGTATTACGCGGCCTGTAACGATCCATACCCTGAGGCACGCATTTGGAACTCATCTTCTGGAAAATAATGTCGACCTTCGCACGATCCAAGTCCTTATGGGACATACCAATATTGCATCGACCGCAATCTATCTCCACCTATCAAAAAAACATATCTCCTCAGTTAAAAGTCCTCTTGATGAGCGTAGTTCGTATGACTGAACTTCAGGATATCTTTAGACATGTCAAACTTAAGTCTCTTTCTCCTGATCAGGCGAAGGCCTTTCATATGATTCGGTTTTGTCGAACCTCAGCATTGGGTTCCCATGCCCAGGTTTGCACGGAATGTGGAACGATGGATGTTTCCTTCAATTCCTGCCGTAACAGGAATTGTCCTAAATGCCAACATTCTGCGCAGGAGGAATGGGTTGAGGCTCAAATGTCCAAACTTTTGCCGGTCGGTTACTTCCACATCGTTTTTACGATCCCCCAGGAACTTAACACCCTTGTTTTACAAAATCAGAAACTTCTTTACTCTCTTTTGATTAAATCTGCAGGACATACGTTGATGGAACTGGCTATTGACCCTAAATATCTTGGTGCTACAATTGGCGTTACATCGGTCCTCCATACGTGGGGACAAAATCTCGCGTTTCATCCCCACGTTCATTGTATTGTCCCTGGCGGGGGACTTTCCAATGATGGACTTCGCTTCGTTCGTTCTAGTAAGAAGTTCTTTATTCCGGTAAAAGTTATTTCGAAAAAATTTAAGGGTAAGTTCCTCGACCTTCTGAAACAGGCCTATGACAATGGGAAAATTGCGTTCTTTAACGAGGCTACCAAACTTGCATTAAGAAGCAATTTCCTTTCTCTTATCAACCCATTATACACCAAGAACTGGGTTGTCTTTTGTAAGAAACCGTTTAAATCTCCAGGACATGTTGTTCGTTATCTGGGACGCTATACTCACAGAGTCGCGATTAGTAACTCTAGAATTCTATCGTTTGACGGTCAATCGGTTAGCTTTGCCTGGAGGGATTATAAGGATGGCAATAAGTCAAAAGTCATGACTCTTGATGCAGCTGAGTTTTCCAGACGGTTCCTTCTTCATGTTCTACCCAATCGATTTGTTAAAATCAGACATTATGGTCTGCTTTGCAGCAGAAATACTAAGTCAAAGCTCTCTAAATGCATGAAGATGACTGGAAACAAACCCTTGACTCCAACTATTAAAGTCCAGAAAGACGCGAAAGCCTGCCGTTCCTGTGGAAGTACTGATATTATTACGATTCTTGTCCCTAATTCTTTGGCTACGACCTCAAGTGCATGACGCCGTGAAATTGAATAGTTTTGGAAAACTACCTATCTTGGGGAGGGGGGAAGTCTATCCATTTCCAATGGGTTTACCTTAGTATTTTTAATGTGAAGGAAAATTATCCCTTGTCACATCGTTACCCAGATAATTTATAACCCAAATAGAAAAGATTGAATTCCCATAGGCTCCAAGTGCTCAGTAGACGCGGTTCAGTACAATCGGAGATTCATGAGGTTCAGTATTCTGCACCGAATTATTACGTTCCTCTTAGCTATTGATTTTAATCAATGGCTTTTTCTGTATCTACTCACCCCATAAATCTCTAAAGATTACGTTAAGTAGCGTAATTCTCAAGCCCCTTTTTATACTCCTTTAATGCCTCTTGCGCTTCTTTATCACACATCGTTAATAATTTGTTTTGCAAATATTCGCTACCACGATCAGAACTAGCATAAAAAACAAAAAAACCTTCAGGCAAGAAGTATTTACCATAGATTGCTTTAGTCCTATCGTTATAAGATCGTATATTCCCTAGATCACTGTCAACTATAACTGCTATTCTTGGCGTTTTTTTTATTTTCTGATAGTGAGCTCTTAAATCTTCAATTGCTAGACAATACATAAAATTCTCTGGTTTTTCTGTAGATGTTGAATCCCACTCCACTAAGGTCGGTATGATCTCGAAAACATATGTATCATCGTCAATGACGTGTTTTTTATATGCAATAATTGACGTAAAAGCCATTCTAAGATCAGCCTTTGGATCATAGCTTGTATCTATAACCAAAATAATATCAAACTTAATTAGTTCTGCATCTATATTACTTGAGAGTTCCAAGTTCTGCCCAAATTTAACCAAATAAAAATAAGCTTGAATTATTGTCGTCTCCCTGATAGTTTATATGTTCTGACACAAAAAACTAAGGAGACGATTTATGCTCAAGCTTATCG